>Ga0210050_1004907_pt1 | contig 10844 bp, 9 predicted proteins | sample CryGey132114_all_FD_185463 | JGI IMG/M metagenome (GOLD analysis project Ga0210050, IMG submission 185463) | Groundwater microbial communities from aquifer - Crystal Geyser CG22_combo_CG10-13_8/21/14_all (SPAdes) (version 2) | ecosystem: Environmental > Aquatic > Deep subsurface > Groundwater ...
GGATGTCTTCAATTTTGCGGTAGTAATTTGACTTTATCCTCATCAAATTAACAAAACCACCTTCGCCTTCAATCTTGGCGCCAATAAAAACATCTTGTAATGCTTTATAAAATTTTTGTTCTTTGGTTGTATTGTAATTCATAATATTTTTATTATTTTTAATCTTTTAAAATCTCTAATCCACTCTTTGTCACAACTCTGCCTTTTTTTTTGCTTTTAGATTGCTCAATTATTTTGTTAGATTCAAGCTGTTGTAATATTGTTCTGATAATTTTTCCGCTTGCATTGCGTTTTTTGTCTGGCTTTACTCCGCAGTTTTTCATTTTTCCTAAAATCTTTTGTAATTTGCGCGCCCCAATTGGTCCTCTTAGAGCTATTTTGCGTAGGATTGCTGATGCGCGCAACTGCCACCAATTTTCTTGGGTTGGTTGTCTCTCTGCATAAACTCCAGCTTTTACAAAGCGCGCCCATTCTGGCATTTTAATGCTTTCTTTTAAGTTCTCTGCAATTTTTTGGATGTCATTAGATATCATAATTCTTTTATAAAAAGTTATATGTGCGATTATAACCACAAACCCAACAAACCAAAAAGTTCTTGTTGTTCTTGGTGCAGGGCATTTGTCAGGTGTTAAAATATATTTTGATAAACTTTGCGCGCACCAACTAACTGAACAAGATATTTACAAAAAATGAGTAATGCAACAAAAATTTATAAAATCTGTCTTTTTTCAATGCTGTCTTTGATTCCTTTATTTATATTTTTAATTATTTTGCTTGTGCTTGTTAAATTTAAACTATTCAAAATTAAACAATAAATAAAGAAAAAATAAAGGTTGTGTGTTGTGGTTGTAGCAAGGAATTACAATCAAATATATTGTGTGTTGTGGTTGTAGCAAGGAATTACAATCAAATATATTGTGTGTTGTGGTTGTAGCAAGGAATTACAATCAAATATATTGTGTGTTGTGGTTGTAGCAAGGAATTACAATCAAATATTTCGCGATTTTACACCAACTATTTCTTGCTGAGAAAGTACACTATTGTAAATTATTTTTTAAATATTTTTTAGATTTTGCTTTACACCCTACTCAAACCTAAACTTTGCCACAAAACATTATGGATATAACAGAGCAAATTAATATATTTATAACTGAGAATTACAAAGAATATGTTGAAGAATGCTTTATAAAAGATCAACCTTTTATCATTGATTTTGAAATGCTCGAGCAAAAAGATCCTGAGCTAACTGACAAATTGCTTGACGATCCTGAAACAGTTTTGTACTTTTTTAACAAAATACTTAAAGAGTTGGCGCCAACAAGTGCAAAGGATAATCGAATTTATGCGCGCTTTAAAAATGTTCCTGGGAGCAGATTAATAAATATTAGAGACCTAAGAAGCAAACACTTGCATAAGTTCATCAAAGTGCGCGGGCTCATAAAATCCTCAACTTCTGTTAGACCACAAACAACTGAAATGATATTTGAATGCCCTAATTGTGGAGCGAAAATTTCGGTTATACAAACAGGTATGAAATTAACAGTGCCTACAACTTGCGAATGTGGTCGGCGAGGACAGTTCAAAGAGCTTGAAAAAAGATTTATAGATGTAGAGCATATTATTTTAGAAGAAAGTCCTGAAGAAATAGAAGGTACTCAAGCCCAAAAAATTAGCATCCTTCTTAAAGATGATCTTATTGCGTCAAGTCTTCAAAAAACAATTCAGCCAGGATCAAAAATAGAGCTTGTTGGTGCTTTGCAAGAAGTTCCAATTATTTTGACTACAGGGGGCCGTTCTGTTAATTTTGATTTTCAAATTGATGCTAACAATGTTACACCTATTGAATATGAATTTGAAGACATTAAAATCACACAAGAAGATGAAAACCAGATTTTTGATGCAGCAAAAGATCCTGAACTTTTTAAAAAGCTTCGCGAATCAATTGCTCCTTCTATTTATGGATATGGTAAGATTAAAGAAGCGTTGGTTCTTCAACTTTTCAGTGGTGTTAGAACTGTGCTTCCTGATGGAACTGTTCGCCGCGGAGACAGCCATATTTTGCTTATTGGAGACCCAGGTGTTGGAAAATCAATGTTGTTAATGCAAATAGCAACCTTAGCTCCAAAGGCGCGCTATGTTTCTGGAAAAGCAACAACAGGCGCAGGTTTAACCGCAACAGTTATACGAGATGAATTAATAGGAGGGTATGCTCTTGAAGCAGGAGCGCTTGTACTAACTAACAAAGGTATTGTACTTATTGATGAGTTTGATAAAATGTCAGAAGATGATCGCTCGGCAATGCACGAAGCAATGGAGCAACAGCAAATAAGTATAAGCAAAGCAAATATTCAAGCCACGCTTAAAGCACAAACAACAGTATTAGCAGCTGCAAACCCAAAATTTGGTCGTTTTGATTCTCGTAGGTCAGTAGTTGAGCAGATTAACATCCCTGACACGCTTATTTCGCGTTTTGATCTAATATTCATAATCCAAGACATACCAAACAAAACAAGTGACGAAGCATTGGCTGCGCACATTTTAACTGTGCACAAAAGCAGTGAAAATATGTTTAAAACTCCATTTAATAAGGAATTTATTCGCAAATATATTGCATATGCGCGCGCACATATAAAGCCAGAGCTAACTAAAGAAGCGATGGAGGAAATCAAAGAATTTTTTACGAGTTTGCGGGCTCGTTATGAACAGCAAGAAGGAGAAAAAACAATACCTATTTCTGCGCGCCAATTAGAAGCAATAATTAGATTATCTCAAGCTGCAGCAAAAATGCGATTATCAAATAAGGTTGAAGCAAGAGACGCGCGCATAGCTATTGAATTAGAAAAATATTCTCTGCGTCAAGTTGGCTATGATTATGAAACAAACCAATATGATATTGATAAAATTGTAGTTGGATCTACTGCGCACCAGCGAAGCCAGAATATGGTATTTACAGACGAGTTTTTTGCATTGCTCAAATTAAACAAAGTAATTAAGCGAAAAGATATTGAAAAGTTAGCAGAAAAAATAGGATTGCACAAACAAAAAGCAGATCAAATAGTAGAAGATTTGAAGAAAGAAGGAAGAATATTTGAGCCAAAACCTGGAGAATTGCAAGAAATTTAAATAAAAAGAATTACACTAAACAAAGCAAATCTATTTTTACTAAATAGAACAATTTTAAAAATGCGCAAAGTTATTAGACTACGCTTAAAAGTCGCATTTTCACTAAATTTATTTTATTCTAACAACATCACCAAAATTAATTTTCATCTAATTTATTTTATTCTAACAACATCACCATTATTTAGCGCGAGCATAGTTTTCCCAATTTTATAATGCTCTTCAATTCCTAATTTAAAATAATTTAGCTTGCCTTCGTTGTCAGTATGGCAAGGAATTATTGTTTTTGGTTTGAGCATACGAATAATCTCGCGGTGTTCTTCTTTGTAGGCATGCCCACTCGCGTGCAAGTCGCGATAAATGCGGCAGCCCTGTTTGTCTAAAAGTTTTTCAAGATTTTCAACATTTTTTTTATTGATGTCAGAAGGAATAATTGATGATGAAAAAAACACCTGCGTACCGCGCGGAAAACTAAAGCCCTTATAATCTCGTCCTGCAATTCTAGATAAAACAGCATTTTCTTCTCCTTGGTTGCCTGTGCAAAAAATTAAATGCTTGTTTGGGTCTTTTTTTACGCGCCCCAATACAGTTTTTATTGAAGATTTACTTTTGTATAATTCAATAATTCCTGAAATCTTGCCAAGTCCTTGCGCTGCTGTTATATATTTAACAGTAGAACCACCGAGCACTATAAGTCGTCGGTTGAGCATTTCTGCGAACCGCTGAACCGCTTGAAAGCGCGCAATATTTGACGCAAAGGCAGTCACAACTAAAAGTGAACCATATGACGAAAGTTCTTGATGTTGGGTTTTTAAGAGCGCGCCCTTTAATATTTCTTGACCAATATATTCAGATGGACAATAGCCCTTTTTCTCAATATTTAATGCACCATCAATCAGCACCTTAACTCCTTGTTTTCCTAATTCAAATAATCTTTTATAATTTGGAAAATTCATATCTGTTGGAGAATCATCAAACTTCCAATCATTTGCATAAACAACAACTCCTTCTTTTGTGTGAAGCACAACAATCGCAGAATCAGGAATACTATGACTACACCCAACCATTTCAATATTTATATTTTCATTGAGTTTGTATTTGCTATTATTAGGAACAACTATAAATTTATTGCGAAGCTCGCGATAAGTAGTCATTGCACCATCATATTCGCGTTCTACATCATCGCTTTTTTTTGCAAAGATTGTGGTAGGTTTAGTTTTTCTTTCTGACTCTCCCTTAATTATTTTCCGCAATATTTCAAGGGTGTAAGGAGTGCCAATTATTGGACAATCATATTGTTCAGCCAAAGCAAAAACTGCTCCTATGTGATCTAAATGGCCATGCGAAAGAACAATCGCTGCAACCTTTTTTTTATCTTTAATTATTCTATCATCAGGAACAATAGTAAAATTATATAATTCTTCGCGCGAAAGGGTTTCAACTTTTATATCACCGCTTTCAGCTAAAGGTGTAATATTAATACCCATATCAAGTATAACAATCTCGTCTCCAACGCGCACAGCACTCATGTTTCGGCCAACTTCATCATAACCTCCTATTGCATAAATTTCCATATATTTTTGTTGATGTTTAGCATTTTGACTTGTTATTTTTCTAATCTTTGTTTTGTTATACATTTAAATTTAAAATTTTATTAGCATTTTGACTTGTTATTTTTCTAATCTTTGTTTTGTTATACATTTAAATTTAAAATTTTATTAGCATTTTGACTTGTTATTTTTGCAACATCATCTTTGCTTTTGCTTGTAATCTCACTGATTTTTTCAACTGAAAACTTTAAATTAAGTGGTGTATTTTTTTCCTCTTTTTTTCTTAATGGGTGAAGAAAAGGGCTATCTGTCTCTAAAACAAAATACTCTAACGGAATTTTTTTTACATATTTTTGAACATCTTCGCGATACAAAACATTAGTAGATATTGAGATAAACCATCTCTTTTCAACAATTCTTTTAGTTAGTTTTATGCTTCCTTCAAAGCAGTGAAAAATAACTTGCTTTATTTGTTTTTCTTCAAGAATGTTAAAGCAATATTTTCCCACTGCGCGCGAATGAACAATAACTGGCAAATCTGTTGTTTTTGCAAAATCCAACAATTGCCTAAAATTTTGCTCTTGGTTTTCGCGGTTTGTTTCTCTAAAAAAATCCATTCCTATTTCGCCAATTCCAACAACTTTTGGATGGTTTATATATTTTTTCATAAATCCAATTGCTTTTTCAACTTGCTCTTTGCTCACTTCAAGCTCTAAAAAACCAAGAGTGGCAAAAACATTATTATATTTCTCAATAATTTTTAGATTTTCTTCATATCTCTCTGGCTCAAGAAGTGATTCAACAATTATAATATTTTGGCGCGCACTCTCTTTAATAATCTCTTCTGCTTGCGCAAGTGTGAAAAATGCGCGCGATAAAAGATGACTGTGTGTGTCAATTAGCATAATTTTTTGGAGTAATTGTTAGTGTTTATAAACTCTTTGCTAAATAATATTATGGATCAAACAACAATCTTGCTCATAATCGCACTTGGCATCATACTGTTTGTAATTTATATTTACAATTCACTTATTTCGATGCGCAACAGAGTTAACAATTCGTGGGCGCAAATTGATGTTCAATTGAAACGAAGGTTTGACTTAATACCAAATTTAGTTGATAGTGTGAAGGGTTATATGAAACACGAACGAGGAACATTAACAGAAATAACAAATGCGCGCACATCAATGGTAAAGGCGCAGACAGTTGGCGAAAAGGCAAAAGCAGATAACATGCTTTCAGGAGCATTAAAATCATTGTTTGCAGTGGCTGAAAACTACCCTGATTTAAAAGCAAGCCAAAATTTTATGATGCTTCAAGAAGAATTGAGCGGAACAGAGAGTAAAATAGCATATGCGCGCCAATTTTACAATGACGCAGTAATGGAATATAATATAAAAATTCAGATTTTTCCAAATAATTTGTTAGTAGGAATACTTGGATTTAAAGAAGAAGCTCTTTTTGAAGTCAAAGATGCGAAACAAAGAGATGTTGTTAAGGTTGAGTTTTAAAGAAAAGCAAATAAAATAAGTATTTAGATGTTGTTAAGGTTGAGTTTTAAAAATTTAATAGAAATAGAAATATAGTTAAGTTAAAAATCTAAAGTTAGTAGTTAAGTTAAAAATTTAAATAATGTTGTTAAAGTTGAGTTTTAAAAATCTAATATAAATAAATAGAAATAGAAATAGAAATAGAAATATAGTTAAGTTAAAAATCTAAAGTTAGTAGTTAAGTTAAAAATTTAAATAATGTTGCTAAAGTTGAGTTTTAAAAATCTAATATAAATAAATAGAAATATGATTAAATTAAAATATAATTAAGTTAAAAATCTAAAGCAAAAATTCTATAACAATATATGGTAAAACAAAGTATATACACTCAAATATCAGCGAACAAACGCAATTCATATCTTTTATTTATATTCTTTTTTGCGATTATGTTTGTTTTGGGGTGGATTGTTTCAGAGGTTTTTGGTTATGGCACTATAGGTCTTGTTTTGATTTGTTCAATTTCAATAATTTGGGTAATAATTAGCTATTATGCTGGAGACAAGATGGTTTTGGCTGCAAACAGATGCCGCGAGGTTTCAAAACGCGACGAACCATATTTAGTAAATACTGTTGAAGGCTTGGCACTTGCTGCTGGAATCCCGACACCAAAAATATATATTGTTGAAGACCCAGCGCCAAACGCATTTGCAACAGGCAGGGATCCAGAGCATTCTTCTGTGGCTGTTACGCGCGGACTTTTAAATAGTTTAAATCGTGCTGAATTAGAAGGGGTTATTGCTCACGAAATATCGCACATTAAAAATTATGATATTCGTTATATGACTTTGGTAATTGTTGTTGTGGGAATAATTGGAATGATAGCTAGCATTATATCTTACACTTTTATATTTAGCAACAATAGAAACAGCAACAATAGAGGACTTATTATTGTTGGCATTCTTGCAGCGATTTTGGCGCCGATTTTTGCTCAGATTGTTCAACTAGCAATTTCACGCCAACGAGAATATTTAGCAGATTCAAGCGGAGCATTATTAACTCATAATCCACAAGGACTCGCAGATGCACTTAAAAAAATTGCTTCTGACAAAACACCTTCGCGCAGTGCAGACAAAACTAGCGCAAGTTTATATATTGCAAATCCTTTTAAAAAAGTGGATGTTGCAGGACTGTTTAGCACTCACCCGCCGATAAAGGCGCGAATTGCAAAATTAGAAAAAATGTAATTTTAAGTTAGCAAATCTTATATTTTCATAGCACAGAAAGTGCGCGCATAAAAAGTTATTTATTCTATTTCTGCCCAGAAATAATATTTATAACAGCACCAAAAACAACAGGGACTCCGAGCATTCCAACAATTGTCCAAAAGTGAAGCGGATGATTAAGATAAAAACTTAAATCACCCCCAAAAAGAGGAATCCAAATAACAAAAACCATAAGAATATAAATTAAACTGCACGCAATTCCATATATTGTGCTTTCTAAAAAAGAAAGTTTTGTGTTGCGCATAAAAATAAGGTAGAAAATTATTGTAAAAAATAGCGCGATTGCTAAGATATATTCTGTTTTTGATTGAGAATATTCAGACAACGCCCAGTTGAAAAAACTAGATAGTAAAAATATTAAAAAACCATAGAGCGCGCCCTTTTCTGACACTTTTGTTATGTTTTCCAAATTTAAGATAGGTGGTGGGTTGTTATTCATAATTTATTTATAAAATATTATTTCCAAATTTATGGCTAAAATAGCAAGATAAACTATAAACAATAAACAAAGATTTTGATATATTTGTATATAAACAAATTATAAAAAATGAATTTGGAGATACATATAAATAAATTATAAAAAATGAATTTGGAAATATGTATAGATAAATTATAAAAAATGAATTTGGAAATACATATAAACAAATTATAAAAAATGAATTTGGAAATATGTATAGATAAATTATAAAAAATGAATTTGGAAATGTGTATAAATAAATTATGGAAGATGAGTTTGGAAATTTTATGCGTAGCAAAGAGCAAAATTTAAAGAGAGATAAACAAGCAAACCCTAAAGAAAAAATAAAAAAACAAACAAAGACTCAAAGGAAAGTTTCAACAGCAATAAATGAAAAATGTGAAGGAATCAAGTGCTGGTTTGTTGAAAAATATGATAATTTTAAGATTAAAGGAGGTAAGCCATCACATTTGTTTATTGCTGTTGTTCTTGTTTGTTTAATTATTGTAAGTGTAATTGCTTATTCTGTTTATTCTATTATGTCTCAAGAAGAAAAGGACGCTCAATTAACTTTATTTTTTATGGATGGCGCAAATATTTCGCAGTTAAACATAACTATTCAAAAGATTGATATTAAAACAGATTTGGGTTTTAAAACAGTGTTTAAGGGTTCTAAAATCATTGCACTGCAAAAAGACAACATACAAATAAGTGGAATTAATATTTCTGCAGGTAATTATTCTGGCATCAAGCTATGGTTAGATACAACAAGCAAGGGTATTCTTGAAAACAAAAGCATTGTTCCTGTTGATGTTCAAACAAAGGTATTTGTTGTTAATTTTGATAAAATAGAACTTTTTACAAATCAAAGCATGGATTTGTTGCTTGATTTTAATTTGATAAAACTAGTAAAACAAACAGCAGAAGGAAAGATTATTTTTGTGCCTTTAGATTCGATTAAAGCAAAACAATCTGATGAATTAGCAGATGAAGAAAACGAAAGTATGACAGCAAATATTGTTATTTCACAAAAAACAGAAATAAAGCAAAATAATATAAAAATAGAAAAAGGCCAACCAAATGTTACGCAAATAAAAAGTGCAGCAATTAACAAAACCAACAAAATTACAGGCAAAACTCTTGGTATCACAACCACTACAAAAAAAGAAGGTGTTTGCGTTGTAGCCGACATAGCAAACAGCAAATTATATATAGATAATGTTTTTAATACAACTATTGAAAAAGACAAAACAACTTGTGTTAATTTGAGCGAAGGAAATTATAGTATAACTGTTGAAAAAGGCAGATTTGGAAAGTTAGTGACAAATGTTTCAATTAAAAATATATATCAAAAAGACAATATCCCAACAAAACCAGAAGATGCAGTTCAGTGTGATTCTTGCGAAAGTTGCAATAAAATAATTAAAGAAAGCAATAAATCGCAGCTATATATTGAAATAACAAAAGACATAACCTCTGCTGACAATTGCATTCTTTTAAAAAGATATAATACAACTATTGATTGCAATAGCCACAAAATAATAGGAAGTAAGCAAGGAAGCGCGATATTTGTGCGCGCACTTCAAAATATAAACATTACAAATTGCGAAATTGAAAATTTTAATGTAGGAATAACTTTATCAGGGTTAAGAGAGGGGCTAATTGCTAACAACAAAATTTCAAAAAACAATAAGCAAGGGATATATATGTATTTAACGAGCAATGTGCAGGTTTTAGGGAATGAAATTTTTGAAAATGCGGGAGGTATTTTCGCAGAACAAGCGCCAATAGGGGGTAAAGGTAATATTTTTAAAGACAACAAAATTAAAAGTAATTCTCACTATGGGTTGGCATTAACAAAAGAATTGATTCAAAATAAGGTGATAAACAACACAATCACATATAATGGCAAAGCAGGACTGTATATTGATGATAGTGGTTTAAACTCGATTGTAGCAAATATAATTTGCAACAACACCCACAATGATATTTTTCATATCTCAACAAAAGGCCCAACAAATAAGCGCATATCAGATAGCTCAGGTATGGATAACACTTGCGATAAAACATACAACTGGCATGATGCTTCTAAAGTAAAAAATGAGTGTGCAAAGAAATGCTAAAATTAATTAAGGTTGAGTTTTAAGTATTTTGGTTTTTAAGTGCTTGTATAGTGCTTTTAAATACTTTTGGTTTTAAGTATTTTGTGTTTTTAAATGTTTTGGGTTTAAGTATTTTTGTAATAGCATATAACAATTTTTAAGTATAAAAATCATATGGATTTAACAAGCATATTACAAACCATAGATGTTGGGCGGGGGTTGATTCTTTTAGGTGTTTTATTTTTAATTATAATATATTTATTTTATCCGCAAAAAAAGGTGATTTTTACTATTAGTATTGCTGTTGTGTTGGCAATACTTCTTGCTACTGTTTTAAAAGAGTTGATTCCTGTTGCGCGCCCGTGTGCTGATTCCTTAGTTTGCCCGTCAGGAAACAGCTTTCCGAGTCGTCATGCAGCAATGTTTTTTGCGCTTGCATTTGCTTTATGGAAGCAAAAACAAGTATGGGTTTTCTTAGGGTCTTTGATGATAGCAATTTTTGTTGTGTTTTTAAAGGTCGCAGCAAATCAACACACTGTTTTTGATATTTTAGGAGGCATTGGTGTAGCACTTGTTTGTGTTGTGGTTGCAGAAAAAGTTGTTGAATTTTTGGATAAGCAAAGGCATATAACTTTAATCTTAGAAAAATTCAAACTTAAATAATTCATTTTTATTTTAAAATAAATGTAGATTTTATTTTATTTTCAAAATCTGTAAAATTGTCAAACCAATATTTTCGATAATTCTCAAGTGTTTCAGCTATTCCTCTTTTTGGCTTCAAAAGTAATTTTGTTTTTATATTAAAGCCGTTGAACGGATATGCTCTGCTTTCTTTTCTTTCT
>Ga0210050_1004909_pt1 | contig 10839 bp, 12 predicted proteins | sample CryGey132114_all_FD_185463 | JGI IMG/M metagenome (GOLD analysis project Ga0210050, IMG submission 185463) | Groundwater microbial communities from aquifer - Crystal Geyser CG22_combo_CG10-13_8/21/14_all (SPAdes) (version 2) | ecosystem: Environmental > Aquatic > Deep subsurface > Groundwater ...
TTGAACATTTCGGTTCTTATTGATTCAATCCCTTTTGTGAATTCTTTCTGCTCTTCTTTTGGAAGCTTCTCAAGAAATTTCTGGCTTATATTATCAAGATCATTTGTAAGCAAAAGCAATGAGTTTTCCATTTTTTCATGGCCGATTATCATAGTTTCATGCCTCTTAAAATATTTAGTTTAGTATAGCTATTTGTATACTAATATAAACTAATATATAAAGGTTTCTATTTAATATATGAAAGATAAGAAGGAATATTAAGATTTATAAATTGTTATAACTGATTAGTAGCAATATAAAACCAATAAATAGGTGGCGGTCAATATCAAGGTTCAGGAATTAATACCAAAAATCAATGGAAAAGGACTGGAAGAGATAACAAAGATTCTTAGTGAAAATTTATATTCAATCCAAGAAAATGATATCTTACCATTGACAGATTTTTATAGGGATGAATGCAAAAATAGTTTAAATAAATATGACCATTCTAAAATTGGAGCAGTTATCCTTTACGACATGCTTCATTTTTTAGAGAAAAAGAAACTTAGTACAGAAACTTTAAAGTCGATAAAAGATTATTTTCCGGAACAGCTAGAACATCTAAAACAATTGCACGAGTTTGAAAATGGGAGTAACGTTGAAAACTGGCACAAACAATTTGAAAAAACCGATAAACCGCTGAATAAAAAATTAGAAACATTAAAAAATTTATATGACAAGGATAAATTAACAGAATATCTGAGTGAATATTTCTTAAATCACTTTTTTATGGCAATAAATGAAGGAAGCAAGGGGAATAAAAAGGAGTTTAGGATTAGGGCCATAAATCACTATTATAACAATGCTCTTACATTAATTTCAAAACCATTAGAAAATGCTCTTGGAATAAAATATGAACTTACTGATGCACAGGAAAAAGTTCTTACTGAGAGATATGGCACATGGTGATTATATATCAAATTTTTTGATGAAAATAAATTAGAAAAACCTGCCTTCAATCATTGTTTTGTCCTCTTCAATCAAAAGTTCAAGCGCTTTTTGCATATTTTTCAGTTTTTCAAAATCTTTCAGCTTAAAATAACTTGGAAAGTCGTATTCAAGAATCTCGGCTGCATAAAGAGCCATCGTCAGAAATTCATGTGCATCTTTTCTGGGATTTTTAAGAGTGTGGGAGTAGAGGGTGTAGGTTATTGCCTTGTAAATTGCTGTGGCAAGAACACTTGGTGTGTAAAATCTGCTGTCAAGCCTTAGTTCAGGTATTGCAGAAAATGAATTAAATGTTTTAACTTTTCTATTGAGCTGGCCATAAAGGAAATCTTTTGCACCCTTAAAGCGAATAAGATGCATCCCGTGGAAAAGGTTCTTTGCATCATCACTTTCAGGCCTGTTGTAACCTTTAAATCCATCGATTCCTTTTGTTTCCAAATCAATGAATGTTTTTTTCCATCCGTTTTTCGTTTTTGTGTAAATTGCCTGATAAGGGCTTCTGTCACCGTCCCAGACAAGATAAGGATTTTTATCATAAAAACTAAAAGATACACCAATATTTTTACTTATGAGATTTTTTAGGGTTTTTGGAAGGGAATCATTAAGTTCCAATTCAGTGTTAATTTTGTTTTTGTATGGTTTTGCTCCTAAATCATCTTTTATAAGCTCTTCAGTCATGACTGCATGGAAGAAAGCATTTGCCTCGAAGCCCAGCACTTGCGCTTCATGACTTTTCAGGTATGCATCTCTTTCAAGAATTCCATCCTTGTATAAAGTTATAAGATAATTCAGATTGTTTCCTGGAATTATGCCTATTGGCTCTGCAGTATCAATTTTATCCTGCATATTGTATTTGAATATTTTATCTCTAAAATGAAGTATGTTATTCACTTCTTCCTTGAGATTATATTTATATCCTTCCTGAATAAAAAGAACATTCCCAAAAAAATTGTCTTTCAGTTTTTTTGCTCTCTTTGAGCCAGTTATATATTCAGTTTCATCAAAAATTTCGGGGTGCTCCTCAATTGTCTTTTTTACTATTTCCAAGCCCTGCTTTTCCATTCCGAGACTGTTAAGAAGAAGCCCTATTCCAAGATTGTTCTTTTCCTTTGATTCAGAACGTTTTATTGCTTCAATGAAATATGCTTTTGCAGATTCAATATCTCCAGATGAAAGACGATAAAGGCCTCCTGTCATGAAATCATGGTATGATTCACCAATTGTAATATCTTCAAGGTTTTTACCTTTAGAAGTTTTAAATTCAGCAGAAAGTTTTCTCGAAAGAAGACGTTTTTTTGATTTCCCCCCCTGACCAAGAAAATTTTCATTAAGGATTTCCTTAAACTTGTCATTAAACTGATAATTTTTTATCCATTCTGTTATGTTGTTTATGCTTTTTTCTTCATCACCATAAAGACAGTATATAGCTGCAAGATTTGCATATTTTGAAGGAGAATCGTCGGAATAGTGATCAAGATACCTATCTCTTTCAGATGTTGCGTTCAGGGAAAATAATTTTTTGAGAACTTTGCCAGAATAATAATCAGCGGTATCATATTCACCTCCCAAATAGATTAATGTTTTTACAGCAAGTGCCAATGAAGTCAATGAAATTCTTGCTGCACCTCTTCCGAGAATAGAAAGAAAATCTGCTGACATGTTTAATGGCTTAGGACTTTTGTAATTGTCCATTTCAGCGCCGGCAGAATAAAGAAATTTCATTGCTCCTGCATTTAATCCTGTTAAGACAACATAACTTGCAATTCCTCCTGAGATATCTTCCCCCTTTGATGCTGCTTTTGAAATTGCTTCACCGAAAGAAATTGACATGCTTGTCTGCATTCCGAGCCCGAAAAGTGCAGGGAGATACAATCTCGGCTTCTTTATCTCTTCCTTTGAAGGAATGTATTGCTTTAATTTGTCAAACATTTTCCAGTATAAAATCTAAAAGAGGTTAAATTTAAAAAGCTACTTGTAAGTAATGAAAAATAAAGCAATAAAGTTTATATAGAGTATAATGATACACAATTCATTAATATTTTATTGGAAATTTGCCGTCGTGGCACAACCTGGGAGCTGACCTCAGCTCGCACGGAAGCCGGTTACTTCGTAACCGACTGAGCCACCGCAAAAATAACAAGAAAGCAAATTGGAAATTTGCCGTCGTGGCACAACCTGGTACTGCGCCAGCCTTGAGAGCTGGTTTCCGCAAGGATTTCCCAGTTCAAATCTGGGCGACGGCGTTTCTTGCTTTATTATATAATTCACTTGAAAATTCTTTCAAAAACTCCTTTTTTTAGAAAACTAATATTTTTCAGAAGCAATTTTTTTCCTTTTTCTCTATTGTCTATCAAAAGATTAAGATAGTCGCTTATGTCTTCTTCATCCCATATTTTTATATTATATTTTTCCGCAAGAAGCAAGTCGGATTTTTGTATATCAACACCATAAAATGCAAGTAAGATTTTTGACACCTTGATTTCCTTGTTTTTTGAATCCCACTGATGAATAAGATTTCTCACATTTATCTCTGATTTTTCATATTGTTTGCATTCTACTGCAACTGAATATCCTGAATATTCCGCAAAGACATCAATTTCATAGCTGTTTATTTTCTTCTGATGGCTTACTTTGAAGCCTGCAAGCTCAAATATTTTTGAAATGTTATCCTCGAGAAGTGTGCCCTGCCTTGTTCCCATAAGAATTTAAATGGGCTTCGCCTTAAAATACTTTTCCTTAAAATACTTTTTCATGCAGAAAGAATACAGGCAAAAGGTTATTAATACTTTTAATTTAATGTTGACTATGCCGGGAAAGAGAACAAAAAAGAATCAGGGAAAAAAGAGTAAAGGAAAGAAAAGTAGCAAAAATAGAAAGAGTTTCTTGAAAACATTTAGAAAAGGAAGTTGGATTATAATAAGTGGATTATCTGGAGCTTTATGGTATGTTCTCAAATCTTTTGGAAAAGGCATTGCATGGCTTTGGAAAAAAACATTTCATAAAGAAACTGTAAAAGAAAGAGAAAATGAAAAGAATAAAACAAGAATTGGAAAAAAGGAAGAGAAGCAAAGAGCGCCTGTTCCAAAAATAAACCTCATAGAAAGCATAAAAGGGAATTATTCTTCATGGTGGAAAAAACTCAATGATTCTGATTCAACAATAGGAATTGTTCTTGGAGCAAGAGGCTCGGGAAAAACTGCTTTTGCACTTGCCCTAGCTGAAAATTTGAGAAACAGCAAAGAAAAAGCTTTTGCAATGGGGTTTTCACAAGGTTCGATGCCGAAATGGATAAAAATTGTTGAAAATATTAATGAAATTGAAAACAACAGCCTAGTGGTTCTGGATGAAGGGGGAATTCTTTTCTCTTCAAGAAATTCAATGTCTACGACAAACAAGATGATGTCTGAATTGCTGCTTATTGCAAGACATAAAAACCTCACAATAGTGTTTATATCACAAAATTCATCTAATCTTGAAGTCAACACACTGAGACAGGCAGATTTTCTTGTACTGAAAAAGTCTTCCTTGCTCCAGTCAGAATTTGAAAGGAAGATAATCTCCAAGATTTATGAAGAGAATATTGAAGGCTTTGAAAAATACAAGAATTACAAAGGGATTGCACTTGTTTATACACATGATTTTATAGGATTTATAGATAATGAACTTCCGAGTTTCTGGAGCGGGGACATAAGCAAAAGCTTCAAGTAACAAGATATATAGATTTATCCAATAAGTTTTTATATTTCTGCAGAATGCATATTGTTATGGCAAAAGCATTTTTTAGACTCATATCACAGCTTGTTTTCGGAACAAGAAGATATAATAACAGATGCATAAAAAAATTTTCAAAAGGAATTAAAAATAAAAAAATACTTGAGCTGGGAAGCGGCAAAAAATTAAGGGGGGAATATTTTTATTCAACAAAAAGATTCTTTGACAAAAGCAATGAGTTTATACAAACAGATGTTAACAAAAAATTTGGACATAAAGTTCTTGATGTCACAAAGATGGATTATAGAAATAAATATGATGTTATTATCTGTATGAATGTTCTCGAGCATGTATACGATTTTAACAAAGCCGTGTCGAATATATACAAAGCACTTAAGAAAAAAGGCACTGCTGTAATTTTTGTCCCTGTATTTTACCCCCTGCATGACGAGCCGGGGGATTACTGGAGATTCACAGAGCATTCACTCAGGAAGATGCTCAAGGATTTTTCAAAAGTCGAGATTAGGCATTCTGGAATAAGGCAATACCCATTTGCTTATTATATAGAAGCTATAAAGTAATAAAAAAGCTTACCAGTTTTATGAGATTAAACATATTTTCCTGCTCAATGAATTATGGATATATATTGTAAATTCTTTCTCCAGCCTGAACTTTGATTTTTTCAGGAGTGTTTTATAATCAGAAAAGTCCGGAAAGATGATTACTGCCTTTTTTACAAGAATTTTTCTGAGATTGGCAAGAAAAGAAAGATAAAATTTCTCAAGTTCTGATAATTCAGCTTTTTTTGTATTTTTGCCATATGGAAAATCTGAAACCACATAATCCAATTTTTGTTTGAACTTTGTTGAATCTGCACAAACCAGCTTGTAGCCTTTTATTTTGAAATAATCCAGATTGACTCCTGCACGCCAAAGCATGCCTTTGTCATTATCAACACCCACAGGCCTGAATCCCATCAGTCCGATTTCAATAAGAATTCCTCCGCTTCCACAGAGCAAATCGGCAATCTTTGATTTTTTGTTGTTTATGCCAGTTAAGTTTATGCATGCCCTCGCGAGCTTAGGATGCAATGAAGTTGGATGCAGTGCTGGCCTTAAATGTGGTCTTCTTTCATTGAAGTCCTTTGTAATGCGATGTTTCAGTAACCCACAGATGATCGTATTTTCAAATACAAAAAAGGTTATTTCTGTTGAAGGATTTTTCAGGTTTACTTTTGGCTTGATGAGATTTTTCCAGATTAGCGAAGCCAATTCTTTTTCATTCTGAAATTTGTAATGGTTTTCATTTATTATCCTGAGACAGAAGTCTTTTTTGTAAATTTTCTTCCAATTGAATTTTTTTATTGATGATTCAAGCGTCTCAGGTGTGCACTCAAAAAGAAAATTGTAAATGGTGTGAGTGTATGCAAGCCTTTTTTCCAGACTTTTGCAGCTATGCTCTGCTATTAGAAACCTATCCAATAGTTTGAAGCTCTTGGGTTTTGACAACTCAATAACTTCTTCTCTTGCAAGTTCAGGGTGTTCGCCTGAAAGGAAAAATATATTTTTCATGAGAAGGAAACAAAGTAAGTGGATTATTTATCTTTTTCTGCCTGATTTTTTGGGTTTTGGATTCTTTGCTGCATTTTCTAGTGAATGAAGTTTTTTGTACCCGAGCCAGATAAGGATTGCAAGCGCTAAGCCTATAACAATGAATCTTCCGACATCTGCAAGGTTGCCCCAGTATCTTAATGTACCATAGATAAGCGTAAGGACTCCGCCGCCCATTATTCCTGAACCAACACTTTCCAGTGAAAGGATTATTGCTCCGATTACTATTGCAAGTATGCCGATTATTCCTGAGATTATGAAAACAACCCTGTTGTATTTTTCTGTATGCTGGTTGTAATCTCTGTTGCAGTAATCGCATGTTGTTGCAACCTGACAGCCATTGCCATCTGTTTCATACTGCATCATGCCCTGTGCATTGTTGCACTGCATTTCTACAGGCTGATTTGCTTTTTCTATGCTTTGGCACAAAGTGTAATTATATGGTCGGGCATTGTCAGCATAGTAAGGTTTTGAATATAATGTTGAATTGCAATAATCTGAATAATCTGGTTCGTGATAAAATGTCTGGATGCCATAATGAACAAAGATTACAAATAGTATTGCGATTGCGATTGCAAGTATTCTCTCTTTAAGATTCATAGAATTCTTAAGACGTTGATAGTATATAAATCATTCTTTTTTTAAGATATTAAGAGGATAAAAACATGGAGGTTTATCTTTTATTTTCATTATGAACATTTAATAGAAACATATAAATACTAAATTAGCATAAAACACCGTTATGCCAAGGGGAAGACCGGTAAAATCAGACATAAGGCAGGCATTGGTTGAGATACTTGCAGTTGTCAAAAAAGGATATGGCTACGAGATTTACAAGATTTACGACGCTATTTATCCAAAAGCTACGCTGAGGGCTGTTTATTACAACCTGAGAAAAGGTGTTGAACTGGGAGAATTCAAAGTTAATACTGTGACTTCTGAGAAAGGGAATTACAGCTGGGGAAGCCAGGCTGAGAAAACTTATTATGAATTGGGAGAGAATGCAGCTCCGCATAGCGATGCAAGAGTAAGAGATTATATGGAAAAATCTAAGAGTGATGTGAAAGAAACTGATTCAGGCGACAGAATAATACAATAAATTATTTTTGCAAAGTTTATTTCAATAAATTTTATGGAATTTTTCAATCGTAAGAATATGCTGAAAGTTTAGAAGGAGTGAATAAATATGATTTGATTTTTTCTCTCACATATTTGATTGGTTTTAAAAATATACTTAAAAAAGAAGGAACTAATTGTCCAATAGGTTTTTTAAACATTCCAACGTATAAGCTTCGGGAAATAAGAGCAGGAAGCCTAAGATATTTTAGATAGGTCTTAAAAACAGGCATCAATGTCCCAATAACGGGAAGTGCATACCAATTGATAGGCATCAGGTAAAATGCTACAAGTGTGGCATATCCTGCAGCAATTGATGTTATGGTGTATTTATTTCTTTGCCAGTAATTTAGATTTTGGTGTGGGTAGATTTGTGCGAGATAATCTTCCTGCTCTTTTGCAGAGGTATTGCCAATTTTAATGTAATCTCCAATCGTATTTTTTTCCTTTTTTAATGGTTCATCTTCCAGCTTTGCTTCAATTGGCATATATATGATTTGGAACATGACTTAAAATAATTTTGTCGTTTATTTTACGACAACATTTATAAATGATAAAGAGTTAGCATCTTTATGACTAAGAAAATGCTGATGGAATATGGATTAACAGAAAATCAGGCTGAGATTTATCTAGGATTATTAAAAAAACCGGGGATTTCAGCATCTGAGATTTCCAAGTTAAGCGGATTATACAGACCTTATGTTTATGACACTATAAATGGACTTCTAAAGAAAGGATTAGTTAGTTTCACAATTAAGTCCGGGAAAAAAATTTTTCAACCTGTTCACCCCCAAAAACTGGTAGAAGAAGCAGAATTGAAGACTGAAAGGATAAAAAAGGCAGTATCTGAACTTGATATCGGACCTGATTTTGTTTCTGAAATACCGCAGATTGAAATCTTTGAAGGGAACCAAGGATTAAAGACAATTTACCAAGAAGCAATGCAGGAAGCATTAAAGGGCAAAATTACTTTTTATAAGTACCTTAGGGGTATGAAGGAGAAAGAGAGAATGCTTCCTTTTTTCATTCCCCAGGCTGTCAGAAAGATAAGAAAACAAAAATTGGATAAGAAAATTAAATTTCAGGGATTAGTTCATTCTGCATTGAAAAAGGAAAAATTTCCATTTTTAGATGATATTGGCTTAAAAAATGTCAGATTTCTGAAAAAGGGCAATGATCAGATTCCCACAATAATGATTTTAAATAATCAAATCATAATTTTTCTTAAAGGAAAAAATTCATTGTTTATAAGAATAAAATCAGATAAACTAAGCAGAGAATATGCCGGGCTTTTTGATTATTTGTGGGAACGTGCAAACTAGTGGAATTTGCTTCGCAAAGCTTATAACCTATTGCATATTGTGCATATTTATGGGCCCGTAGCTCAGACAGCAAATCTTTAAGAAAGATTTGATAGAAAATGATGCCCACATCCATTCGCATGGCTTTGCTTCGCAAAGCTTATAACCTATTGCATATTATAACTTATTGCATAATTTCTCATTTATGGGCCCGTAGCTCAGACAGCAAATCTTTAAGAAAGATTTGATAGAAAATGATGCTCACATTCATTCGCATGGCTTTGCTTCGCAAAGCTTATAACCTATTGCATATTATAACTTATTGCATAATTTCTCATTTATGGGCCCGTAGCTCAGCAGCAGAGCGCACCCTTCGCAAGGGTGAGGCCGCGGGTTCAAATCCCGCCGGGTCCATTATACTTTTTTTATGATATCGCCGGCTTAATCAAATCGCCTAAATATTTTTATGCACATATCGGGTTTTATTCCAATTCTCTTTTTAGGGTTTTATGTGCATGATTTATTTTTTTGAATTCTTCAACATTGCCAGTAGCTTTATCAGGATGATGTTCCTTAGCTAAATTTTTATATGCTTTATCTATTACATCCATGTCAGCAGTGTCATGCTCTAATCCCAATATTTCTCTTGCTTCTTTTCTTCTGTTTAATATGTCGTGCTCTTCGTGAAATTCACTAATGAATTCTTCAGGAGTCTTTTCCCCTTTTAAAAATGCATTAACATACGCTTCAATTACCTTATGCACAACATACAAATTTTCAACAAATTTGCCCGATTTGCTGTAGCTATAATGCAAATGCCGCCCATCAACATACCAAGAAACAGTTGCTGGGAATTTTTTTCCAGCTATAGGATTTAATGGAATGTCAATATCATCTTCAGGGGCCCCAATTTTAGAGAGTGTTTTGATAATTCCATTTCTAAAATTGACTGCTCTTCTTTGAAATGAATCTTTTATGATTATTGTATTTATTTCATATCCTTTGATTTTGACTGTTGGCATTTTTTCCTTTTATCATTAATTTTAATAAATTTAATATCTTCAATTAATTTTTTATCATATCTCTTTTTTTGATTAAGTATACTTAATTTTTTATTTTAGCTCTCGATGAAAACACCACAGCTTTCTGCATTTTACAACCCCCAGAATAAAACTGATTATATAAAACTGATTATCTGTCATGATGCTCTTTCTTTTTTGTAAGGTGGGGCATTTTTGGAACAATGAATGATAAAAGTGTTGCAATTAGTGCTATTGTGTAAAATCCCATGCCAATTGCAATGCCTAATGCAGCTGAAAACCAGATGCTTGCTGCTGTTGTAAGATTCCTTATCTGGTCTTTTCCGAATTTCAGGATTATTCCTGCACCTAAAAATCCTATTCCTGTAACAATCTGTGCAGTTATTCTTGCAGGCGATGTTGGGTCTGCTATCGGAGACAAAAAAGTAAAAAACATTGCACCGCCGATAACAAAAATGTGGGTGCTTATTCCGGCTATTTTTCTTCTTGCTTCCCTTTCTGCTCCAATTATAAAACCCGTAATAAAAACAAAGATAATCTTAATTATGAAATCATTTGTCAAAGGAGTGAAAATATTCTCGAGCATATTGCTACAATGCTTGAAGCAGTATACAAATTTTTCTGGAGAATTGGCTCTGCCCCGAAAGTTGTTTTTACCGCCAACTATGCGAGAGTCTTAACAAAATAAAAGAACACAAAAAGGATCGAGTCACTTCGTTCGTGACTTTCCTGAGGTCAGTTGTTGCAAGAGGAATTTTTGTCTTTGCAGACAAAAGAGAATCTCGAGCCGGCAGTAGAAGCCTGCTGAGCAAAAGCGAAGCTCGCATTTACACGAGCTGAAGGCGAGATTCGGGACAGAGCCTGGAGAATTTAGCAAGATAATGGTTAGATAAAAATGATAAAAAAATAAGAAAAGCAAATAAAAAATAAGAAAAAAAGGTTAAGATAACTTAACCTTATTGTTGCGTTCCTGTGGTGTCAGGCTGCAAATCAAAGATATCCACAATCTTATTGCTTTCGTAGTTGTAGATAACTAATTTGTCAGTATACCTCACAACATAGTCCCCTACTTTT
>Ga0210050_1004911_pt1 | contig 10837 bp, 10 predicted proteins | sample CryGey132114_all_FD_185463 | JGI IMG/M metagenome (GOLD analysis project Ga0210050, IMG submission 185463) | Groundwater microbial communities from aquifer - Crystal Geyser CG22_combo_CG10-13_8/21/14_all (SPAdes) (version 2) | ecosystem: Environmental > Aquatic > Deep subsurface > Groundwater ...
CGGGGATTGGATAAAAATATATTTTTAAACCAATAATTTAGTATTATAGGATATTTACAAAAAATATAGTATAATGTAATTCGAAAATATATTATTGTAACCTTCTGAATAAAATCGGAAGGTTTTTTAAAATATGTCCGCTTTAGAAAAAGTAAATTTACCAAAAATTCTTGAAAAGAAATATGGAGAGGAGGGAAAGCTTTGGTTTGTCTCAAATTTGGATAATTTGTTGGTGGTTATCCCCAAATCAAGCAAAGCATTTTTTACGTCAATGCTATCAAAACAAAATAAACCAAATTTTGACTTGACTCAATTAGAAGACTCCCCAAAGCCAGCAGAGTTAGACAATTTTGGAGGTATTGTTGTATTAGAATCAAATCCGGGAACTGGTAATCCTCTGACAACCAGAGCAGTTTGGGAAACATTAAATGGAGAAGCAGCTCTTGGTGGACTTTTTCCAAGCCAACGTCAACATTTTACTAAATATGAAACTCTTTCAGGAATAATTTTCCCGAGAAGCAATAAATATCAAGGCCCAATTAATGAAGAAGTAATGGACCCATGGATAAAAGCGCTTTCAAATAATTCTACTTTACTTATTACAAACGTGCTTGATTCCAAAGAGCAACAAAATAGTCTCGAAAAAGTATTGCATATAAATCGATCCAATCCAGTAACCGTTGCTATTTTTGGTTTGGGGGACATAGGTAGTCATGTTGCTCAGGCTCTTTATTCTCAAAATAAGGCAACCTCGCACATAAATAAATTAATATTAGCGTCAAAGAGTAGAAATACAGTTGAAGCATTAGAGATAGAACTTGAAGACATTGGATTGCAAAGGGATGCTCATCCAGATCTATTAAGTGTCACGCAAGAAAACATAGAAGAGATTTTTGCTGCAGATGTTATTTTATTCCTTGCTTCAGGTCCAATTCCGCCAGCGACTTCTACCTCGATAAATATTGATGTTCGGGCGGTTCAATATGCCTCCAATGTAAAAATTTTAAGAGAATTACTTGAAAATGCCTCGAAGGCAAATTGGGGAGGAACGTTACTTGTTGCATCTGATCCTGTTGAACAGTTAACAATGGCCGCTTTACAAGGATCAGTTTCTTATAACCATAATAATCAAAGAATTGCTGGTTTTGGCGCAGCCATCAATTATGGAAGAGCCAGAAGACAAGCAGAAGAAATGGGTATGGACCCTAATGGAGTTAAAATATTTGGAGCTCATGGAAAGTCTGTAGTAGCAATTCCTTCTTTAATTGAGGAATTTGATGCAAATGTTGCCGAAACACTTTCTTTAAGAACTGGAATGAGAAATTATGAAGTTCGGGAAAGACTTAAAAAACCATGGCGTGCACCAGCGGCTTGGATGTATAACGCACTGCAAAATCTAATATTACATAATCCAACTTGGGCTTCGACTTTTCTGCCGAGCACAAAAGTTGGAGATCTGGGTGCTTTTTTTGGATCTCAAGTTACAGGTGACTTAAATTTATTAAATACTTGGCAGTTAGAAAACGGAGATGTTCCACCAAATGCTGAGATAATTGACGTTCTTGCACGGGAACATAGGTATATATCAATAACATCATTTAAACCGGAAATGCTGTTTACAGATCCATTTAAAGGGAGGTCAAATCCTGCTGATAGTCAGCACATAGCATTTCATGGGGGTTTAGAACAAGAATGGTTGCAAACCGCAAAAGAGAACGCTTCCTTAATAAATACATCTGATTTAGCATTAAGTACTAGGTCTCAGGAAATAACCATGGAAATAGAAAAAGCGATAATGGAAGGAAATTTAGATATTGAAAAGACAGCAAAGCAAAAATTATTAAAATTAATTGGGGCTTCATTACATCGGTCAGAAGCAAATATAATAAATGAAAAGATAGACGTTGTTGTTGAAGGAAATCTGGGAGGAGAACTATTTTCTAATATTTATTATAGGCAATTATCTGAAGTGTGTAAAAAAATTGTTGATAGGATTGACATTGAAAATTTATCCAATAGAACACTGGCCATTTTGAATGAAAGAAGAGAACCAGAGATTGATATTGTAGATCAATCGAAAGTAAAGACGGATACTTTGTTTGAGGAATTAAAACACCCACATATATTTGAACGAAGCCAAGCGTGGCGAAAATTATCAAAACTCATCCAAGAAGGATTATATGTTTCTCCAACATTAGCAAAAAAGGTACTAACTCTTGTTAATTTTGGTGACGATTTTACGCTTTATCAAATATCTACATCAGAAACAAATAATGCAGAGTCAATGAAATCTTTATATCAAGCTCAAAGAGACATATTAGACATAATCGCTAAAAAAATTAAAGGATATAATGGACCAGAAATTACTGATACTATTGTTTTTGGTACTACTGGAGCTCCATTTGGACAGCATCATATAAAGGCAATAAGAGCGGGTATAAAAACTATCAAAGAACGTTATGTTGAAAGTAATACAGAAACATTTATTGCATTAGACGATTTTAGCCGTTCTAAGGCTGGGGAAATAGTAAGTGGAGAAGTTCCATCTTTGGCTTTACGAAGAAGGATAGCACTGTTACAAACGATAAATGAAATGCAGGTTCATCTTGTAAATCCGGCTATCCCAATTTGGTTTGATGTGCAAAATACCCAGTTGTTAGAACAAATTAGGATGGAAGTATCTGGAAACTCAAAAATATGGAGATTAATAGGGGGTGATAGTCTAAAGAATTATCCTAACAATGATCAATATAGATCCATACCTCATATAGTTGAAGTTCGTGGAGAAAATAGATCATTGATTGATAGTTTACTTAATAGAATGAGATTTAATGAATATCTACAAGTAGACATTAATAATAATCAATCATCTACTCAAATCAGAATGGATTTAAAAAACGGCATTCATACGGAAGAAATAAATAGCTTGTCAGCAGCTTTTATAAAGCATTATGGCCTATTTCAATAGGAGTTTATTATGAACAGAATCGAAAATTTTCATACTATTCCCGAAACACATAAATTTTCAGCACTTGAAAAAGAAGGAGAGATTGTTTTTAAGGAATTCAGTCAGTTAGGAATATGGCAAAGATTAGAAAATAATCATAGAAAGGAGCCAGCAATTCGTATTGCCACAATTGCAACAAATGCTGCTGATAAATTAAATAATGTGGTTGCTTTAGTTGGTATTGATACATTAGTTTCACCAAGAGTAACCTTTTTAACAGGTTTATTGTTCAAAGCGGGTCAAGTGATAGATGAACAAATAGTAGAGCAGTACGGGCTTAATGATCTTGACCCTCATTTATTAAAGCTATATAGATTTCCTGTTTATGCTCCCGAAAGAACGATAAAAACGAGTAATGTTCTAAAGTTGGCTTTATTGCTTTATAAATTAAATCACCCTAAATATGCGGAATTAATCCTTCATGGTCCTCATCCAAAATTTTTTGAAGAAGCGGAATTACCAAACGTACTAGTATCTTTAGCTAATGCTAATTTAGGTCAAGATGCTAAAAATAATTGGAATTCCTATCTTCATCCAGCAGTTAATTTATTTGCTATTGAACCTTATGCAAAAAGATCAGATGAATTGACATCATACAAAGCTAAAGATTGGATTGACAGGGCTCATGTTGTTGCCATAAACACTACAATTCAATATGCATTGCGTATGAATGCTGGAATAGATTTTTCAGATAAGGAATTTGGTTTTTCACAAAATGAGATTTTAGAAAGATGGACAGTTGTAAAAGAAATTAGCAAACAACTAGGCGTACCCATACCTACGGAAAAGGACTATTTTTTACAAACTACAAAATTACCGTTATTAAAAAAATGGGTGACTGATAATGACATTGTTAATCGCTTAAAAGAAAATCAGTTAAGGAGTGGACATTTAATCTATTATCATAGTGATAAAGTATCCAAATTAATGTCTCATTTGGCACGGGAAATTAATAGACTATCTCAGGAATGTGGTGGGGGACCACTTTTGAATGAAGAATATCTTGGATTAATTGGTTTATGTCATGATTGTATAAAAACATTTAGTGAAGACGAAGTAGAGTGGCTCAATCAATTAAAAGGGTACGAAGCAGATTTTATTCACACATATCCGGCTGAAGTAGTAGCAAGGGGAGCAGTTTCTCTGCAATCAAGTCATGATGCTAAACTATATGTGTGGCTTAGATACTTTGAAGAAACACAATCCAATCCTGATGAAAAAGGTAAAACCTTAGGAATTGCTAATGATTTTCTGTCTGGACCTTATCATCTTTTTTCTTTTGTTTCTACTTTACTTTCATATTCTGATTTAGCTGTGACAAATGATGGAAAAACCATTACTTATAAACCTGATATTACTGCACGTTTTATGGATACCACCTTGAAATATGTTTCTGATCAACATACTGCTATCATTAGCTACGCAAAACTTATGACAATTGCTGCTTCTTTATCATGGTATTTAGGTCTTCCATTACCAAAAGATGGATCAGAAGAAATTATAGAAGAGAACTCAGAGGTTTTGAATTTTACACCTATTATAGATACAGAGACCGCAAAAAAAAATTTATTAAATATTCAAAAAGTACTTAAAATTTTTGGAATTATAGTGCCAATAGAGTTAGAAAAACTTAGTTACGATAATTGATAATAAATTACTCTTTAAAATTATCTCAGAAACTTTATCAGAAGAATAATCGTGATTATTATTGACAGAATTTTGATGAATTTGTTGCCGAACTTTATACCATAGTGGGTTCCGATTTCGGAACCAAGATACATGCCAAAAAATAAAGGCAGGCAAATTGCAAAATTAACCTGTTTGTTAAAAAGAAAAATAACTGTTGCTCCAAGCGACTGGACTAATCCCGGTATTTTTCTAGTTCCAGTGCTTTCCAGAAAACTTTGGTTAAAAATAAAGATCAATCCATAAGTATAAAAAGTCGCAACACCGGCTCCCAAAAATCCCGAATAAGCACCCAAAATCGTAGCTAAAATTGCTCCAAGAATATAGGCAGGTTTAGTTATTTTTTTAGAGATATCTAACAAAACTCCCTTTTTAGGCTTAATAAATAGAGAGAATAGGGAGGTGAAGAGAGCTACAATAAGAATAACCTTAATATAAACTGCCGGAGTTTTGAGAACTAAAGATGAACCGAAAATTGATCCAAAGAAAGCAAAAAAAGCTAAGAAAAAACCGATTTTGTAGTTAATTAATTTCTTTTTTTTGAATTGATTAAATCCTCCAAGATTGATACCAAGATTACTGAATGTGTTGGCAGCAATAGTTACGGGAAGCGGGATGCCAAGCGAAGCCATAATGGGGATAGTAATAAAAGCGGCACCACCAACTAATGAGCCAAATAAGCTGGCAAAAACGCCGGCAAAAAACAAAATCAATATTTGCAGTAGTGAAGGACTCATAGGTTGCTAAGTATAACAAAAAAGGTAATTGTAGACTGGATCCCCGTCTTCCCTTCGACGGAACTCAGGGTAAACACGGGGATGACACTACATCATATCTAAAGATATATTACCCATTGACATCCCTTGTTTGGAAGTTTACAATATGGAAAGTTAGAAAGTTAAACTTATCTTATGCAAATAGCTACAAACAACCAGGAAGAATGGTTAAAAATCCTTTCAAAAGGCATGGTGACTCTTCCTATATCTTGGCGAAAAGAACTCGGGATTGAAGAAGGCAAGATGGTAAGGGCAAAGATTATTGACAATCAAATCATAATTGAGCCGATAGAAAAGCCCGTTTTATATCGAACATATTCTCAAAAAGAACTTCAACAATTTTTAAAAGACGATCAGTTGCCTAAAAAGTTAGCGAAGAGATTGGCAAAAAAATTAGAGAAACATAAATTATTTCACCAAGTGAATAGCTAATTAATCTTATAGAAGTAATTTTAGACTGGATTCCCGTCTTCACGGGAATGACACAATATAGATATCTCGTGGGCTTGCCCAGAGGAGTATGTCATTTATGGAACGATGAATCGTTCCACTACAATAAACTCAAAGATATATCCAGGGCTTTGGGGGGTAGGGCATTAACTTGACAAATGGCTTCTTAATCTTACATAATCTCATATAATCTTATATAGTCAAAACGGAGTAAGTTATTTTTTTATTAAAAACTAAATATTGACTTATTAATCCTGTGTTATAATTTAACCATATGAAAAACAATATTTTTGAAAAAAAAATCTTAGATAGGTTAATCAATGTTTTTAAAAAAAATGACATAGCTTATGCGGGTGTTTTTGGTTCTTATGCAAAAAATCGGGAAAACTCAAAAAGTGATATAGATTTTTTGATAGAATTCAAGCCTGAAAATAATAAAACTTTATTTGATATGGTTGATATTCAAGATGAACTAGAAAAAATACTGAAAAAAAATGTTGATTTAGTAACGAAAAATAGCCTTAATAAATATTTGAAAGACGAAGTTTTAAGAACCACTAAAATTTTATATGGCTAAAGACAAAGTCTATCTCAATCATATTCTTGATTCCATAAATTCGATCTCCAAGTTTACAAATGGAATGGATAAGAAGGCTTTTTCTGAAGATGAAGTGGTGATAAATGCTGTTATTAGAATGCTTGAGATTATTGGCGAAGCAGTTAAGAATATCAGCGAGGAGTTAAGACAAAAATACATGGATGTTCCTTGGAAAAAAATAACCGGAACAAGGGATAATCTTATTCATGAGTATTTTAATGTTGACCTTGATCTTATATGGAAAACGATTACAATAAATCTTCCTGAACTAAAAGAAAAAGTTAATGAAATCATTAAAAAAACTTCTTAAAAAATAAGCTTGATCAAATGTTAATTATGGAACGATGAATCGTTCCACTACAATAAACTCAAAGATATATCCAGGGCTTTGGGGGAGTGAGTTAGTGACCCAAGGGAGATGACGTCGGCGCCGACCTGATCGTAATCCTTTATATTATATTCATTAATACCGCCTGAGAGTTCAAAAATAATTCTGGAATCGTCTTTTTCTCTCCGAATTTTTTTAATTGTTCGCAAAGCATCAGAAGGCTTAAAATTGTCAAGCATTATAATCAGCGGGGCTGAAATTTTTGATTTCATATAGTATATATATAGTAAATACGCTTCTTTTTTTGTCTCTACTTCAATTTCAAAAGGATTCTTAACAGAGTTGTTCCTTATTTTGTCCATTATAACCTTCAAACTTTCGAACCTTGAAACTTCAAATTTATTAGCCCATAGTTCAATATGATTATCTTTGATAAGAATTTCATCAGAAAGGGAGAGCCGGTGGGTAAGACCGCCACCAACAGATACGGCTTTTTTGTCTAAAAGTCCCCATAAAGTCTTGCGAGTGGCCGATAGTTGAGTTTGTAATCGGTGATCGGTAATCAGTAAGTTAGTAAAAGTGGCGATGCCGGACATTCGTTGCAAAATATTTAAAATCGTTCTTTCATATTTTAGAATTTCCAAAGGGTCACCAGTTAACTCAATTAACAAATCCTTATCTTTTATTTTTGTTCCGTCTTTAATATTTTGTTTAACCGTTAAGTTTGTTTTTTCGTTAATCATATAAATAACTTCTTCGATACCGGCGACGATCCCAAATTGTTTGGAAATAACATCGGCAGTCACCTCACTATATTTTCCAGAGATTATTTTTGAAGTAATATCGTTTTCGACCAAATCATTTTTTATTTGGAAATCGAAAAGAGAAAGGCAGGTATTTGCGTAGATTTTATTTTTGATTGTCAGGAGGCTACCTTTGTCGAAATATTGTTTTATATATTTATTCATACAAATAATTCATTTAGAAACAGCAAACATTCTCTCAATCGGTACTCGGGCCTTATCAGCAATCTCTTTTGGTACCTTAACTTCAAATTCTAAATTAATCAGTGAATTTAAAAGTTTTGGTAGAGTAATCATCTTCATAAATTGGCAGACCATATCGTCTCGAAGCGGGGCGAAGTTTTTCTTCGGATTTTGTTTTTCCAGTCGGTGGATTATTCCCGTCTCGGTAGCTACAATAAAATCGGTTTTTTTTGATTTTTGTGCATATTTCAGCATTCCGCCAGTCGACAAAATATGAGTTTTATCAGCCGGAATATCTCCGTTGGCCACAAAGTGCATGCAGTTTGAGACACAACCGCACTCAGGGTGGATAAGAAAATCAGTTTCAGGAGACTTTTTCATTTTTCCCAAAATATCTTCGGGGCGGACGCGGGCATGGACATGACATTCTCCCGGATAAATTATCAAATCCCGGCCAGTCATTTTTTGAACGTACGTCCCCAAAAACATATCAGGGACAAAAAGAATTCGTTTATTTTTTGGGATGGCATTAACTACGGCAACGGCGTTAGTTGAAGTGCAACAATAATCAGATTCGGCTTTGACCTCAGCCGTTGTATTGACGTAACTAACGACCATAGCATCAGGATATTTAGCTTTCCAACGGCGTAATTCATCAGCATCAATTGAAGCAGCTAGGGAACATCCGGCGCCTAAATCAGGGATAAGGATAGTCTTTTCCGGGGAAAAAATTGCCGCTGATTCAGCCATAAAATGAACACCACAGAATACAATTAGTTTTTCGGAAGATCTAGCTGCTTGTTTTGAAAGCTCCAGAGAATCGCCAATAAAGTCGGCAACATCTTGAATAGCGGGGATTTGATAGTTATGAGCAAGGATTAACGCGCCCCTTTTTTTCTTCCATTTTTTGATTTCTTCAACTAATTTTTTATCATCCATATTCTTGTTTAATTTATATGACTCGGCAACGCAAATTTTTCAGAAAACAAACAAAACTGAAAAATTTTCTTTTGCCTGCGTCATAACAAACAAAAGCGAAGATACCTGTTTTTGAGAAAATCGCCAGGGGTCCCCTTTGGGGTGTGGCGTTCGAAAAAATACGGTATCGAGCTTTTAGTTAATATTTAAATTTGTTATTTATTCTGGCGTGTATTATTATAAGTTTCTAACAAATGAAAAACAACTTTGATTATATAATTATTGGTTCCGGCATTGCGGGACTTACAACGGCTCTTACTTTAGGAGATTCAGGAAGTGTTGCTATTTTTACTAAAAAAAATCCCTCCGATTCATCAACTAATTTAGCTCAGGGGGGGATGGCAGCGATGATCGGCAAAGGTGATCAGGCTGATTGGCATATTGAAGATACTATGAAGTCAGGGGATTTTCATAATAAAAAAGAGGCTGTTTCTTTTCTAGTTAAAAATAGCAAGGAAGCATTGTTTTGGTTAAAAAAACAAGGAGTTTTGTTTGACGCAAAGCCCTCACTTGAAGCCGGTCACCGACTTCCTAGGATTTTTCACACAACCGATTTTACTGGTAAAGATATCGAAAAAAACCTACTTAAAAAAATTTCCGAAAACAAAAAGATTAGTCTTTTTAAAAATTCTTTGGCTATTGATTTAATTGTCAAAAATAATATTTGTCAGGGAGTTTTTGTTTTAATAGAAGACAATAAAATTGTCCCGTTTTTTTCTAAGGCAATAGTTTTAGCAACTGGAGGGAGCGGTCAGGTTTACCAGTGGACGACCAATCCGGAGGTTGTCACCGGGGATGGGTTGGCTATGGCAATACGCGCGAAAGCTAAAGTCGCTGATCTTGAGTTTGTCCAGTTCCATCCGACCGCTTTTAAAGGAAAATCTTCACCGCTTTTTTTATTGTCTGAGCGGCTTCGGGGGGAAGGGGCAAAACTAGTTGATAAAGATGGAAAACAGTTTGTCAACGAACTTCTTCCTCGGGATATTGTGGCTCGAGCTGTTTTTGAAAAACAAAAAACCTCTGAAGTTTATTTGACCATGGCTCATCTTGATAAGAAGGAAATTAAAAGAAAGCTTCCGAATATTTATAAAAAATTACTGACACATGGTTATTATCTTACCCATGATCGTATACCAGTTACGCCGGCAGCTCATTATCAGTGTGGGGGAGTTGTGACGGATTTAGACGGAAAAACTTCTGTTAAAAACTTATTTGCCGTCGGTGAAGTGGCGAGGACGGGCGTGCACGGGGCAAACAGATTGGCGTCCAATTCGCTGTTGGAGGGGGTGGTGTGGGGGAGAAGGGCAGGAAATAACATTAAGAAAATTCGAAATTCGAAATTCGAAATTCGAAATAAAAAATTCAAATATTCAAAAATTTTAATTAAATTAAATAAGAATAACAAAAAAATATTAAATAAAATAAAATCTGATATTCAAAAAACTATGTGGGAGAAGGTGGGGATTGTCAGACGCAAAAACGAAATGCTTGAGGCCCTAAAAATTTTTAAAAATTATAAAATTCAACTTGGAAAAATTAAAGCTAAAGATGGAGTCTCACTTCAATTAATCGAAGCATCAAATTTAACAGAAGTTGCACTTGCCATCACCCAAGCAGCCTTAAATCGTCCCAAAAGTCTTGGAGCACATTATTTAGTTTAGGTCTTTCTTCAGTTGCTCGAATTCTTTTTTATCAATCTCGCCTTTGGCGTACCTTTCTCTAATAATGCTAAGACTTTTGTCTTCAACGGTTTCCTCTTCCATCATTTGATGTTGGCAACAGTGTGAATTGGAACCGTGTCTGAAAAGTTTGATAATCAACATAATAATCAAACCCCAGAAAAAAATCTGAAAAATAAAACCTAAAATCGAAAAACCTGAATACAACCCTGAATCATAGCCCCAGTAGTGCATCATATTATTTAATAAAAAAACTATTAATAAGTCGGAACGAGATTATTTAAAACTTTTGAGTATTGGTCAATAAAACTTTTAAACGCAATGCTCATTAGGATGATTGATAAGACTG
>Ga0210050_1004925_pt1 | contig 10810 bp, 7 predicted proteins | sample CryGey132114_all_FD_185463 | JGI IMG/M metagenome (GOLD analysis project Ga0210050, IMG submission 185463) | Groundwater microbial communities from aquifer - Crystal Geyser CG22_combo_CG10-13_8/21/14_all (SPAdes) (version 2) | ecosystem: Environmental > Aquatic > Deep subsurface > Groundwater ...
GCAAGGTCTAGAGAAAAAAATCGGGAAAAAGCTAATAAATGGTGATCGAAGAATTTATACAATTTGGGAAAAAATTAAATGTGTTTATCCAGTTAAAAAATTAACGATTAAAACGCCAATTGGTATCACTTATTCAAAGTACGATAGCTGTAGGTCTGCCATTAAAATGAGTGTCTATAAGAACTTTCAACAAAATATACTTCCCAAAATATGCACAGCTTCGGCAATGACAGAGGGTGCTCCATGGAAATAACAGGTAGCAAATTAAACTCAAAAGAATTAAGGAGTTCTGACGTTTTATTTAGCGATGGCTCAATTGGGGCAAGCTTACTTAGAGAAATAATCGAAGCGTCATGCAAAAATAAAGCGTCAGATATTCACGTTGAAAAACTAAATACAGGATTAAGGGTTCGCCTACGCATTCACGGTCAATTAAAGGACTTGAATCAGCTAGCTCCTCAAATTGATTTGGGAAACGATAGAAATTCAAGAAATTTAATTATTCAGATAAAAAAAATTGCAAAAATGAACCTTTCTGTGAGCGACGAGGTTCAAGATGGATCATTTGGTATAAATTCGATAAGGGCCCGCTTTCGGGTCGCACTTAGCCCAACCTTACATGGTGAATCTATAGTAATGAGATGTATTTATGAAACAGATCTACCTCATTTGGATGAAATTAACCTTCCTGATAGTCTGAATAAAAAAATAAGAGAAATCATAACAAAATCACAAGGAATTATAATTATTTCAGGCCCAACAGGTTCAGGTAAGTCGACGACTATGCAAGCTATGATTAATTCAATTGATAGAACCTCTAGAAAGGTGATTAGTGTTGAAAATCCAATCGAAAGAGAAATGCCAGGTGTAGTTCAAAAGGAAATAACATGGAAGGTTAATTGGGCAAGTGCGATCAAGATGGCCCTCCGAGAAGATCCTGATGTTATTTATATTGGAGAAATACGAGATCCTGAGTCAGCCATGATGGCAATTGAGGCTTCGATGACCGGACACTTGGTTCTAACAACAGTTCATGCGAATTCAAGTTTAGAGATATTGGAACGTCTAAAATCTTTAGGTGTCTCTACTTATGAAATTGAAAAAAACATAAAACTTCTCCTTGCTCAAAGATTAGTTTTTAGCGAAAAGCGTGGTGAGCGCATACCTTGTTTTGAGTATAGAACTAATAAAGGCGATCAATTTGAGATGGAATCAAGCATTCAGGCTGAGGTCTTAAGTCTTTTTAATGACGGTGTAATTAATGAAACAGAGGTTAAGAAGTGGCTAATATGAAAAACAATAACACAAAGTCTTCGGCATCAATAACAAGCACTTCAGTGTTTATACTTTTAGTAATCATTATAATTACAAGAAATGACTTCTTTTCATTATTACAGCTTTACCTTGAGAACCCAATTCAAGTATTCGTTAATTTTATAATTATTTGTGCAGGAACCTATGGGGCGGTTTCTTTAATATTTCTTCCAATTTGGAGACTCGTATTTCAAGAAACAGGGAAACTTGGCCAAAAGATTGAGTGGTACGATTCAGCGTACAAACATTTAATCCCTCAGTCTCGATCAAGAGCAAGGAAGAGATTGGTTTTAATTTTATGTATTTCAGTTGTGTTAAAAGTTGTCGCTTCAAATGGTGGTGTTTTAGCTTGGTTGAATTATCAAGAATTAATCCCCATTTCTAAAAACGCGGTAAGCGCATACTTTAGATACAAGACCTCTTTTTGGTTCATTATTTTGAGTGGTGCAGAATTCATGGCCACGTTAATTCTCGTTACAGCCCTTGAAAATAGATCAAGAATTCTTTCTAGGTTACTCGAAAAAATGGAGAAGTATAATCAAGATTCTCAATGGAAACAAAAACTCCCCCTACCTAGCGAGCAGAATCGTGATGAATTCTCATTGAATATAATGTCTAAATTCACTACCGCTACAGGTGAGGACTCATTAAAACCATCATCTAACGAAGAGTGGTTAACGTTGAATCAAAAAACACTTCTTTCCAATATGATGATTATTGCACCTACTGGTGGCGGTAAAACTCAATCCATTATTCTTCCAATCATTGAGCAGGCGATAGGTTGGAACAAATCTGATTTAGAAAGAAAAGCTACTTTGGCGATTTATGATCCTAAGGCTGAGTTAACAAAGTATGTGGAAGAAATTGCAGAGCGACATGGCAGAAGTGAAGATGTTGTAATTCTATCGTTAACTTCAAAGAGCCATACGAATATTATTAAAGTTGATAAGGTTTGGGACGGAACAACGAGTTGGCGCGTAGCTGGGTGGATTGTCTCTGCTTGGCAAAATTACCAAGGCAAAAGCTCTCCAGAACCATTCTGGGAATCTCAGTCTTATCAGCTAGTTCGGAATATTTTAGTTATGCTTTATGTTGAAAAAGGTAATTCAGCGACAATTGCTGATGTAAGTAGATCATTCCTTGATTTATCTGAGGGTGTATTTAAGAAAGTGAGAGATCCTAATTCGGGCAAGGTTGAAAAACATGTTACCCAATTTGGAAGACGAATTCTTTCGGTAAAACTAGCAGTAAGTCGATATTCAGAATTAGCAATGCGAGAATTGGATGAATATAGGTTTACAACAGAATCTGAAGAAGTCTTCGATGAATCTATTAAAGAGCTAGCACTTGAAAGGATAGATGAAATAAAAAATTCATATTTTGAAGAAATGGAACTTCAAAATCCTGCGTTACTAAAGGAATCGATATTAATAATAGAAACTCAATTGAGCAATGTAGTCGATGAAGGTTTGAAATCAAGTTTACAGTTGAAAATTCTCGATTTAAACGACAAGTTGAGAAAAGTACGATCTGTAATCTCTAAAAAAGAGAAAGAATGGAAAGAGCAGTACGAGTCTTTTTTGATCCAAGAAAAAATCAAAAAAGACTCCGAAATAATTCATGAAAAACTGTCGTTAAACATAAGAAATGAAAATTTGGATAAAGATGAGGAATCTCAATTGTTTTCGATTCAGAACAATATGACTATGGTTCATGAGGCTGTTACTGAAATTATTAAAGGATCAAATACTTCTGAAGAACAAAGATCAAATATTTTATCTAATATGCGTCCCTTCTTGCAACTATTCCAAGGACAAGAATTAGAGAGATCAATTTCTAACTCTTCTGAAAATGTTGATTTTCAAGAAATCATTAGGAATGGAAAAATCTTAGTTCCCGATTATCCTGGAATATCTGTTGGTAACGAACTTTCAAACGCCGTTATCACACTTGTAAAGTCAAGATGGCAACAAGCTTCGATTGATGAAGGTAATAATCCGGGGCGAAGTCAGAATAGATTAAAGTTTCAAATTATGGACGAAGCTCAAAGAATTATATCTCTGGGTGATCAAAAACACGCAGGTGATTTTGATTACATGGAAATTTCTAGATCTATGGGTGGGATTACTGTCATGTGTTCGCAATCTATCGCAAGTCTGAAAGCTAAAGCTTCTCGTGATATTGATTGGCAAAAGGTTCATGGGGTAATTAGAAACATTATCTGTTTTGGTACAAATGATACTAATGCCTTAAGGGAAATGCGAGAAATAGCTGGTCAATCAGTTGTCAAAAGAATGTCAAAAACAATTTCAGAAGGTGCAAGCACACCAACTTTAGATGTTATTTCAGAAAAATATAAAGGCGACAGTAGTTCAATGAGTGTTAGTTACACCGAGTCTGAAGCAAAGGAGGATCGTGTAGCAGAATCAGATATTCAAACTTTGCCGATGTACACCTCAATTGGTTACATTTTTGATACCACTAATAAAGTTTATTGCCTTGCTCATAAGCCATACTTCTGGCCACATATGCGAGACAAATGGATTTTGATGCAAAAATGCGAATACTCACTATCAAAGAGATTTACTGTCTTATATGGCCAATTTCTTGGTGGAATTTTACAAAGGCTTTATAGATGAATTTAATTAAAAAATTAAACCTAAAGACAAGTGAACTATACAAGGGTCAGGCACGAACCCTTCGAGAAAATGTCAAAAAAACAACCAAGCGAATCGACATTGGAGGAATTGAGGTAGCAAGAGAGCAGATAGCCAAAGAAGTGCTTGAAAACCGTATCCAAGGCCAGAAAACCTATCTTGAAACAAAGCATCAGAGAGATACAAAGGAGGAATTAAACAAGCTATCTAACAAAGAGCTGATCGAGCTATTGCCATCCGACAAAGACGTACTGGCCTTGAGAACCTTAAGCTCGCTACAGTATTCTGATAGATTAGGGTTTGAAGAAGAGTGTCAACGGTTTGATATATCACAAGACATTCTAGAGGAATTAGAGAATAGAGGCTATATAGCCCTGCCACCAAAATATTCGCTCGATTTCTTGAAGAGATTGCCAAAAACGGAAATTGGATCAGTCGAAATGAGGAGGATTGCCCATGCATGCAATCTTGATGAAAATCATTTAAAAGACTTAAGAAATAGAGGTTTCATAAAGTACATTTCAGAACAAGAGCAGAAATTTTTATTGGATTTACACAGTAGCAAGAAAGATGTTTATAAATTATCCGAATCATACGGGATATGTTCAGATGATTTTTTATATTTAAAGAGAAATTCATTTTATGAAAAAAAGGTTCATTTCAATGACAACAATGAGTATTCAAAAGAAGAACTAAAAAAGTCGTTTATTGAAGGTGATCTTAAAAAAAATCCAGCTTACGACAGAAACCTAGACCCAATGGTCAATGGTGCAATAACATTGAAAAAAACTGAGATTGATTTATCTTGTGGTATCAAGACTCAGATTAAAATATTTTATAATGAGAACGAAGATTTTTCCCATCAAATTAGAGGAGAAAAATTTTGTAACAGTATAAAAATATTTAGCAAATCCCATTTTGAAAAAATAGATAACAGTGCCCCTCATCGTGCGGTTTATGATGTTAAAAATTCAGAAAAAGGACTTCTGCTATCAATTCCTAATCAATATTTAAGCAAAGCTTCGTTACTTCAGAAAGAAGAGTTTATAAATACATTGAAGATGATTGATCCAGAAGATTTTTCCCATTTCCTTTGTGGAAAATATGAGTCAATTAGTCATGAGTCGCTCGAGTTAATGAAGAAAGTTGGCATCATTGAGGTTCTTAATGAAAAAACAGTTGAGTTAATTAGCTCTATTCCTAAGAATCAGAAGGACAGTTTTAAACTCGCCAATGTTAAAAACCTTGGCTTTATTAAGAACGATTTTAGGGAAAATCTCAATGGCTTAAGAAGAGATTTCCTTTATAGGAATGTCACAAAAGAGGAAGTTTTAAGCAATCTCATAGAAAATTCACATATGGGAAATCAGATTAACTCAAGAAAACTTGAGTCGCTTCTCAGGAAAAATCGACTCGATGTTCTCAGTAATATGGAGGCAGAAGCACTCCGGAATAATAATTTAGAATCGATTCAATCAGAAGCAAGACGTTATCAACTATCCAAAAGAATTCAATATAAATATCAATTGAGCGATCTTGCAATTTCTTCAAATAAAAAAATTAATAGTTTGAAAGAAATTGGATTATTGAAGGATCGGAGTTTTACGGAATCTGAATTACAGGTGCTCGCAAAAGAGAATGGTATAAATTTCAGTTCTAAAGAGCTAAACATGGCATTGTCCCTCTCTTCTATTGTCAGCAAGGAGATTGATTATAAAGTTTTAGATAAGGACGATATTTTTTCAACCTCAAAAAAATCACAGAACGAAAAACTGAGTCAGGTTATAAGTAGGATTTATTTCAACAGAGAGTTAACTAGCTCTATTTGTAGCAACCTAAGTGTCCAAAATGTCCCTCTTACTCGCCAAGATATTACAAATTATTTAAATGCTTGGATGAGAGATTTTGAGAAAATGTCACAAATAGAAGCTCGTTCCGTAATGTTGTTTAATTTAAATCAAGGCAATATTGAAAATTTAAAAAAAGTAATTGCAACAAATATTGAGTTAAATTTCATTGATTCTAAAAACTACAGAACAATGAAAAAAGAAGATCTTTACAAGTACGCTCTCGAAGAAGGTGACATTAGTGAAGATAGATTAAACGAACTTATTGAGCAAAAATATCTTAAATTAACTGATACCGAATCGGGGGTGAAAATTTTCTCAATGACTCACGAAGGTTCTCTAATGACTGACTTGAGAAGTGGGAAAGATCTCTCTTTTTTCAACGATATAAAAACTGTAAATGGCTTAAGGTCAGTTATTGATAATGGAAGTGGTTTTGAAAATTTCATCATTAAAACCGAAGCTGTTCCTCTTTTATTTAAGATGTACAAAGGGGAGGAGCTCTCTCTCTCTGAATCTGATCTTGCTACTTATTACACTCGAAATGGATTCTACAAGGGTTCTGAAAGATTAAATGAGTTTGTACGAAATGTACCTGTTTCAAGTAGATTGAAAATATTACATAAAAATATAAGAACTTTGAACTTTATCGATTCATATAGCGTGAAAATTGATGCGCTGAAATTTGTAAATACATTTAAGCAAGTTACAAAAGAACAGCTTAATAAAATTGGCGTAAGCGATCAGGAGATTGAGAATTGGGTGGGAGGTATGGAATATGAGGGGCACAATATCAAATTACTTAGAACTCACAGATTACCAACGCCTCGTGGCTTAATTATTTATTATTCTATTCAACATTCAGGCTATGTATCAGGACGAACTATACTAGAGAAAGACTTGCAAAAAAGCGAAATAGCCTCTTCGCCTCAAGGAAGGCAAGACTTACTATTTCACGATTTGAAGGTTGTTGACTGTGTCTTAGATGCTAAGGAAAGACTTGAATCCAAGGGTTACAAGATCGTTAGTGTAAAAAATGAATCAAGCCAGTTTTCAAGGGAAAGGCTAGGCATTGTAAATACCGAAAGAAATGAATTACCACATTTTATGGATGCAGTTTTAGAAGTTGAGGGACCAAATCATGCGCCAGGATCAAAGACAGAAGTTATTGCAGTAGAATATGGCAATTACACAAATGATAGAATGAAATCAAAGTTAGAAAATTCAAACTTCGACAGCGCTTTAGTTTATTCAAATGCAACCACAATGAATAAATATATTAAATCGATAGAAGTAAGCGAAAATGTGCAATTTTTCACAATTTAACAAAAACGGAGGAATTATGGAAGGCAGTAATGAACAAAACCAAGTGGAATTAACAAAAAGAGGTCGCAAGAGAAAGATAGGCAAGGGAGACAAGGTAGATGATTTCTCATTTAGGGCAACTAGAGACCGTAAATTAGATTCTAAATTTTTAGATGCATTAAATGAGATTATGACAGAGTTGCTAAACTTTCCCGTCAGTATTAACCCAACGCCAAAAGACGTTGTACAAATGATTGTTACTAAGTTTAAAAGCGACAATAGAACTATGGATGAATTAAGGTCCGTATTTATTGATGATGAAACAACTTTCGACTTGTGGCTTCTAGGCTACAACAAAATGCAGTTGAAAGAGGGTTATCCAGAAGTTGATAAAGTTTCTTTTACTGTTAATGTTATGCCTAAGTTGAAAAGTTCTGATTATCAAAGATTAATTAAATATGCTCTAAATGGAGTCGATGAGCATTGAGTAAAAGTCATTGTTTAGTTTTAATAAAAAGGGCCAAGTTTTACTTGGCCCTTTTTTTGATGCCTTACTTTACAGTAGAAAATCCGTATGGATTAGGTGACATGAATGGTGAAGTTGGCATCATGTACTGATAAGGATTGTACATTCTTCCCATGTTAGACATATAATATGGGTTTTGCATCATTGGAGAAGCTCCCCATTGTTGCCCCATTTGATTCATCATTGCGATCTGAGCAAGTAAGTCGCTTGAGCTTGAGCCATAGCCGTTTGTATTTTGACAAACACCATTCATACAAACACCGCCCGCGACTCCGCCTTGTGGCACAGTTGATGCGACAGCTCTTTCTTGCTCTTGCTTAGCGAGCTTCTTACAAAGTTTCCCAAATTTATTATAATCACTAACTTTCTTATCAATTGATTTATTTCCAGAATCAATTTGATCCTCTCTTGTACTCATGACTTCATCGCTGAAATATGATCCCAATGCTCTAGCTTCACTTTCCGAAAAAGATGGACTTGAACCGTTACACTTGCTGATTGCAGAAGTAATTACGGTCTCGCTGTCTTCAGTGTCATTACTTCTTCTTGTATAAGCCCTTGAAGATGATCTTGAGTAATAGTCTTTTTCAAAGCTTTGGATTTCCTCAGAGAAGGCAAGGTGACTTTTATCAGTAGCCTTCTTTTTTGAATTCCAAGTCCTGAGTGAGCTACAAAGAGCTTCGCCGTCATTGCCAGCATTTAGTACTTCAAGAACAGCAAGGGCAGAGCTATGTTGAGACTTACTGTTTTTATCGAATTTATCAAAAGTATTTTCAATTTTCCCTAGTTTTGATTCCATTGTGTCTAAAGAATCATCTGAGCATTCTAGAGCGAAGACATTTGAAGCAATTAGTAACAATGAAAGAGTAGCCAAAGTTTTTGTTTTCATAATTTCTCTCCTCGTAAGTTGTTCTGTTACAACCATTTTGGAGCAAAAATGAATCTGGATCAGCAAGCGACAAGGGTAAGTGTAGAAAATCAAATTTCTACACAAAGACACCCCTAAAATGCAAAAATCTGTGTAAGTACCTAGTAATGGCCTCTGTTATTTGGATAATTTCATATGAAAAGTGCCAAAAAATGTTGGCACTTTAGCGGTAAATCACATTTGTTCCCGACCAAAGACCAGCCGCGCAATCCATTGGATAAACCTGCTCCTCTGGGATTAACATTCCTCCAGAATAAACATCCTCTACCATCAGTAAACATGTATCCAAGAACTCTTTTCCAAGTGAGCTATAATCTTCAAAGTTGTTCCTCATCTGCTTGTAAAAGGCAAAGAAATCAGTAATCTTGCTTAATAATATCGTAAATAAGTTTAAGAATTTATACAAAACAGTTATCAGGAGGAAGGATACCAACATTTGGAATAATATTTGAAAAATTCCCTTATCGGAATCAATGTTATCAATCGCGATAATTCCTGCAAGAATTGCAACAATCTTTGGAAAGAATCCAAAAACAGTTTCTTTATATAATTCATAACAATTATAGAGATAATACTCATTAAGATTCATATACTTTATTAGAGATGCTTTTAGAATTCTGTCTATCGAAGTGTTGTTATCCTTATAGATTTCCAAATACATTTGGTTGAAAATGATGATTTTTTTCCCAAACAAACCATTAATTCCCCACGAGCCTAATCCATCCCAAGTGCTTTCAAGTGCAGTAATTTTGCAATCTATACCTAGTTCTTTCGCAATTCTCAAAAGCCTTTCGTTTAATTCTGATCTTAGTGGCAGTGGCTCAAAATTTGGATTTTCAAGCATCTTATGGACCTTAAGACTTTCAAGTTGATAGCTTGAAAGTAAGCATCTAAATAGAGTTAGAGCAATTGTTATCGCAAAGTATGCACTTGCTATTGTGAAAATCGCTCTTGATAGAGAGCTATAATGCATATCAGTCGATAACCAGTAGAATACTCCCGAAGCCGAGATTGACAAAAAATAAAGCGTAAAAAGTAATTTTCTCATAATCTTACCTCACAGTGACTTGCGAATTAATTCATATTCGCTTGGGTATAAATTGTACGGAATCTTCCGCAGTAATTCACCCGCTTCTTTTCTTTTGTTTTGTATTATTAACAATGAAGCAGTGTTAATTCTTGCAGCTTGTGCAAAATCGCTATTGTTTTGACCTTGTGCCACATTATTTAGTATCAAAATACTGTCCTCTATGCGGTTCTGTTTTGCCATATTAAATGCATTCATAAGTTCGAGAGAATCTTTTGGAGTAATAAAAGGAAGGCTAATTTGAACAGACTCGCCAAAAAGCTTAGCTTCCAAATTGGACACAATTTCTCTCAATACTTTATTTGTTAACAGGTTTTCAGGTTCCAATGTAGTTCCCTCTAGCATGGACCCAATGTTGTTGTCGGAAATAATTATATCGGAATATATCACTTTCTTCGTTACTTTGTCCTTGACCAATAAGTCGAGAACCCCTAATGCTCTCTTGCAGTTTGAGCCTGATTCACATTCGTAATTGATATACTCAATATTGAAATTTGTATTCATTGTTGAAATCTTGTCACTTCGCTCTTTAGGATTGGTGGAATCGGCCAGCCTCTCCTTGATAGACTCAATGACCGAATCTGTGACAGCGACATTGATGTTGTTGCGTTTTAGCATGTTAATAATCTCACTCGCGATCAAATCTTTGCCATTGCCTTTTTGTATATTGATCTCGATTACTCGGTCTTGTTGATTATTAAGCACTCCGTTTTTACTAACTACAGTTGTTAAAATCTTCGTGCTTGAACACGAAAAAAGAAAAAACAAACAGAAGATTTTTGTTATCATATTCATTTAATTTCCTCCTTTGGATATACTCCAAATAGATACTTCTTAGATATTTTGCCAAGCTCTATTTGAGCTTTATCAAATGATAATTTAAAACTTCCCGTTCTACCTTCACTAGACCCCGTTTCTGGATAGAATCTCAAATCCTTATGAAGATCGCTCGGTTTCAAGCCTTTTGGATTAATCATACCTTCACCAATTAGTTCTTCCGGAATATTATCTATCGTGAAGTCAATGATTCTAAACTCATTACTCGAAACGGGTTTCTCTTTGTATAAATTAACCTTCGGGGTAAATTCCGGCCTTGGCTTAGCCTTGTGCTTGCCTATGAAAGATTCATACATAGCATTGGCGGTA
>Ga0210050_1004928_pt1 | contig 10807 bp, 16 predicted proteins | sample CryGey132114_all_FD_185463 | JGI IMG/M metagenome (GOLD analysis project Ga0210050, IMG submission 185463) | Groundwater microbial communities from aquifer - Crystal Geyser CG22_combo_CG10-13_8/21/14_all (SPAdes) (version 2) | ecosystem: Environmental > Aquatic > Deep subsurface > Groundwater ...
CATTAAATGTCTCTAATTTTTTAAATTAAAGGAAATATTCATCGTCTGAAATAGTAAGTCTAAAAAGTAAGATCCGATTTTCATACTCTACAGTGAGAATAGCGATATTTGTGGCAGTTTTGATTGCAATCAGCATAGTTCCAGCATTTGCAAGTCAATATCAAGGAAAGACAATAGACTCCGATTCAATCCATATTGAATTTGGAAATGACGAGATAGACTTTAAGGACAAGATTATTCCAATAATTAAAAAAGCAGAAATAAAATCAAATGGGATATCTCTTCCTATAAACAATCCAGAATTTAGAACTATGGGAAACAGTTTTGTTTTAAAATCATTTGGTGATGATTTTAACTTGATCACATATGGAATCAATGTAGGAGATTCTTTTAATTTACGTACACTCATGTTTGCAGGGAACGGCATGATGAAATTCAACGATTATTCAGGATTTACAACACAAAAAGATGAAACTGTAAAGACAGTAATTCCAGAAAAAGAATCAACAAAAACTCAAAACAACCTACATATCTTGGTACAAAATCCAATGACAATATTCAATGCAAAAAATTTCAATTATGACATAAAGTCATTTGACAAGTCAAAGTATTCAGGAAATGATTTTCAGAATTTCCAAGGCAAAATGAATGGAGTTGAGATTGTAGCGGTTGTAAAAGATCCACAAGGAAAGATATTGGAAACGCAGAATGGAATTACAAAAAATGGAATGTATCAAGGCAGTGTATATGTTCCTGAAAACTTGTGGTCTAAAGGATGGTATTCAATAGATATTTCAGCAAAAAATGATTTAGGACAAGTTGAAAAAACAATCGAGTTTTATGTAATGGGGCAAACAGCTTCAAAATCTGGTTCAGCATGTCCTAGTGGTCAAAGTTTAGTTAATGGTGTATGTCAGTGAGGATAATTTCTAGGCAAGTTTCCACCCGCGATCAATTCTTTATGAGTAAGACGGCATGTGCATACAAAAAATTGGAAATTTATGTAGAAAAATGAATTATATTTCTTTTAGATTAATGTTAGTTTAGATATTTCTGTAAATCATGAAACATGGTAACAACTTTACCATGTTTGTTTTTGATAGGAACGAATTTCATTTTTTCTGAATACCATGTATCTACTCCATCCTCAGGATTCAAATATAATATTCTACAACCAACATCAGTTGAATATCTAACAGCTTCAGAAAAGACCCACTCTACCATTGTTTGACCAACATCATGTTTTTCCCATTCTTTTCGTGTAGCTATTCTACCTAACAACAATCCAGGAACATTGGTATGAGGAAAATGATTTAATTTTTCATGTTGTGTTTTATTTAGATCACCCATTGCAATAGAAACATAACCTATCACATTTTCATTTTTATGAACAAATACCCAAGTTTGAGCAATGAATTTTGCTTGATCCTTGTATGCATCATCTTTAATATAATTCTCATATTCAGGATTACTGCATTTAAAGTCAGTTATATCAAAAAGAGCTTTTTTTAATTTGAAAATATCAACGTCTTTTTCAAAATCTATAACATCAGGTACTAACACAAAAAGTCAAAAACTAACGATGAACTTTTAGTTTTCGTCCATTTTCTACAGCATTTTGGATAAATTCGGATTGTTCTTTAGTAACACTACCTTCAAGCTCCGCTACCAATTGAGTCCACTCTTCATTTTCTAGAGGTTGTACTTCTCTTAATGCCATGTTGTTATGATAACATAATCTCTATTTAAAATTACTATTTTTTGTTTAAAACAATCTAGGCACACAGGCTGGGGGTAAAATTCCATATTTTGCATATTTTGTAATTACCTAGTATTCAATAACAAATTATTCCAATAAGTGAAATGCAATATGTTAACACGAAAGAATCACTTCATGATATTAAGTTAACAGGATTTAGAGAGCTTTTAGTTTTTCTTCTGCAGTTTTTAGTCCTGCTTGAGCATCTACGTTATATCCCATCATTGCTAATGTAGATGAAATTGCAGAAATAGTTCTCATTACATGGTATGGACTTACTTCTCCCATGCATCCAACTCTGAATACTTTACCTTTAAGATTACCAAATCCGCCTGCAACTAACACTTTGAATTTATCAGCTAGTGTATTTCTAAAAGTTTTGTCTTCAAGTCCATTCAAGTAATTTAATGCAACAATTGAAATTGAACGATCTTCTTCTTTTGCAAATGGAGAAAGACCCATTGCACTTAATCCAGCGTATAATGAATCAGAACAAACTTTATGGCGTTTAAAGACATTTTGTAATCCCTCTTCCAACATTATTGTTAATGCTTCTCTATATGCATAGAGTAATGGTAATGCAGGAGTGAAAGGAGTGTGTTTTTCTTCATCATAATATTTGAAATATCTTGCTAAATTGAAATACATTGTAGATGGTGGGTTTTCAATCATGTATTTTTTGGCTTTGGCGCTAACTGATATTGGTGAAATTCCTGGAGGAGCAGCAATTGCTTTTTGAGCACCAGTCATACATACATCAATATTCCATTTATCAACTGGAAGTTGGGCACCACCAAGTAATGAAACAGAATCTACAACATAGAATGAATCATTTCGCGATGTCAAGTCAGATACTTTATCAAGATAATTTACCATTGTTCCCGTAGAAGTTTCGTTGTGAACAACATAGAATGCTTTTACATCCTTGTTATTGTCAAATGCTTCTTTAACTTGATCAAAAGTTGCATTTTGTCCTGGAGAAGTTTCAAGTTTTACTACATTAGCTCCTTGATTTTCAATTAGTTGTGCTAGTCTACCACTAAATTCTCCGTTTACAGGAATGATAATTTTATCACCTTTTTTAACCAAATTAATTACACCTGCTTCTACTGCACCAGTTCCAGATGCAGATAAAGCTACAATATCATTTTGTGTTTCAAATACTTGTTGAGTTTTAGCAACTACATCAGTGTACAGTTCAACAAAATCATCACTTCTGTGATTGATTATAGGTGCAAGCATTGCCCTCATTACTCTATTAGGTACATTTGTTGGACCAGGAAGCATTGAAAGATATTCCATATGTTATCTAACATTCGTTGTATTTTGGGGTTTATTTATAATTAGAGATTTTTTAAACGCTCTTTAGCATTAATGGTTGTTAAAAAATTTCGGGTACCTTGAGGTACAAGATCATCCCATTTTTGATCGCTAATTATTAGATTTCTTATTTTAGTACCAGACAAAGAATTTCTGTTCAAAAATGGGATGACAACTACCTGAATATTTCTTTTAGAATACAGGTGTTGAGTTAATTCATCATTTGAAAAAATTATATCAAATTTTGGAACAATAGTATCTATTTTTTTAATCCATTTAATATGATTGTCTAAATCTGGAATAAAATAAATCGAAATTCTTTCTTTCATTGAACCATCAACAGATGATAGAATCATCTGTTCTCGTTCCTCAGCTGAGAAGGGATTATTTTTTTCTATAGGTTTGTTAGAACTTCCTAGTCCTATCCATAATTTATCAACTTTTGATAGTGCAAATTTTAATGCTTCAAGATGACCCAAATGAAAAGGTTGGAATCTACCTATTAACAAACCATTCATACAAATCATAGAAAATTTCTTTTTAAAAAACTATCATAAAGAGTGTTAGTCAAAAAGGAGCATGGATTTTCTAAAGATTAATGGGGGACATGGTGAAGGTGGAGGACAAATAATACGTTCAGCAATTACAATTTCATGTATTACAAAACAACCAATTCATGTAGAAAATATAAGAAACAATAGAAAAATTCCTGGGTTAAGACCTCAGCATCTTACAGCGATAAATATTCTCAAAAAAATATCTAATGCTCAAGTTATTGGTGCAGAAATAGGATCAACTGAATTAAAGTTCATCCCAGGAAATATCGAAAATTGTGAATTAATTGAAGATGTTGGAACAGCTGGCAGTATTGCTTTAATTTTACAAGTTTTGATTCCAGTAATTGCAATTTCGCAAAAAAAACTATCATTGATAATTAAGGGAGGCACAGATGTTCTTTGGAGTCCTTCAATTGATTATACTCAATATGTTCTAAAAGAAGCATATTCAAGAATTGGAATAAAATTTGATCTTGAATTAACTAAACGTGGATATTATCCAAAAGGAGGTGGAGAAATTAAATTACAAGTCTACCCCAGTAAAATAAAAGCAATAACTTTCTCAAAAAGAAAAACAAATAATGTAAAATTAATTTGTTCATATTCAAAACTACCATTTAAAGAAATTGATAGTAAAATCAAAGAGGTTGTGAAAAAATTAACTGATGCAAATTTTATTGTCAACACAGAGATTAAGAATGAAGAAGCAATGGATTCAGGTGCATCTATGTTAATCTATAGTATAGATGAGAATTCAATAATAGGAATTGATGCATTGTATAATACTAAAACACAACAATTTGAATTAGATTTGAATAAATTCATTGAAAATTTTTCAATAGATGAGAATTTAGCAGATATGTTAGTAGTGCCTGCAAGTTTATGTGATGGAAAAACAAAATTTCAAACCAGAGAGATCACAAAACATTTAGAGACAAATTTGTTTGTTACATCAAAAATTACTGATTGTAAATACGGAATTGGAAAAATAAAAGAGGGATATGAGATAATAATTGAAGGAATATCAAACTCCAGCGTCAAGTAATGATGCAAAAAATAGAATCGCTATTGATAAAACCACTGTAATTTCTCCAAGAATAATGATTTTTTTTCGTAGTTTTTGAATTTCGGATTCTGGCATTTGATTTGACATAATTTTTTCTTCAACATTCTTGCGAATTACTCTTACATGTACAGCATAAACGAAAATTAACATAATTACAAGAATTATTTTAATAATTAGATATGTTCCATAGCTTGTTGCAACAAGTAATTCAGGCCTACTAAGTAACACATGTGAAGTATACAAGCCAGTTAGCATTAGAATAATCAATGAGGGAACAGCAATTTTGTTGAATCTTCTTCCAACACGAATCATTATTTGCATTCTTTCTTCAACAGAATTTGTCATCGTTTTCAAAAGTGGAGAAAATACTATTCCAATGAATAGAGAACCACCTACCCATATTGCAGCAGCAACAAGATGAATCCATGTAATAATTGCTTGTTCTAAAGCAGTCATAGATTATGATGTTTTAAATCAAATATTATGTATTTGGATCTTGACAACCTTTTTTAGTTGTACAATCTGTTATCAATGAAATGGGACTTCAAAATAAGAAAACTGTCTATGCTGCAGTAGTTGGAGTTTTAGCTTTAATGGGAGGAATTGTATATTATGCTAGTTTAGATAATGCAGAACTTGATCAAGTTGAGATTAGATTGACAAATGTAGAATTAATGGACGTCAGTACAGTAAACAATCAGGCAAAATTTGAAGTAACATTCCTAATTAAAAATCCAAGTGATAAGACATTGACGGTAGCACTTATTGATTATCAATTGTATGGAGATGGTGTGTTATTAGGCTCAGGATTATATTCGACTGCAGATATTGCATTACCTGGAAGAGCATTATTTTACAGTGGTGCAGAAATTCCTTTAAAAAACACATTCGTATTAAGTAAATCTGAACTAAATTCAGAAAGTTATGAAAAAGCAATAAATGAAAAAATCACTAGTTTCAGTGCTGATGGAAAGATCGTTACTCAGACTTCATGGAGTGAAGTTGAGAAAGATTTCAAGACTGGTTATTAATTAAAGTGGGCCGAGTGAGATTCGAACTCACGATCACTGCCGTGTCGAGGCAGTATCCTAACCAGCTAGACTACCGGCCCATTGAAGTACAAGATTAGAGGCTGACATTATTAACGTTTAACAAAAGAATGAATACAAAGAATGAAGGCATAAAAGAAATGATAGATAATTTTACTGATGAAGAAAAGAGAGGCTTCTATAAGGCAATTTATTCAAGAAGAGATGTACGATCTCATTTTATCTCAAAGCCTATTGAAAACGATATTTTATCAAAAATTCTTCATGCTGCACACCATGCTCCATCAGTAGGATTTTCTCAACCATGGAATTTTATTTTAATTAAAGATAGCGATACAAAAATGAAAATTAAAGAATCTTTTGAGGAAGAAAAAAACAGGTCATCTCAGTTAGTTGAAGAACCAAAAAGAACAAAATATCTTTCATTCAAGCTAGAAGGAATTTTAGAATCACCCGTAAATCTTTGTGTAACTTATGATCCTACAAAATTTGGCCCATTTGTTATTGGAAGATCAAGTATTCCAGAAGCAGGTCTCTATAGTGTATGTTGTGCAATTCAAAACTTGTGGTTATCAGCTAGAACAGAGGGAGTAGGTCTTGGATGGGTAAGCATTTTATCAAATGAGATATTAAAAGAGACTTTAGAATTACCTGAACATGTTATTCCTGTTGCATACTTGTGTTTAGGATATGTGGATGAATTTGCAGAAAAGCCAGATCTTGAAACTAAAGGTTGGTTACCAAGACTTGAGTTGAAAGATGTAGTATATTTTGAAAAATGGAATGATAAAGAAAATGAAAATTGGGAAGTTATTCAAAATATGATCAAAGAAAATCTTGATTACGCTTAAATAATTAAGAATGTTTTTTTTGCTGGGCTTGTAGCGCAGAGTCAAATTGACGCGCAACATGGATAGCGCAGTAGCCTCCTAAGTTACAGGTCGAGGGATCGAAGCCCTCCAAGCCCGTTTAGTTGTAAATGTTTATTGCAAGTTAAATACAAAGATAAATGGTTGTAGATATGAAAATAGTTGTAATTTCTGGTAGTCCAAGAAAAAATGCAAACACGCAAGTGATAATGAAATATGTTTTTGAATATGCAAAATCAAAAAATCAAGATACAAAATTAATCAATCTTTCTGAAGGCAATATAGAGTGCTATAAAGGTCCAGAGGAGAAATATAACGAAGCAACACAAAATGCTACAACTGACATTATGGATGCAGATGTATGGTTAATTGGAACGCCAATTTATAATTCGTTTTTTAGTTCAGCACTAAAAAATCTATTTGAATATATCAATTATAAAAAAACTGAAGGGAAAGTTGCAGGGATTACAATTATAGCTGCTGGAAATATTGGTTTTATTAATGTCCAGACATTAGTTACACAATTATTATCATATTTTAGAGTAATAACAAACCCAAAAGCAGTTTTTCTAACTACAGAATCCATAACTGATGATGTTGTTTCAGATGTAGATACTCAGAATAAATTAAAACAAATGGTTGATGAGACTTTGGAAATTGCTTTAAAATTACTGCAAAATTAGCCTCAATTTGTACTAATGTGATTTGATATTCATTCCACACTCAATAACTATCATTAATGAAAATAGATCATCAATCAATGATTTATTAAATACTTTTCATTAAAAATATTATTAGAAACTAAATATCATAAAAAAACTCAATTATCTATTTCAATATTTTTTAATTAATAATATGATGTTGTAATTTGATGCTTATTCAAAATGATAAAACACAATAAGAATTATTTATTGAATAGTCCTATTTAGAAGATTAAGTTGTCATATAATGAATTTGTATTAAAAGATTCATTAGTTGATAATCACAGTATTTACAAAGATTACAATATAGCAAGAATATTTTCTTAAATTTGTAATAAATACAATATTTGATTGATTTAGGTTTAAAATGCAAAAGTCAAATATTAACATGATATAGAGATTATACTATGAGTCTAAAAAAAGATCCAACAGAATTATGTTCATGTAAATGTCATTTTGGAGGAGCAGTTAGTTGTCCTAGTTGTAAGAATAATCATGGCGTTGCATGTTGTCACTGCAAAGATTAATCTATTTGCTCTTAGTTTTTCTGTCAGAAGCTAACATTTTGAGATTAGCTAATTCAGTTTTTAGTGATTCAATTTGAACAAGAGTTTGTAGATTTGAAATCTCTTGGTTTAGTCTTTCAATTTCACTATCTTTGAGTTTTACAGATTCTTTTACATTGTTTAATTCAAGAGATAATTCATCTTGAATTTTTTTAATGTCTGAAAGACTTACTTGATTTCCTGTAGAAGCAGATTCAATGGTTTGGGTGTTACTCAAGCTTTTTTTTTCACTATGGGATGGCGTATACTTATGCATATAGTCAGCACTTTTTTGAGAAATCCAACATGTAAATGTCAAAAACCATGTGATCGGTACTGCCATGATAAATACAAAATTCAGTATTGGGGCAAAGTCAACAAAATAAGGCCAAAGTCCAGTTAGCACTGCTGCAAAAACCCCTGTCACCAAAGTGGCTAAATGATTACCAAAATATCCCATGATTATTTGAAAATTTCATTATTTATAACGGTAATGCTAAAAACCAGAAAATAATATAATTAAAAAGAAAAAAGAGCCGAATTTATTCGTCTTCTTCAGAGGCAGCAGATGCTTTTGGTATATCAGATTGTAAGATTTGGATTTTTTGCAATAGCTCGGTTCTCAGATCTCTTGCTACTCTTCTTACAGTTGGTCTTGGAACTCCAAGTTCATCAACTACTTTGGTGTAGATATCCTGCTTGTCGGTTACCCCTTTGTCAAGATAAGAATTAATCGCTTCTTTAATTATCGTGCTTTGGTTTGTACGATTCAACGAATTTTAAATTTTATTTGTTCTATATAAGACTATAACTTTAGACTGGAAAAATTGTCACGTCCAATAAATTCAATCATGTAGACATTTTAAAAAATAAAAATCAAAGTCGGTATAGATTAATCAGCGAAAACCGTACTGATTATTATGAATTATTCAAAATTGTGAAAATATCTATAGGAATTTTTCAAGAGGATTTCGCAAAAGACTATTAAGATGTATTAGAAAAATTATTCCTATGAGTACAGTGAATATTCAAACTAATTTGGGAAACATATCATTTAAACTTCTACCTGAGTTAGCTCCTGAAACTGTTCGAAGTTTTGAGAAATTAGCTAAAGATGGGTTTTATGATGGAACACTTTTTCACAGGATTATTCCGGGATTTATGATTCAAGGAGGCGATCCTAATACAAAAACAGATAACAAAGGCTCTTGGGGAACGGGAGGTCCTGGATATAATATCAAGGCTGAATTTAGTTCAAGATCTCATTTAAGGGGAATAGTTTCGATGGCTAGAGCACAAGATCCAGATAGTGCAGGCTCACAATTTTTCATAGTTACTTCTGATAGCACATTTCTAGATAGACAATATACTGTTTTTGGTGAAGTAACTGAAGGCATGGATGTTGCAGATAAGATTGTTAAACAAGATAGAGATGGAAATGACTGTCCACTAGAAAAAATCCAAATGCTGCGTGTTACTGTGGAATAAATGAATTTCAATATCATTACATGTTTTTTAATATTATTACTTGTACTAGTTTTACCACAAGTTAATGCACAAACAGATTCTGTTAGTCCAGCTAGTCAGAAATTAGTTCAAGTTACAATTGATCGTGAAGGAAATGTAGAGGTAGTACATCAAATTAGAGATTCAAAAAATCCACAAGAATTAGAATTTATTAAAGGTACTGTTTCTAATGTAGAATTCATTGATAAAATAGGCAGACATGAATCAATGGATGTTGTAGAAGGAGCAAAACACATGGTAATTTTACCAAATCAAGGAGAATTGTTTGTCAAGTATGATCTTGATAACGCATTGATTCAAAAAGATGGTCTTTGGACATTAGATTTTAGATATCTTGAGACAACAACTTTTGTAATACCAGAAGAAATAAAATTATTTTTTGTAAATAACAGACCTGTTCTATTAGATGAGAAGAATGCTTTTACATGTCATGGATGTCAAATGATTTTAGAATATTCACTTGATGAGCCAAAAACTATCGAATATGTTAATTGGGAAGATAAGAAATTTGAAGTTGAGATGATATCATTTGCTGAAATAGAAAATTTTGAATTTAGTCAACCAACAAAAAAAATTAGTTTCAAAGTAAATGACGGTAAGCAGTTTGTCACTGCTGTTATACCTTTAGAATTATTGTGGGGACCATATGCGGTGTTTCAAGACGATGAAAAAATCTATTTTCATGAATACATCAACAATGGAACTCATGTTTGGCTAAACATGCGACCAGATACTGCTGGAAACATTACAATAATAGGCACCACAGTAGTTCCTGAATTTCCAATTATTGCGCCCTTGGCAGTTGGATTTTTAATGATTCTTGTTGTTCCATTAATAAGAAAATTTAATCTCCACTAGAACCGCAGGAACAAAATCCATATTCGTCGATTCTAACATTACAAATTACACATTTTTCACCATAATCTACTTCCCATGGTTCTTTTCCAAAAAGCTTAAAATGATCATCAATTTCTAATGGTATTTCCCTTTTCTTGCCCAATGATTTGTATATGCATTTCAACTATACATACATTATCGGAGAAAAATTATGAAGATTGGATGTAGTTGTCATTGTATAAAATGCAGAAGCATAGATCTAGAAGCAAACAGAGTTGGGGAGATTGAAAAGGACGGATATTTTGACATGCATCACACATGCAAACAATGTAATACACATTTTGATCATTTAGATGGAGAAATTTTTCTTAATTGTGAAAAATGTGGTTATTGCTCTAGTTAATTATTAATGATTCTTGAGTATAATATTGAGTTCTACTTTGCTCAGAATTTTTCATAATTTCTTTGTTAGAAGCCATTTTTGCTAAAGTTTTTGATACATCTAATGGACTAGCAGCCCAACCATATTCTCTAAGTTGTTGAACAGTTTCAGTTACTGTTCTCGGAAATTCAAAAA
>Ga0210050_1004930_pt1 | contig 10806 bp, 11 predicted proteins | sample CryGey132114_all_FD_185463 | JGI IMG/M metagenome (GOLD analysis project Ga0210050, IMG submission 185463) | Groundwater microbial communities from aquifer - Crystal Geyser CG22_combo_CG10-13_8/21/14_all (SPAdes) (version 2) | ecosystem: Environmental > Aquatic > Deep subsurface > Groundwater ...
ATTAAATTAAAAAGATGGAATATATATTACAATGATTTAGAACATTGCGGCTTAAACGGAAAAACACCAAATGAATTTCTTAAAGATTATCAATTAATTAAACCGCCATATGTCCGTACCTAAAACATCAATTCATTTAGTAACCTATACCATAATTCTGCAGAATTGTAGAATGAATTATTTGTTACTTTCCATGTTTTACGCCTAATTTAAGTTCTTGAGAAAACTTCTCCTGTGTTCTGGAGTAAGTCCATATTTTTTTATTGCTTTGTAGTGCATTGCCGTCCCATACCCAACATGCTTATCAAATCCGTATTCTGTATAAATTTTTGCTAATCTTTTCATTTTTCTATCACGAAAAACTTTTGCAATTACTGAAGCAAATGAGATCACTGGCTCGGTTGCATCTCCGTGAATAATTGTTTTTTGTTTTTTAAATCTTTCTGGAGCATAAAGCAAACCATCTAGCAACACTTTTACATTTTCTTCTTCAACATTTTGCAAAGCCTTGCGTACAAGATATCTAGTAGCGCGCGAAATACCAATTTCATCAATTTTCTTTGCTGAAATGGATCTTACAAAAAAATTAATTTGGCCGGAGCGTTTCCACTCTCTTGCTTTTGTGTACCACTCTTCCCTTTTATTCTCGTTTACTTTTTTTGAATCACGCACTTCTTTGATTTTTTTCTTATCAAATGAAGCAGGAATAACCACAGCGCACACAGTCATTGGTCCTGCCAATGGACCACGTCCGACCTCATCAATACCAATAGTAAATTGATTTTTGTTCATAAAATACATTATAAACCAAATAATCTAATGTTGATTCATCCGTATTCTTAATTCCCTAAACAAAAATCATTACTAATTTTTGTCGGGCGAACCAATACAAAACCTTGTTTCGTATTGGTTTTAGCCTAATTCAGAATCCTTGATATAATACAACCACAATGTCTTCCAAATTCATCCACCTTCATACACACTCACACTACAGTCTTCTTAGTGCGCTTCCAAAAATTCCAGACCTAGTAAGTGAGGCGAAAAAAAACGACATGCACGCACTTGCTCTTACTGATGCTGGAAACATGTACGGCACAATAAAATTCTATAAAGAATGTAAAGAACAGAATATAAAACCAATAATTGGTGTTGATTTTTATGTTGCATTACGAGGGCGCCAAGATAGACAAGCCGGAGTAGATAACAAAAGATTTCGACTTGTTTGTCTTGCAAAAAATGACAGTGGTTATAAAAATCTAAAAGAGCTAGTCACAACATCTTACATAGAAGGCTTTTACTACAAACCTCGTATCGACAAAGAGTTGATGAAAAAGCACAGTGCTGGGCTTATAGTAATACTTCCATCATTTAGTGGAGAAATTAGCGACCGCTTAAAGGTAAACGACATAGAAGGTGCTACAAAAATTTTAGATTTTTACAAAGAAACATTTGGTGAACAAGATATATACCTAGAAATAACACACCACCCAGAAATAGAGGGACAAATAGATCTAAAAGAAAAAATTATAGCCTTTGCAAAAAAAACAAACACACCGCTTGTAGCCACACATGACGTATACTATCTACACAAAGAAGACAAGGCGGCAAGAGACACGCTTTTGTCTATACAATCATCTGGTGGTTTCGGCCCCGGGCAGAGGATAAACGATGAGAATGAAGATTTTTCGTTCATTACAGAAAAACAAGCTTTTGAATACTTCAAAGACACACCGGAGGCAATAGAAAATACAATAAAAATTGCTGACAGATGCCATCTAGAAATTGAGCTCGGTTCTTGGGTATTCCCAAAACTTGATATACCAGAAGGAAGAACTGCACCAGAAGAACTTAGACGATTAGTAGAACTTGGTATAGATAGAAGAAAACTTGAGAGAACTCCCGAGATTATAGAGAGAATGGAATATGAACTTGATATCATAACCACAAAAGGTTATGCGCCATATTTTTTGGTTGTTGGGGACTTACTACGTTTCGCACACGAACACAAAATATTATCAAATATTAGGGGTTCTGTTTCTGGCTCGCTTGTTACATACCTTGCCGGTATCACAAACATAAACCCACTTGAGTACGGAATACCTTTTGAAAGATTTCTCAATCCAGATAGACCGTCACCCCCAGATATAGATATGGATTTTGCAGACGATAGACGCGATGAGGTAATACAATACGCTCGCGATAAATACGGCGAAGACAAGGTGGCACAGATAGGAACTTTTGGAACAATGATGGCACGTGGTGCGGTAAGAGATACTGCCCGTGCCCTTGGGTATCCATATGATACTGGAGACAAAATAGCAAAATTAATTCCAATGGGCTCACAAGGGTTTCCAATGACCATAGATAGGGCTCTTGAAATGGAGGAAGATCTAAAAAAACTCTATAAAAAAGACAAGGACGTTAAGAGAATTATAGATATGGCGAAAAAAATAGAGGGGTGTGCAAGACACATAGGCGTACACGCAGCGGGCGTTGTGATAGCACCTACGACAATCACAGATTTCACACCCCTCCAAATTGATACTAAGGGTGGAAAATTAATTACACAATTTGATATGCATTGTGTAGAAGACGCAGGTCTTTTGAAGTTTGATTTTCTTGGACTAAAAAATCTAGCAATACTTGCAAACACAGCACGACTTGTTAAAAAACTCGAAGGAATTGATGTGGACGTAAACAATATACCTATTGATGATCAAAAAACATTTGAGATGCTTGCTCGTGGCGAGACTATGGGGCTTTTCCAGCTAAACGGACAAGGGATGACAAAGTTCCTGAAAGATCTAAAACCAACTGTAATACACGACATAAATGCTATGGTGGCTCTTTACAGACCCGGCCCTATACAGTTCATACCTTTGTATATTGAAAGAAAACATAATCATTCTTTGGTTAGATATTTGGATCCTGCTCTTGAGCCAATATTAAAACAAAGCTATGGAGTGCTTGTATACCAAGACGACCTTTTGATGATGGCGCGAAAAATAGCTGGTTATTCTTGGCTTGAAGTAGACAAATTCAGAAAAGCCGTTGGTAAAAAAATACCAGAACTAATGGCAAAACAAAAAGAACAGTTTATTGAGGGTTGTATAAAGACGAGCAACTGGTCACCATCAAAGGCGCAAGAGGTGTGGGCTTGGATAGAACCATTTGCTGCTTATGGATTCAACAAAGCTCACTCTGTGAGCTATGGAAGGGTCGCGTATCAGACCGCTTATATGAAAGCCAACTATCCAGTAGAGTATATGACCGCAATACTTTCTGCCGACTCTGGGGATGTAGACAAAATACATGAAGCAGTTGCTGAATGTAAAAGAATGGGAATAGATGTGCTTCCTCCAGACATCAATGAAAGCTTCGGACCATTCACCGTTGTAAAAGATGAAGCATCTTCAAAAATACGATTCGGCTTATACACAATAAAAAACTGTGGTGAAGGAATCGCAGACACAATAATTGAAGAGAGGAAAAAAAATGGACCTTATGAGTCTGTTGAGAATTTACTAGAAAGAATTCAGGATAAAAACCTAAATAAAAAATCTCTTGAATCACTCATAAAATGTGGTGCTTTAGATTCACTTGGGGAACGAGGAAGTCTTTTGGGTAATCTTGGAGGTCTACTTTCTTATAAAAAAGAAAAGGAAAATGAAGATAAAGATGCCGTGTCTTTGTTCCACCTTATGTCAGATGACTCAACTGTACCAACTTTAAAGTTTGAAGAGTTTCCAAAAGCAACAAAAAGAGAAATGCTTGCCTGGGAAAAAGAGCTTCTTGGATTATATGTTTCTGGCCATCCATTAGACAGAATAAGAGACAAACTGGAAAAAAGAGAATTTACAATAAATAAAATAAAAGAATCAATGAAGCCCGGTATGACTGCGGTGGTTTGCGGGATGATAGAAAGCGTAAAACCCATATTCACAAAAAAGGGAGACCACATGGCATTTGTAAAAGTTGCAGATTTTACCGGGGAAATAGAAGTGGTTATCTTTCCAAAAACATTCGAGGAGAACAAATCTCTAATTGAAAACGAAAAATGTGTAGCAATAAAAGGGAGACTTTCTGTACGCAACGATGAAAAATCTATTATTGCAGAAGCAATAAAGGAACTTTAGTTGGCCTATTTTTAGAGCTGTTGTATTATAAAGACTGAAACAGCACTTAAACATAAACCCCATAAGACAATGGCGATACCAAGTGGCTCCGAGCTATATTCTATAATAGCTAATTTCAGGAATCTTAATATTTTTATTACAGAAAAACATGGTATAGGTGTTATTTTCTCGGATAGAGGAGATTTTAAAATTAGAATAGGGCCTGTGAATGGCTCTGTGGTGGAAGACATTATGCATATTTTGTACTATGCAGCAGAGTCAGCACCTGTGCTTCTAGTGGACAACGACGACCCGAGGGCCCGCACCATCAACCCAAACAATCTCTCCGCAGAAGAGTGTGGGGTTCTTACAAGAGAAGAACTAGAAATAGTTAGAAACCGTCTTTTGGTCCGCGGTGAAGCTGATATAAAGACTATGTTCACGCCTTGGTAGGTTTTTGGCGCGACGGCACTCATGCCGTCGCGCCATTTATTTTTAAAATACATAATACGTTGAAAGAATTATCAAAACAGTGTACCTTACTAGTGAAAACACCAATCCAACCAAACACGACAACATTATGTCGATCACAAACAACCTATCCATCGCACAAGATCGTGAGCTATTTCTTATCGTAGGCAACTACAAAAATCTAAAAATAGAAATCTGGCCGTCTAAAATAAAGAACCCTATTGCGCGTTTTATGGGCAAAATTTCTGTAAATGGTGTAACAATTTTTTCAGTCGACAACTGTATATCCCACCGCGATACAATAGAGGTTTTGATACATGTGCTAACACAAGCAAGTCACATGGCTCCAAAAATTCTTGAGGAGTTAAATGACCCGCTTGTACAACAATTTAACCCAGATAGACTTACGGCGAATGAGTTTGGACAGCTTACGTTTGAACACCTAGACGAAATACGTCACGGTCTACTTCGTAAACCCTTTTTTAGTACCTCACATTTTTTTGTCAATAAACAATAATTATATGGCGCGGTCTGCAAATAATGCATACCGCGCCTTTTCTTTTGATATTCAATCATATATTATTGAACATATGAAAAATGAAAATCTAGAGCACAAACGCCACACACTCGCCCACCTTATGGCGAGAGCTGTGATTAACCATTATCCTGACGCCAAGCCAACCATAGGCCCAGCAATAGATAACGGATTTTATTATGACTTTGAGTTTAGCAAGCCAATTTCTGACGCAGATTTGGTAAAAATAGAAGCGACAATGCGAGAACTACTTCCAACGTGGACTGAGTTTTCACATGAAGAAGTTACAGCAGACCAAGCTAGAGAAAAGTTTGCACACAATGAATACAAAACAGAGCTAATAAATGAGCTTGAAGAAAAGGGAGAAACGATAACGCTTTATACCGCTGGAGACTTCACCGACCTTTGTCGTGGTGGACACTCAGAAAACCCTTCAAAAGAAATTGCATCTGATTCATTTACAATTTCACATTTAGCTGGAGCATACTGGAGAGGACTAGAAAGCAACAAAATGCTCACACGTATTTATGGACTTGCGTTTGATACAAAAGCAGAGCTTGATGCATATATAACAATGCAAGAAGAAGCGAAGAAAAGAGACCATAGAAAACTTGGAAAAGAATTAGATTTATTTACTTTTTCTGACTTAGTTGGACCAGGGCTACCTCTGTGGACACCTAAAGGCACACTTCTTACTGATTTGATAATGAATAAAATAGAAACTATCCAAACACGATACGGATATCAAAAAGTTAGAATTCCACATATTACAAAATCAGAGTTATACAAAACATCTGGACATTGGGAAAAGTTTGGTGATGAATTATTCAAAGTTACAGGAAAAGCGGGAGCAGAATTTGTATTAAAACCAATGAACTGCCCGCACCACACACAAATATATGCATCATCGCCACGAAGCTACAAGGATCTACCGATACGATATATGGAGCTTGGTGTGGTATATCGAGATGAACAAGCGGGAGAACTAATGGGCCTCTCTCGTGTACGATCTATCACAATGGATGATGGCCATCTATTTTGTCGTCCAGATCAAATAGAAGAAGAAATAAAAAATATTGTTAGCGTAATAAGAGAATTTTATAACTCTCTTGGAATGCTTGGTGAAGGAAATTATTGGGTATCATTATCCGCGCGTGATCCAAAAACTAAAGAAAAATATCTCGGCGGTGATGAAATATGGGATATTGCAGAATCAGCACTAGAAAAAATCGCACAGGAAGAAAAATTAAATTATAAAAAAATAGAAGGTGAAGCTGCATTTTATGGCCCAAAACTTGATTTTATGTTTAAAGATGCGCTTGGACGAGAACGACAACTTGCGACAGCACAGCTAGATTTCAATATGCCAAATAGATTTGGACTTGAATATACAGACAAAGACGGTAGTAAGAAGACACCTGTAATGATACATAGAGCTATTGCGGGTTCAATGGAAAGATTTCTCTCTGTTATGATTGAACATTTTGCAGGCGCATTCCCCTACTGGCTATCTCCAGTACAAGTAAAGATTTTGCCAATAGCAGAGGCGCATCATGAATATGCAAGAGGTATAGAAAAACAACTCTTGTCACAGGGAGTAAGAGTAGAGCTTGATGACGGGAATGAGACACTCGGAAAGAAAATCAGAAATTGGACATTAGAAAAAGTCCCTTATGCGTTTGTTGTTGGTGATAAAGAAATTGCAGAAAATAAGGTTGGTGTAGAAAGCCGAGATGACGGAAAGCTTGGTGCGATGAGTGTAGAAGAGTTTTTGAAACAAATGGAGGTAAAAGAGCTAAGAGCTAAGAGCTAAGAAGACAAAACGAAAAACCGCCCATCGAAACCGACGGGCGGATTTTTTAGTTTGAAAATTAATACATTTAGAAATTGTTTGAAAATCCGTCGAAATGGATTCATCCGGGCGGATTGAAAATTGTAAACCTGTCCGTCCCTGCCTACCGTAAGGCAGGCGGGTTGAAAATTCAGAAATGTACTTTACAAACCCGCCCAAGGCGGGCAAGCTTTATAAACTTTACAAACTTTCTACTCAATCAATCCCTTCTCCTCAACCACCCTTTTTATCTCCTTATACCAAAGCGAATATCCGTAGTCATTCAAATGCAATCCGTCTCTTGCATAAATATCTTCTCCTGTTGGATTAAATTCTTCGTCGCCTTTTTTCCTATATAAATCTATATAATACACTCCTTCTTTTTGGGCTGTTCTCAAAAAAACATCACGAGCTTTTCTAGACCAATAGTCATAAAAATTACTCACAGGCCAAGGAAAAAATCTTGTGGCCCCAACATTACCAACCGCAAGCCAAATTATTTTATCTGATTTACGTTTTGCAGCTTCTACCGCCCTGATCGCGTCATTTTCAATATTTTGAAATTCATGAAGTCTAAGCACGTCATTGGCTCCTATCTGCATCACTACCAAATCATATCTACCATCATCACTGTCAAGCATATCTGCAAACTCACCAAGTTTCATTCCGTTTTTAGATAAATTACGTACTTCATACATAGGATAATCTGAAGCAAAAAGACCAGAAGTGGAAAATCTTGGTTCGCTTGCGCCGGTTCCAAATACAGTTGAATCTCCAGCAAATAAAACACTTCCCACTTCCTCGTCTATAATATTTTCAAATTTTATTGTACTGTTTGCAATACCCTCACCTATTTGCATATGCGACCATATCTGCACAAAAACAGACAAGGTTGCCAAAAGTACCAAAAACCCTAACGCCTTCAATCCTATTAATATTTTTTTCCACATATTATTTTAAGAGTTCCAAAGATTTGATTTAATTAAGAATTACAATCGCAACATTTAGCATTGTCGCAAATGCCACCCATAAAAAATACGGGATTAGAAGATATGCTGATATTCTAAAATCATTCCAAAACCTTTTTATCAATAAAAAGATTGTGTATAGAAGTCCAATTATTATCGCCAAAGCCAGTGTTGGATTGTGAAAACCAAAGAAAACTATTGACCACAAAGAGTTTAATAGTAAATTTAAAACAAAAAGTTTGAATATATCTTTTTGATATCTTGTATTTAATCCTTTTTTCCAAAATAAATACAACGAAACCGCCATCAATAAATACAAGAGAGACCAGACTGGTCCAAAAACCCAATTGGGTGGATTAAATGATGGTTTATTCACAAATTGATACCAGGCATCAATCTGACTCATTGTAAAAAAAGATCCAATAAATCCAGCACCATAAGACATTGTGAGCGCTAACAAAAGTTTCAACTTATCATTCATATAAAATATTATAGCAAAATCCCCGCCGAATTTGTAAGATTCAGCGGGGATTATATTCCTCTATTTTTCGGACGAGATCAGCAGATGTCACCGAAACAACTGCTACAGGAAAAACTGACACAAGCGAGATATACTCAGCAACTTTTCCTTCTCTCTTATTAAAATCAGAAAACTCAAGCACGTGCACAAAACCAGAAAGTTCATCGAGCGAGCTTAACACATTTGATGTTGCTGACAGGCGAACATTAATTCTGCCATTTCCGTTTGTGCAATCAAAAGAAGTCCTGAATTCTCCTCTGATTCTACTTTTGTCCATTATTGCCATAAAAATAGCAATGTCTGGAACATTGGTTGCAAATACCGCGGGAGTGCCGTCTTTCTCCATAAGACCAGTCTGGTGGTTGCGTGTGTAGGCCTGCCTTGGTTCAAGCTCTTTTAGTTTTAAACTAGAACCATGGAATAGATACCTACCGCTTTCAGCGAGCATACGAATTAGTGACATTTTTTCTCCGAATTTTGTGGAACAATTCTTACCCTGTAAAATAGTACATTAAAAATCAATTTTGTCAAAAAACCCCATCCGTTTTGAAACGGATGGGGTTTAAAGAAATCAAAATTACTCTGTAGTTTCTGGTGTCGTAGAAGCAGTATCTGTGACAAGAAGTATTTCTACTGTCGCTTTGTCTCTCAATGATTGAACAAACGCATTAACAGCAGTCTGTTGCTTTGTCGCAATCACCTGTGCAGAAACCTGATCCTTCACTTCCTCTAATGGTGGTAAGTCTGTTTGAGTAGCCTTTGCTTGATCATACAAAGCTTGTATCTCTTCATCTGTTGCTGTAATACCTGTCACATCAACATTACTCTTTAGGTAAGCCTGTATAGTAAGCTGGTTCGTAATATTCTCTCTCAATTGAGCTTCTGTAAGATTTGCAGATGTTAACTGTTCCTGAAAAGCTTCTGGAGTTCCTGCTTGTGTAACAAGAGCTTGATATTGAGCCTCAATCTCTTCAGCTGTTGGTTTTATACCAGCTTTTGCAATCTCTTGATTAACAATTTCGTTATTAATTAAATCGTTAAGAACTTGTGTTTCAATTTGCTTCTTTATTTCTGGGTTTTCAACATCAACACCCTGTCCCTTAAAATTTGTAATTGAAGTTGCAAGCTGAGCCTCGTATGTTGATTTTAATATATCAACTCCGTTCACAACAGCAGCAACATTGCTTTCTTCCATAGCATCACCGTTCCCCCCTTTGCCAGTAAAGAATACTCCATAAACTACAAGCCCAAGGACGACCAAAAGTGCTACTACGATACCAATTAATTTACTTTTACTCATGATACGTTACTTAATAATAAATGTAGCATTATTCACTGCCACAGTATGTTAATACCAATGTATTGTAACAAAAAAGGACAACTGTTGTGACAATAAAAGTCTTGACATGTCCTTAAAAAGAAGTTTTTTTATTGTTTTTTATAATTTATCTATCTCTTTTAGGTCTTTGTCAGGGATATATAGGATAAGAAGACCAATAACTATACCACCTAGGGCCGTCCAAACGTGGCTCTTGTCAAAAAATACTATGTCTATTTCATCTAGTATATACCACACACCACGCCATATCATGACAAGCCCAACAACGATAAATAATTCGCTAGTAAAATATTTTAAAAGATGTTTTCGCTTTTTCATATGTGATAATTATATTATATAAAATATAAGAGAAAATGTACAAAAAGCCTAACATGTACGAGAGACAGCAATACAAAGATAATTCGGATTCCCAAAAAAGAAAAAGCCCCACAGAAGACGCGGGACTTTTTGTTCGGTTGGATGGGTTCTGAAAACATAGCCATTACTCAAAAACACCAACCTCATTCGCTTTTTTAAGCCTTTCAAGAAGATCGTCCGCAAAATGAATAATTCTGTCTCCAGGAAGGTCGTAGTCTATACAAAAATCAAATAACGGAGTACTTCCAATAAGTATGTGGTAAAAAACATAGCCAGACAAATCTAGGTTTCCAAAACTTTTTTTGAGTTCGGGAATTAAAATATCGTAAAATGAAACTCCAAAATCTGAATTTTCAGTTCTGAATACCCCTTGTTTTATGCAATTTCTCGATTCAGCGAATAATTGTTTGTACAGCTCATTCATTTTGACCACTCTTTCTTCCGATACTTCTACAATCATTTTCGTTCGCCTCTTATTGTGTTAGGTTTAATGGCTTTCCTAAAATTAAAATAGCACACATGATAAGAATGTCAATATACCCGGGTAATGTGTACACACATATGGCGGTTTCTCCTACAATGGAGGAATGAGCATATATATGGTTAAAACAATAAAAGAAGAGAAGTTAAAATGGGTATTACCGATAACAAAGAAAGAAGTGAGGTTAAT
>Ga0210050_1004932_pt1 | contig 10804 bp, 12 predicted proteins | sample CryGey132114_all_FD_185463 | JGI IMG/M metagenome (GOLD analysis project Ga0210050, IMG submission 185463) | Groundwater microbial communities from aquifer - Crystal Geyser CG22_combo_CG10-13_8/21/14_all (SPAdes) (version 2) | ecosystem: Environmental > Aquatic > Deep subsurface > Groundwater ...
ATAAAGAATTAGTTGAAGGGAAAACTGTTCGTTTGGAAAAGGATATTACTGATAGGGATAAATATAACCGGCTTTTGCGTTATGTTTGGGTAGATAGTTTGTTTGTTAATCTCGAACTGGTTAAACAAGGTTTTGCCACTTCCTATAGTTATCCTCCGGATGTAAAGTTCCAAAAAGAATTTTCGGCGGCGGAGAAGGAAGCCAGAGAAGCTAATCGGGGGCTTTGGGAAGCTTGTCCTGTCTCTGTTACGCCCACTGTTCAAATTCAGGAACCAACCAAAAATGAATGTAATATTAAAGGCAATATTAGTGCTTCCGGAGACAAAATTTATCACCTCCCCGGTTGTGGTTCTTATACCAAAACCCAAATAGACGAAAAGAGGGGCGAACGCTGGTTTTGTTCCGAGAAGGAAGCTCAGGAAGCTGGTTGGCGCAAGGCCCTAAATTGCCCATAGATTTCGGCAAGGAAATATCTGGCAAGATTCGGCAAATTCTAGCCATTTTCTCTGGGTAGGGTATTGACAATATGATAAATTTATCATAAAGTAAGGCAAGAAAATGTGAGACAAAAGAAATATTACTCTCATGAAGAATTGCACAAAAAATGGATGAAAGATCCGGAGTATCGTCGGGAATATGAGAAATTAGAACCGGAATTTCAGATTGCCAGACAAATAATTGCGGCAAGAATTAAAAGAAAGATGTCGCAGAAGGAGTTGGCGGAAAAAATCGGTACTGGTCAGGCGGTTATTTCCCGGTTGGAAGGAATGAATGCCAAGCCCTCAATTTCTTTGCTGGCGCGGGTTGCCGAGGCGCTTAAAACGCAAATAAATATTACCGTAGGAAAATAGTTCACACTATTGTTCGGGGGTTGGTTCGGAACCGGGTTCGGGGTCGGGGGGTAAGAATTCTTCTCCGCCGGATTCGTCCTTGGGAGTATAATCGCCAGCTTTAAACCATTGAACATAAGTACAACCGGTGGCAACCCTATTTTCTTTATCCCAACCGGAAGTTGAGCATTTTTTCATCTTCTTCCCTGCAGAAGTGGTAAAAAGTACCAGTTTTTGTCCGCACAGCGGACAATCCTCGTCTAGCGGTTCGGTTGTACCGTTTATCCACTCAATATAGTCGCAGCCTTCGGCCTTTTTCGTTTCTTTATTCCAAACATTGGTTGAACATTTTTTCATTTTCTTTCCGAATCGGGTTACTGCCAGGACAAGAGGAGCGCCGCACTTCGGGCACTTTTCCTCCAAAGTTTGCGGTTCGACCACAAGCCATTTTACATAGTCGCAACCCTCATTTTGGCGAGTTTCTTTATTCCAGCTGCCTTTTGAACAACGTTGAAGCTTGCGGCCGGTTGCTGTTTCGCTAACTTCTGCTAAAGGCGCTCCGCACTTAGGACATTTTTCTTCTTCCATACATAATAGGATACCAGAAATAAACTAAAATTACTTTAGCTGTTTTTGCATTATCAACTGTTCTGCCAGAACTATCACGCAAGAATCGCGCAATCTATCGCGCAAGCAGGGAGAATTACTTAGCTATCACGTAATATGTGGCCGGACCGGCAGATTGTTTTTTAAGCACTTTAATTTTTTCCAGGTTTTTAAGTTTAGCCTGGGCGGTTCTTTTGGGGATTTTCAAAATGTCGACAACATCAGAGCTAGTAATTCTACCTATTGTTACGACAAAATCAACAATTTTCAACTCATCTGCGTCAAGAATATTGGTATTGTTATCAAGATTTCCAACAGCAGACAAATTCAATATCTGGTCTTTGACTCGAAAGGCTTCATCCAAAAACCCGTCGACAAAATATTTAATCCATCCCGTCAGGTCTACTTTAAGCCGGTCTTGATATGTTTTTCCTGTTTGCAGCGATTCGTAGTATTTTTTGCGGTCACGATTGTAATAATCTTCCAAAACCAGAACTTTTTTAAAGTCCCACCCGGATTGATATAAATGAAGTAAGGTCATTAACCTTCCTGTTCTTCCATTCCCGTCAGTAAAAGGGTGAATAGTTTCAAACTGGTAGTGAAAAAGTCCGGCTCTGATTATCGGGTGAATTTGCTGACTGCCTTTTAACCATTGAACTAAAATTTCAATTAAAACCGGAACTTGTTTTGCCAATGGAGGAGTGTAAGCTAATTGTTCACTACCGCTTGGCAAAACGTTGACAACGTATACCGGTTTTTTTCTAAAAGAGCCGATTTTTTCTTTGTCCGCCAGCCCTTCCATAACTGTCTTATGAATATCCAGAATCTGATTTATACCGAAATTGTTTTTTTCTTCAGACAAAATATCAATTTTTCCCAGAGCGGTTAAATAGTTTTCAACTTCCCGGATTTCATCCGCTTCTGCAACCACCCTTTTTCCTCCGGCTAATTCTTTGACCTGGTATTCTTTAAGACGGTTTCCTTCAATTGAAGTAGAAGTATGAGCCATTTTTATGACCGCAGCCCGCCTTAAGAATGCTTCTCTTGCCGGGAGTAAATTCGAACGTTGCACCATCGCTTTGATTTCTGCAATCTGAGACAACTTATTGGCAACCTCATCCGAAATGGTATAGAGAGGCTTAAACATATTTGTATTGTATCACGCAAGAATCACGCAATCTATCGCGCAAGCACTAATTTTCACCCCCAAGAGGTGATTTAGCTCTTTCTTCAGTCCGCCTTCGCGAAAACCCGTGGGCTATTAGTCCACTGATGGATAGTTTGTTTGTCTTCGCTTCGGCGGATTTCAGCTCGGAGCTTCAATAACCTATTCCCTCAAACAAATTAAGTTGGCTGCTGAATCCCTTGCTGAATGAGTTTATAAAACCAGCTGTTAACCAAATTGTTATCACGATTGAAATTACGGTTAAAAAAATCGCGGCTAAACCTATTTTTTTTGATTTATCGTCCGATTGCCGCAAATATTTGATGGCCGGCCAGATTCCAAATGGAGGAAGAAAGACACTTAGAAGATATATCAATAACTGCCTTGTCAAGGAAGTTGATAGTAGTTTCTCTTTTAAATTTTTTCCGCAAACCGGACAGAAAAAATCCGATGAAGAAACACTCCATTTACAGTTTGGACAGGTGACTTGAGAATCCATACAGTACTAATCCTACTATTTCTTGTTTCTTGACGTAAAGTGTGGTTTCCGGTTTCACACCTCGGAAGCCGGAATTTGGCAAGCTGGGGAAGAATAATTTGTTGCTATCGGGTGACAAGGGTGCCGATTTTTTCCCCGGAGATAATTTTTTCAATATTTTCGAGGTTTTTAATATTAAAGACAATAACGGGAATTTTTTCTCTTTGGCATAAGGCAAAAGCAGTATTGTCCATCACGGTTAAGCCTTTTTCCAAGGCTTCCTGAAAAGTTAAGGAAGAATAAAGTTTGGCGTCTTTATCAAGTTTTGGATCGGCGCTGAAAACTCCATCGACGTTACTGCCTTTTAAAATTATTTCACAGTTAAGTTCACAGGCTTTTAGAGCGGCGGCCGAATCAGTAGTAAAAAAAGGGCTGCCGGTTCCGCCTGCCAAGATAACAATCCGGCCTTTTCCCAAATGGGAAATTGCTTTTCGCCTGATAAATGGTTCGCAAATCGTATCCATGGCGATTGCTGACATCACTCGAGTGTCACTGCCAACTTTTTCAAGCTCGACCTGAAGAGCCAAAGCATTCATCACTGTGCCCAGCATACCGATATAGTCAGCAGTTGCCTGATCAAATTCGCTGTCTGTTACTTCACGACCTCTAAATAAATTTCCGCCTCCGACCACGACGGCAATTTCTAAATTTAAAGTCTTTTTAAGATTGTGAAGATATTCGGCCAGTTTTTTAATTGATTTAAAGTCAATTCCCCTTTTTTGTTCTCCGCCGAAAAGTTCTCCGGATAATTTCAATAAAACTCTTTTATATTTCATAAATTTATGTTATCACTTTTAAAAGGTAATGTTTCTAAATTCAAAGTAAGCGGGGAAATGAGAGTTTAACGATTTCATGCCCAAGAGGTGATTTAGCCCTTCGATTCGCTTTGCTCACTCAGGGTAAACTTCACACCTCGGTCAATTTTTGTTGTGCAAGACCTCCTTTTGCGAAGAACCTTTTTCAATAAAAAGATAAGTTATGTGTTACAATGAATTATTAATACAAATTCTTCAACAAACGATCTTGTCGCTATTTTTTTAAAAAGGGGTGGCCGCGTTAATGAGTATTACCTCCAAGGGTGGAACAGAAATAAACATACCATCCTTTATCTCAACGGCTGGTTTGGCGGAAAAACCATACGCGAAGCGCTCTTAAAAGCCCTGGCTTAAAACTACTTCCGATTTCGATTGCAGAAAGAAATTAAAATTTATGATTTAATTACTCGTTTTTTTTGAAAAACTTCAAAGACGAACCAGTAGAAAATAAATAACCATAAAATTACCCCTAAACTGTAGATATAGGAAAGATTAATTGCTTGCCGGTTAAAAATAATGTTGGTATAGCTTGCTAAAAGATAAGCAGTTGCTAAAAAAGTAAATGTTTGTACCAGTTTTGGGCTCAAACCGGGTTTTATCATAAAAATAAAAGGTAAAATCCAAAAAAGATATTGAACTCCCCAATTTGGAATAATTAAATAAATTCCTAGTATCAAAAGAAAACAACTTTCCCAAAAGTTCCTTTTTGTTTTCCAAACAAGAAAGTAAATTATCGAGAGCAGAATAGCAAAAATAACGAGATTATTTTTTGTGATAAATTCAACCGCATTTATGAAAGGAGAAAAGAAAAAAGAAAGCCCCCAAACTCCCGACGGCCCGCCCGGTTTTGAGATGGCCGGAATAATGTTATCAAGTTTGGTGTAATAAACGGATTTAAAGTAAATAAAAATATCGGCTATTAATATTAGGATAACGGTTAAAAAAAATAGTAGTGATTTTTTGAGATTTTTTTGGAAAAGCAAATACATCGGGATAAAAATAACTGACCAAGTTTTTGCCAGAATGGAAAGCCCAAAGAAAATAGCGCCAATTAATGTGTTTTTAGTTTTTAGGACAGGAAGAGAGACAATGGCGGAAGCAAAAAAGAGAAAAAGTAAAACAACATCGGTCTGGCCATGAAATAAAATAACAAAGTATACAATTGGAGAAGTTAAAAATTGTATTTGTGAGAGCCGCTTTTCAATTTCATTGTTGCCTGCGGATTTTACTAAAAAACTCAAGCCCCAAAGACAGGGAAGCAGTAAAAAAAGCTTGAGAAAGAATGAAAAAGTAAAAAAATTAAAACTTCCTGCCAAGAGATGGAAAATACTATAAAAATACATAAGAAAGGGGAAAAAGGGATATTGACTATGAGCCGAGTCAAATTCATAAAAGTCTAATTTTTCTCCAAGGTAATGTCCGGCTTTAGAAAAAAGAAATACATCACCAACCTCAAATTTGGTTAAAGCAATTGCCGTTATTTGGAAAAGAAGAATAAGAAATAATAAAAATCGGTATGTTTTTTCTCCGGAAAGTAGTTTTTTGACAAAGTTTGAATAAGAAAGTAAGAATAAAATTATAAAGATAACCCCGAATAGGAAAAAGATCAAAATATCGCAGTTCATTAAATCCATTTTATACTGAAATCTCTTGATATTTTAAAGAATATTCAATACTATTAAATTTATGGAAGAAACGATAGAGCAAAAAAGTCCTCCCTTGGTTCAACCCCAGCCAGTCCCGGTTGTTTCTCAGCCCAAAACCAATCTTTGGATGATTCTTTAGATTTCTCCCACTAGTATGCCGTCCGAACCGTCGCCCTTGCCCCAGTCAACTCTAATTTCGGTAGGCGAAAACTGGAATAAATACACAAATCCTGTTTTGGGATTTTCACTGAAGGTTTTGAAAAACATGACGGAGCCTTACGGCCAATGTCCCTATAGTGATAAGAATGGGGATCATTCGTACCGGGCCAAAGAGGCGAGCGTACCGGTAAAAATTTTTGAGGAAGGAAACAGCGTCTTTATTGCCGCCGAGTATTTTTATAGTCGCAGGGCAGAATACCCCGCTCAGCGGGGATGAATGCCCAAGAGTATACACTTCCGAGGGATGTGATAAGGCTACTAACTCGGCAGCCATCATCAAAGATTGGCAAAATTACCACTCGCCCCAGTGGGCAATAGTAATCAAAAACATTGCCAGCGATGGCGAGCTGGATAAGTTTTTAAAAGAAAGATACGGCGAGGGATGCAGCTTGGGTGAGAAAAAAGCTACTAAACAGGACGGTGTTTTTAATATCAGCATAAAAGGTGATGGTTTGGACATGGGAGAGACAAAATGTCCTCTTAACTTTATGACGGTAGTGAAATATTATCCGGCTAAACAAAAAGTAGTTGCTTGGAATATTGGTCAGGCCTGCAACTTTTATTATCCCACAGCGGCAACGTGCTACGACATGGAGATGACTGATAGTTTTATCTTTGAATAGCCCCGGTCTAAGATTTTTGTATTTTCTGTTCTTCGTTCCTTAACTTTGAACGCAGGGAATTTTTCAGCTTGAATATTATATACCTCTGGATGAGTTAACTCTGTACGAGGTAAGTGCTTTTCACTGTAAAATGGAATAAAATCGAATTTATGGAAATTATTTTGGCTTCAGGGAGCTATAAAAGAAAAGAGATTTTAGAAAAGGCAAAAATTTCTTTTAAGGTAGTGGTACCGGAAGTTGACGAAAGTCTTTTTGACGATTTGCCGGTAAAAGAAAGAGTGAAAAAGGTTGCTCAGACCAAAGCAAGGGCAGTTTTTAAAAGTTACCCGAAGACATTAATTATTGCTGCCGACACAATGGATGAAGATAGCCTCAAAAGGAGCCGTATTAAACCTAAGAATATGGAAGAAGGTTTAAAAATGGCGATGGAATACTCTGGAAGCAGCACAATTTGTTATACCGGAGTTTGTATGATCCACCCAAGGTTCGGCGAAGTATTAGAAGTAGCAAAAACAGAAATTAAAATGCAAGAATTCAGCGAAGAAGAGTTAAAAAAACTGATTGATGATAAATTTCTGCTTCGTTCCGGAGCTTTGGGTATTTCAGAAGAAACCGCGGGTTATACTCTTGTTCAATCTGTTTCCGGTTCTCATACAGGTTATGCTGGTTTACCAATGGAAATTGTGAGGAAATATTTGAAAGCCTGGAAAGTTATTTAAGCAAATGGATTGGTGGAAGGTTAGAGATCAATTTGAGAAGGAAATGGGTGCAAAACTGCGCCAGTTGCCTGGGCATCGGGAAGTTACCCCGGAACTTCTTGAATTTCGCAGCATTATTTCACACGAGCTTCCGGAAACAGCACCGACTGAGGTATTTACAGAATTAATTCAAATTCTTTTGCAGGGAAAGCCGGTTGATTTGCCGGAGGTAAAAAGAAAATATTTTCAACCGCAATTGGCGTTGGAAAAAGAAATCTTGGGAGAAAACAAAGAAAAATTTGCAAAACTGAAAAAATCGGCAATTAAATGGGTAAAAGAAAATTTACCCGAAGAAAAACTTCAACTCTTGTGGAAAGATCATCAAACATGGCTCCCCAGAAGATACAGAATTTACAAAAACAAAAACACATCTTTTGAAATAATTGCCGTCGACACTCTGACCCGCTACTCCTTGATAAAAAAATATGACAGATAGTTCTTTTACTCCAAAACCGGAAATTCATTATTCCCGGATTTTTTCGGCGAGCAAGATTAAACTTTTTGATCAATGTCAAAAGTCATTTTGGTTTAACTATGTTGACCCGATTTCCTCTGAACTAAAAAAGGAATTGAAAAAACTGCCGGAAAACATCCTTTCTTTTCAGACGTTAGGTAAAGCAGTTCACGGCGCCATCACGCTTTTTTACCATCTTCCTCCCGAAGAAAGAAAACTTGAGAATTTAAAAAGTAAACTTTCTCTTGCTTGGCAAAGCGAGGCAATGCGTTTTAAAAAGCCGCCTTTGGGGGAATGGGGCGGTTTTAGCAGTTTGGAAGAAGAAAGAGAAGTTTATAGCGTTGGGCTTTCAATGCTGAAGAACTTTTTAATGATGCCTCCTTTGACTGATGATTTCGAATTTTTACCGACTGATAATTTGGTTCGTTCAATAGAAGATTATCACCGACTGATCACGCCAATGACAGAAGATTTTGATATCAGCGGAAAATTTGATTTGGTTATCAGAAACCCAGAGGGTTCTTTGGAAATCGTAGATTTTAAAACGGGTAAAAGAGAAGAAATTGACAGTTTCCAAATGTTTTTTTACAAAGCCTTGGCAGAAATGAAATTCGGCAAACCGGTTTCGCAATTGAAATTGTACTTTTTGCGCACTGGCCGGGTAATAGGGGTTCCTTCTGACGACAAAACAACAGAAGATATCAAAAAAGAAATAGTTGAGAAAGTAGAAAAAATCCGCTCAACCAAAACGTACAATCCTAACCCGACAAAACTTTGTAAATTTTGCCTTTTTAAAAACCAGTGTCCGGAAAAAGAAAAGGTTAGGGAGGCAATTAAGGAGGTTAAAGGAGAAGATCTCGACGACGATTTGCCTTTCTAAAATTGATGCACTGGCAAGCATAAAATTGACAAATTCGCTTAGTAGGTACGATGCGAGTTTGTAATATTTAATTCTCTAGTTGCATAAGGAGAAGCTTCTGGTAGAAAATTAATGATGATGCAAATAAACTACCGCGCAGCAAGCTGGACGGTATTCTGCGAGTCGAAATAAAAATGTATTTTTGATAATTATGTCAGGAGCAAAAAGACCACCGTGGGTAGATAAGGATGAATTTTACCGCTTGCCTTTTAATTATTGTGACCGCTGGTGCGAGAAATGCAACTTAAACAGTCTGTGCAAAGTATTCCAGGAAGGAGAGAAGTCAAAAAAAGAGTGGCTAGCTGCTGGTAAAGACCCTGATACTTGGGAGTATGTTTTCGAATCGGTTTCTAAAAGTCTTCAGGAGGCTTTTGTTCTTTTAGCGAAAGAAGCGGAAAAACAAGGGATTGATCTTGAGAAAATTGATTATTCCGAGGAGGAAGAACAGCCGAAACCAAAAGCCCTGAGAATTTATCGATTAGTAAGGGAATTCAGTGATACGATTCAGAAAACCTTAAAGGATCTGCAAGTAGTTACTGCAGATACTGACCAGAATTTAGTGCTAAGAAATGCTGAAGTCCTTTCATATTATTCCACTTTAATTCCTTCTAAAGTTTACCGAGCGGCCATGTCAAAATTTAGAGAGGAGAAAGACCCATTGCTTGAGGAGTTTTGCGGTGATTCTAGAATTTCTGCCTTTATTGTTGTCGAGGCTTTCAATGAAATAATTTGTTCTTTGACAGAGCTCATTAATCATTCTCCCTTAAGGCCAATGAGGGGAAGGTTGTTTCACCTTAGAAAAGTGGCGATAAATTTAAGGGAAGCAACTGGCGTTGAATTTGCAGTTGAAGAAGAAGAAAGATTAAGCTAAAAAACTTTCTCGTAACAAGAAGATTTTTCAGCGGAGCTACAAGACGCCTGCCTGTCGGCAGACAGGTTGTCTTGGAAGGCTAGTTAGGGAGGTGTGAACGTGTTTTACCTTCGAGGTGTGAAGCTATTTAACCTTGAAGGTTGGGAAATATCGTTGGCACTGACTCCTTAATTAATATTTTTGCTTTTTGAGAGCCAGTTGTTTAAAATGACGTCAAATGACTTCCAGGGATAAGTTTTATAAAGTTTATGCCAATTTACCGTTAGGGTTACGCGAGGAAATTGTCGTGGTAATTGACGGCCAACCGATTTCTTGGCAGGTGGCAAAAATGGAGATTGACAACAATACTCAAACAGGAGAGAAGATTTTAAGCAAGCTTGAGGCATTAAAAATTATTTAAAAAAATGGCTAAAATTAGCAACAGAGAAATTCGGCAACTCATTATCGAGAGGATAAAAACTTTGTCGCCCGGCCGGAAAATTTCTATTGGCAAAGAAGGCGATTTTTCTAAAGAGGAATTAATTAAACATATCCAGAAGGGTGATAAAATCGGCGAGAAAATCACCAAGGTGCAACTATCATATCTTCGATCGATGAAAAAAGGCATTTTCTTTAATGAAAAGTAGTTTCCTCCTTACGCGGCCAGATCACGATTTAACCACAGAATACCTTTATTTTTGGTCAGAGGCAGTTCTCAAATCCAGCCGAGAGAAAAATATTTTAACGATTGACTTGGCTAGTAAAGAGGCAAATAAAAGAAATTTTTTGTCGGCAGTTAAGAAGTATCGTCCCTCCTTTGTTTATTTCAATGGTCATGGTAGCCCAAATACAGTTACTGGTTTTAATAATGAACCACTAATAACTTTTGCTGACAATGAGAAAATATTAAAAGATAGAGTTGCGTATGCCCTTTCTTGCCAGTCGGCTAAAAGACTGGGGAAAAGTTGTGTTGCTGATGGCGCAAGAACCTATTTGGGTTACGATGAGGATTTTATTTTTGTTTTCGATGAGGAGAAAGAAAAAGATCCTTTAAATGACAGGGTGGCAGAGAACTTTATTGAACCTTCAAATACCCTGGTTCTCTCGATTTTGGCAGGAAAAACTACCAAAGAGGCTTACCAAAATTCTCAAGAAGAATTTAATCAAAAGATCGTCCGTTTTTCTTTAAGTGAAGCCACTGCCGAAGAAAGAGAACTTTTACCTTATTTGCTTTGGGACAAAGAACACCAGGTTTGTTTGGGGAACCAAGAAGCGAAGTGTGAATTTATTACCAAAGAAGAATACCAAAAGGGCCAAAAGATAAAAGCATTGGTTTTGTTGGCCTTACTGGTAATGTTGGCAATTGGAGCGGCTTTGGTCT
>Ga0210050_1004954_pt1 | contig 10766 bp, 15 predicted proteins | sample CryGey132114_all_FD_185463 | JGI IMG/M metagenome (GOLD analysis project Ga0210050, IMG submission 185463) | Groundwater microbial communities from aquifer - Crystal Geyser CG22_combo_CG10-13_8/21/14_all (SPAdes) (version 2) | ecosystem: Environmental > Aquatic > Deep subsurface > Groundwater ...
AGACTTATAAAACTGCGATTTTGCTTAGCCAAGAACGCCAAAAAAGAAATAAAAAACCAATAAAAATTGTCAAAATAAAATTTGTTTTAGCCCGGGATCGAAAACCCATTTCTTCAACTAGAATATTAAAAGGCGAAATCGACCGACAAGCCCCGAAGTAAGAACTTCTTACTAAATGGCAATTATTTTTTAAAATATGGTTACTACTTCCTTAAGAAATTTTGGGGCGCAGTCCCGTAGTGAACGAAGTTCTACTACGGGGCAAGGAAAGTTATTAAAGTCAAGAGATAAAATTTAAAGGTAATAAAATTATGGATTTAAATGTTCTAAAATTAAGGGTTCGTTCTATTCCGGATTGGCCGCAAAAGGGAGTTATTTTCCGCGACATCACTCCTGTTCTGGAAAATAAAAAACTCTTCCATTCTTTAATAAATAAGTTAGCCGAATTTTGTGAAGGAGAAAAAATTGATAAAATTGTCGGAGTTGATGCCCGGGGCTTTATTATAGCTTCGGCTCTGGCTTATAAATTAAAAACCGGTCTGGCCATTGTCAGAAAAAAGGGGAAATTACCTTGGAAAACCGTGAGAAAAAAATATACTTTAGAATATGCTTCGGAAACCTTAGAGATGCACCAAGATGCAATAAGGCCTGGGGAAAGAGTTTTACTTTGTGATGACCTCTTGGCTACCGGTGGAACGATGAGAGCAACTGCCGATATAGTTAAAAAACTAGGAGGGAAAATTATTGGTATTTTGTTTTTTATTGAACTGGAAAATCTAAAAGGAAGAAAAAAATTAAAAGGCTATAAGGTAAAATCCTTAATAAAATTTTAATGAGCGATGAGATAAATCTCATCTTTACTTTCACCCCTATGGGGCTCAGTGAGCGATGAGATAAATCTCATCTTTACTTTCACCCCTATGGGGCTCAGTGAGCGATGAGATAAATCTCATCTTTACTTTCACCCCTATGGGGCTCAGTGAGCGATGAGATAAATCTCATCTTTACTTTCACCCCTATGGGGCTCAGTGAGCGATGAGATAAATCTCATCTTTACTTTCACCCCTATGGGGCTCAGTTTATGAAAATAGAAATTGGTATTATTGGTGGTTCTGGCTTTTATCAATTTTTAAAGGGGAAGGAAGTTGCAATAAAAACTCCTTACGGTCAGCCCTCTGACAAAATTTTAATTTCTAAATATTCTGGTAAAGAAATTGCTTTTTTGCCCCGGCATGGAAAAAAACATCAATATCCTCCCCATAAGATAAATTATCGGGCCAATTTATTGGCCTTTAAAAAATTAGGGGTGGAAAGAGTTATTGCTCCTTGTGCCGTGGGTTCTTTAAAACCAGAAATTAAACCCGGAGATTTTCTTATTGGCGACCAATTTATTGATAGAACTAAAAGAAGAATTGATACTTTTTTTGACGGTCCTCAAGTGGCTCATATCTCAATGGCTGAACCCTATTGCCCGGAATTGAGAAAAATAGCCATCAGGGGTTGCCAGAAATTGAAAATTCCATTTTACAAAAAGGGTCGGATTGTTGTCATTGAAGGACCTCGTTTTTCAACTAAGGCCGAGTCAGAATTTTATTCAAAAATAGCTGATATTATTAATATGACTCAATATCCGGAAGTAGTTTTAGCCAGAGAACTTGGGATGTGTTATCTTAATATCTCTTTGGTTACCGATTATGATGTTGGATTAAAAGGTAGAAAGGATATCAAACCAGTAACCGCTAAAGAAGTAATCAGAATTTTTCAGAAAAATAATGAGAAAGTTAAAGAGTTGATTTTAGAAATAATAAAAAATTTACCAGGTCAAAGAAATTGTAAATGTGCCGCCGCCTTAAAAGAGGCATTTGTCTAACCAAGATGAAATACATAAGTAACACCTACTTAAACAAAAGTGTTACCTAGGTACTCATCCTGTGCATTATCTAAACAAGAAAACAATTTTTTGCTAAAATAAGGACATGAGCGAAGAAAAATCGAATAACATTCGTTCTTCTCTACCCTTCGCTACGACTCGGGTAATTGAAGAAATTATTAAACCAATAACAGAAAGGGCCGGTTATGAATTAGTTAAAGTTGAATTAAAGTTTCAAGGAAGAAATCAAATCTTGGAAATTACGATTAACAAAGTTGGCGGAGTCAGCGTTGAAGATTGTGCCAAAGTTTCAAGTTTGATTGAGCCAATTTTAGATGAAAAAGATTTAATAAAAGGAAAATATCTTTTGGTAGTTTCTTCGCCAGGAATATAATGAAAAACAGTGAAAGACATTTTTTTATCGGAATTGATTTGGGATGGAAAGAGAAAAAGACAACCGGAGTTTGTATTTTAGGTGCCGAAGGTTATTGTCAAAAATGCCAGGATATCTTTGGTAAAGATATTTTTAAGGTCATTCGTCCTTATTTAAAAAATACTGAGGTTATTGCCATTGATGCGCCTTTAACCAAGGGTAGGGGAAAGGGGAAATTCCGACTTTATGAAAAATTCTTATCAACCAAGATCTTTCGCTTAGAAAGAGTAAATCCTATTCCGCCAGCCTTGATGCCAAAATTGGCTGATTTTGCTCAAGACCTCGTCAAAAAATTGGCAAAGAGAGGATTTGTCTTGGACATAAATTTAATTGAGGTTTTCTCAACCCTTATTGAAAAAATTGCCGATAAAAATTTCTTTTTGATCAATTGTCCCGGAAAGAGCAAAAATCAAAAATCGGCATCGATTGGCGCAATTTTAGCCTTCTTACATTCGAAATTCAAAACCAGGTATTTGGGCTACAAAGATGGATTTTTATTTTTGCCAGAAATTTCCTTTTGGAAAGAAAATTGGAGAAAAAAAATTTATGATATTTGGAAGAGTCGAGATCGGTTAAAATATCATTATTTAATTACAAATGTTTTCAATAACCGAGCTTCCATTACCGAGCTTCTAAAAGAAGCGAAAGTGAGAAAGAGGATGAAATCCTCTTTTGACTATGGAAGCGAATCGAAGAACATTCGTTCTTCTCTACCCTTCGCTACGACTCGGGTAGTCGATGAACGTTCGTTCATCTTCACCCTCATTATAATTCGGGTAGGTGAAGAAGAGGACGAAGTCCTCTTTGACTCATATGACCAAAAAATTTTTAAATATCTCAAAAAGAGCTAACGAAGCCCAATTTTCACCGATTAGAAAATTTGTCCCTTTTTTGGAAGAAGTGAAAAAACGAGGGATTAAAGTTTTTGAACTCCATATCGGTCAGCCGGATTTGGAAACTCCGAAAGAAATTTTAAGGGAGATTCATAATTTTAAGGGCAAAATCTTACCTTATACCAATTCGCTGGGAATTCCTGAAATTCGACTTGCCTGGCAAAAATATTACCAGGATTTTAACATCGATTTCGATATCTCCGAAATCTTAATTACAGCCGGGGGTAGCGAAGCCATTTTGTTTGCCTTGGCTACCATTGGCAGCCCCGGAGAAGAAATCATTGTCTTTGAACCATTTTACACAAATTATAATGGCTATGCGTCTTTGGCCGGAATAAAATTGGTTCCAGTAAAAACTTTGGCAAAAACTGGATTCCATTTACCAGAAAAAGAAGAAATTGAAAAGAAAATTAGCCAAAAAACTCGAGGGATTTTAATTTGTAACCCAAACAACCTGACCGGAACGGTTTACAAAAAAGAAGAATTGAAAATGATTGCCCAAATTGCCAAAGCGAGAAATCTCTTTATCTTGTCCGACGAAGTTTATCGGGAATTTGTTTATAATGGCGAAAAACATTATTCAATGGCTAATTTTCCCGAAGTTCAAGATAGAGTAATCTTGCTTGACAGTATTTCCAAAAGATTTAGTGCCGGCGGGGTGAGAATTGGCTGCTTAGCTTCAAAAAACAAAAAAGTGATTGAGGGAGCAACAAAGTTTGCCCAAGCGAGATTGTCGGTGGCAATTGTTGAACAACTGGCGGTGATTCCTCTTTTAAAAAATTCAAAAAAATACACGCGAAAAATTGCCGCGGAATATAGAAAAAGAAGGGACACGGTCTTTTTGGCTTTGAAAAAAATTCCTGACGTTTTTTGTTTGAAACCAAAAGGGGCTTTTTATATCACAGTTAAATTACCGATTGGAGATTCGGACGATTTTGCGAAATGGCTTTTGACAAAATTTTCTTTTCGAGGAAAGACGGTGATGGTAGCGCCAGCCTCCGGTTTTTATGCCACCAAAGGTCTGGGCAAAGACGAAATTCGAATCGCCTTTGTTTTATCTTCGTCAAAATTAAAAGAGGCAATGGAAGTTTTTAAAATTGGCTTGGAAAAATATATTAAAGCTTAATGGAGAAAGTAATTCTGGTCGATAAAAATGATAAGGAAATTGGTAGGGAAGATAAAATAAAAGCCCATCGAGAAGGGAAACTTCATCGTGCTTTTTCCATTTTCCTTTTCAATAAAAGGGGCGAATTACTCATTCAAAAAAGAGCCAAATCAAAATATCATTCGCCGGGTCTTTGGTCAAATACTTGTTGTTCCCATCCCAGACCGGATAGAGAGCTGGAAGATGAAGTAAAAAGAAGATTAAAAGAAGAAATGAGAATAGTTGAGTATGATTTAAAAGAAGTTTTTAGTTTCACTTATAATCTAAAGGTTGGAGATTTAATTGAGCACGAATTTGACCATGTATTTTGGGGAACATTTGAAGGAAATCCCAAACCCGATCCAGCAGAAGTCGAAAGTTGGAAATGGGTAAACCTGATAGAATTAAAAAAAGATATAAAAGAAAATCCAGGAAAATACACTGCCTGGTTTAAATTAATTTTGGAATATGAACCTCGATGAACAAATATTTTTGTTTATAAATCAAAGAATCGCTAATCCTACTTTAGATTGGATTTTACTAAAAATACTAATTCCTCTTTTTTTATTGTTGGGAATAGTTCCCTTTTTGATGCTTTTTTTCAAAAAATATAGGGTTTTGGGAGCCTTTTCTTTGATTTCCGGAATTTTATGTTACGGACTGGGCCATTTGATCAAATTTTTATTTTGCCTTCCCAGACCATTCGATGTTTTACCATATACGAGGATTATTGGTCCCTGGCATGTGGGTCATTTTTCTTTTCCTTCTTCCACCACCATGCTGGCTTTTGGCCTGGCCCTTCCATTTTTTCTCGAAAAATCAAAATTTCGATATTTATTTTTAATCCTGGCTATTTTAGTTGGGTTTTCAGTAATTTATAGCGGATTTCATTTTCCCCAAGATGTTATTGCCGGAATATTTTTCTCAATTTTTATAGTTTTTTCTCTAAATGAAATTAAAAAGAGATGGCCAGAGAAATTAAAAATCTAATCGGTGAAAAAATAATCTGGACCAGACATGCCGGAGAGAAAATACGCCAATATAATTTATCTGAGAGTCGCTTAAATAGAGTACTAAGAAAACCAGACAGAAAGGAATTAGGTATTGCTCCGAGAACAATAGCCATTATGCAAATTACCGGTACGAAAAAACATCCAACAGAGATTTGGATGATGTACCAAAAAACTAAGTTAAAAGTTAAAAATGAAAAGCTAAAAGTTATTAAAATTATCAGTGCCTGGAGGTATCCGGGAAGAAGCCCGAGAGGGGAGCCACCGCCAATACCCGAAGATATACTTTGGGAAATAAATGAACTCAAAAATTCCAATTGAATACGAAAGAGGTTATACCAAATTCTTGAATTGTAAAATTGATTTGAGGAATCGGGTTTTTATTCCCAGAATTGAAACCGAGTTTTGGGTCGCCAGGGCAATAAAAACAATTCGAACATCGAACATCGAACATCGAACATTAAAGGTATTGGATATTTTTGCCGGCTCTGGTTGTATTGGAATTTCGATTTTAAAAAATGTAAAAAATTTATTGGTGGATTTTGCCGACATCGATAAAAAGGCAATTGAGCAAATTAAGATAAATTTAAAATTAAACAAGATTCCGAGCCAAAGGTATAGAATTTATCAATCAAATTTATTTGAAAAAATAAAAAACAAAAACTACAATTATATTTTCGCCAATCCTCCTTATGTGGCCAAAGAAAGAATAAAAGACGTTCAACTATCAGTTTTAAAGTATGAACCAAAAACTTCTTTTTTAGCCGGTAAAAAAGGCTTTTTTTATATTAAAAAATTTTTAAAAGAGGCGAAAAGATTTATGAAGCCGGGTGGTATCATTTATCTTGAATTCGACCCCGAACAAAAGAATGATATTTTAGATATATTAAAAAAGGAGAACTATAAAAACTCTCGGTTCTTCAAGGACCAATTCAAAAAATGGCGTTTTGCCAAGGTCAACCTTATTGAAGCATCGAAAATTTAATTAAAAGTGTTATAATAAAATATATGAAGTCGAAGAAGATTAGTTCTTCTTCATCTTCGTCCGGCTTTGGCGGACTCGATATATGAATTTGAAAAGTATCGTTGGTTGGGTAACTTTTTTTACTGGTCTGGCAATAATAGTTTGGACTTTGTATTCTTCTTACAATATTTTTACCGGAAAATCACCCGCCCCTGAATTTTTTAAGATTGAGGAAATGGTAACTCAAGTTCCGTCTTCTGCAAACGGGAAATTGCCTATCAGTCCGGAAGCACTCCAACAAGAAATTGGAAAAATGATTGGTGAACAATTGAAAGGAATGTTACCGGTTGATACTCTTCCCAAAATTTTAAATTTACTTTGCTGGTCAACGTTGGCCTGGATCTTAATTTTTGGTGGTGCTCAAATTTCCAGTCTTGGTATAAAACTATTAAAGGGCTAATTGGATATGGAGATAAAAGAAAATATTTTTTGGCAATTGATTTCTTGGCAATTTTTTGATATCCCCAAAAATATCTTGAAAGCCTGGAAAAATTTTTTAAATTTTGGCTTTTTTTATTTTTCGATTCCACTTTTGTTAAAAACTTTATTTTCTCCCTGGCGGCGATATGTTTGGTTTTATCCAAGAGGTTTTGACATCGGAAAATATCTTGAGATTTGGATTTCGAATTTAATGTCAAGAATTATTGGTGCAATTATGAGAATATTTTTGATAATTTTTGGCCTAATTTACGAAATTTTTATCTTACTTTTGGGCTCTTTCATTTTTTTGATTTGGTTTTTCTTACCATTAATTTTAATTTTCGGAATTTATCATGGATTCAAAATTCTATTTTAATCTAAAGGAGGCAGCGATTTTTCAAGCAGTAAAATGGGAAAGAAATCCAATCTTTAGATTGGCTAGAACTTTAAAGAAGCTCTTTTTGATTTTATTTATTCTTACTTTTGGATTGTTTCTTTATTTTTTAATTTTTGAAAGATTTACTTCCTCAAAATTGAAAGGAGCAGCCTTAATCTTTTTAGTTTTTACTCTAAGCAACTGGTTAGTCGAATCTTTTTTTAATTCGAAACTTAAAAAACCGAGATTAAAGGCGGCAATTAACCAGGCTCTGGTAAAGCCCGAAGAGTTTAATTTGGCTGAATTTTTGAGTTTTGAAGTTGCCAAAGCAGTTGATAGCTCTATCAAATTTGCTCAATCAAAAAAACTTTCCGAAATTAATTCTTCCATTTTATTTTATTTTCTGATATCTGATAATCCAAAATTAAATTTTGTATTTGCTCGAGCACTTTTAAGCCTCAAAGAAATTAAAAAAATATTAGAATCTCATTTCAAAATTTTAAAATCTGAAGCTGTTGATGTTAAACATCAACAAAATTATTCGGGTGATTTCCAACAAACAATTCTTGAGTCTTTAAAAATTGCTCAAAAAAAAGGCCATCAGAGAATTGAAATATGGGATACGATAACTACTTTAGCCAAGCATGATTTGATTTTTAAGAAAATTTTAATTGATTCTAATCTTAAAGTTGAAGATCTTGAGAATTTAACCTGGTGGCTTGAGAGTTTGGAAGAAAAAATCGAAGAACAGAAAAGATTTTGGGAATTTAAAAATTTGATAAAAATTGGGTCAATCGGAAAAGAATGGGCGGCCGGTTATACACTTACTTTAGATAGATTTTCAATTGATTTAACTGAAATGGTAAAAAGGCAGGGTTTTCCAGAGATAATCGGCCATCAAAAAGAAATTGAGGAGATGGAGAGGATTTTGGCGAGAAGAGAATCTAATAATGATGTTTTAATAGTTGGCCAAGCAGGGAGTGGAAGGAAAAGCATGATTCAAGCATTGGCTGAAAAATCGGTTTTAGGAAAAAGTTTGCCAGAAATAAATTATAAAAGGATTATCCAATTGGATTTGTCATCACTTTTAAATCAAATTCAGAGCGTCGAAGAAGTTGAGGAAATTTTGGATCGAATTTTCCGAGAGGTTGTTTATGCTAAAAATGTGATTTTGGTCATCGATGAATTTCATAACTTTATTGGATTGCCAGAAATTCCTCAGCCCGGAAAAATTGATATTTCCGGAGTTATCTCTCAGTATCTGGCATTACCACAATTTCAAATCGTGGCCATAACAACCTTTGAAGGCCTTCACCAAAACATTGAGCAAAATTCATCGATTTTAAATCTTTTTGAGAAAGTTGATGTCTCGGAAGTTTCTCAAAGAGAGACCTTAAGGCTTTTGGAAAATTTGGCTTTGAAATTAGAATCAAAACACAAAATCTTTATTTCCTATCCGGCAATTAAAAGTATAATTTCGCTTTGCGACAAATATTTCCCAGCCATTCCTTTTCCGGAAAAGGCGATTGATTTATTAGATGAGGTGATGGTTTATGTTTCTCAAAGAAGGGAAAAAATTGTTTTGCCAGAACATGTCTCAAAAGTTGTTTCGCAAAAAACTCAGATTCCAGTCGGAGAAATTGAAACAAAAGAAAGAGAAATTTTGTTGAATTTAGAAAATTTGATCCATCAGAGAATTATTGATCAAGAGGAGGCAGTGGATGAGATTTCGGCTGCTTTGAGGAGGGCCAGGGCAGAAATTTCAGTCAGAAAAGGACCGATGGGTTCATTTTTATTCTTGGGTCCTACCGGGGTGGGGAAAACCGAAACCTCAAAAGCCTTGGCGGAAATTTATTTTGGTTCGGAAAATAAAATGATAAGGTTAGATATGTCTGAATTTCAAAACAAAGAAGACATAAAAAGGCTTTTAGGAGCACTGGGACAGGAAGGGATTTTGACAACTCCAGTTAGGGAAAACCAATTTTCCCTCGTTTTATTAGATGAATTTGAAAAAGCTCATCCCGATCTTTTGAATTTGTTCTTGCAAGTTTTAGATGAAGGTCATTTAACTGATGGTCAGGGCCGGAAAGTTGATTTTAAAAACACAATCATTATTGCCACTTCCAATGCCGGATATCAAGTAATTTTGGAAGCATTAAAACAAAAGACTGAGTGGTCAAAAGTAAAGGAAAAACTTCTGGCTTTCGCCTTCAAAGAAGGAATTTTCCGGCCAGAATTGATAAACAGATTTGATGGAGTAGTTGTCTTTAGACCTTTGACCAAGGAAAATCTTTTTGACATTGCCGAACTTTTACTAAAGAAAATAAAAAAGCAACTTTTAGAAAAAGAAATTGAATTTATAATCACTCAGCCATTAAAAGAGAAAATTGTTGAATTGAGTTATGACCCGACTTTTGGAGCGAGAAGCATGCAAAGGGTAATTCAGGACAAAATTGGAAATGTTTTAGCCAAAGCAATTTTGTCTGGCGAATTAAAAAGAGGATATAAAGTAGAGATAGAGCCAGAGGAATATAAATTAAAAATTAATCTTTAAAGAAGAAAACGAAATTTTCTTCGCCTTTGCTTCGCTAGCGATAGCGAAGCTTTTTATTTGTTCTGTGGATAAAGTGTGTATAAAGTAGAAATTTATATTCATTTTAGGGTCCTTTTTATTTTAAGTTGACGAGGGGTGATGAAGTGCGATAAAGTGAGAATAGGTGGGGGATTGTGGATAACTATGGGAAAACCTAACGTTTCTGTGGATAACTAATATGTTTATTGGTGAATACACATACTCAATAGATGAAAAGAAAAGATTGGCCATACCGCCAAAGTTTCGGCAACTTTTGGTAAAAAATGGGGTTATTACTCGGGGACTAGATCAATGTCTTTTCCTTTATCCAGCCAAAGAGTGGCTGATTTTAGCTAAAAAATTAAGTCAATTGCCCTTATCCCAATCCGATGCCCGGGGGTTTGCCAGACTAATGTTAACCGGAGCGATGGAAGTCAATCTTGATAATTTGGGTAGGATTTTGGTTCCCGATTATCTAAAAGAATATGCCTTTTTAAAAAAGAAAGTAATCATTGCTGGAGTTTTTAATCGAATTGAAATCTGGGATGAGAAAAAGTGGGGAGAATATAAAGAAAAAACTGAAAAAGAAGTAGGGGATATAGCCGAACGCTTAAAGGAATTGGGCGTTTAATCAAAAAATATGAATTATACTTTAAGTTTAAATCAACCAGGGCAAATCATTTTCAAAAAGAGAGGGGTCTTAGCAATTTTTGGGGCCATAAATTTAATTTTCTTTTTAGCTCTTTCAATTTTTTATATTTTTCAGATAGGAACTTTGACCCCAAAAATTTATCTTCTTGGAGATTATGAAAAAAGATTAGAAAAACTTTCAAAGGAAAATGAAGTTTTGGAAATTAATCTTTCCAAATCAAATTCCTTATCGAACATTGAAAATTATCTCAGCCGCGAAAATTTTGTCAAAGCCAAAGCAAACCAAGTAAAATACCTCCAAATTTTAGGAAGCACGGTCGTAACTTCTAAGTAACTTTTAAGTAAGTAATAAATGAATCTTCGATTCATTTCA
>Ga0210050_1004955_pt1 | contig 10766 bp, 10 predicted proteins | sample CryGey132114_all_FD_185463 | JGI IMG/M metagenome (GOLD analysis project Ga0210050, IMG submission 185463) | Groundwater microbial communities from aquifer - Crystal Geyser CG22_combo_CG10-13_8/21/14_all (SPAdes) (version 2) | ecosystem: Environmental > Aquatic > Deep subsurface > Groundwater ...
CCTTCTGCGCGAAGCTTCGCTTCGCTACTCCGTATCCTTCTGCGCGGAGCTTCGCTCCGCTACTCCATTATTTAGGATGCGGGTAGTAGTCCCTGAAATCAAAAGGCACTTTAGGCGATGCCTTAAGTTTCATGACAATCCAAAATGTGGTGCCGTTGTCTCTTCCTGTGCTGATACTGGCCTCAGCCAGCCAGCAATGTAAATCCTTTATGACGCCGAATTCCTTATTTTTAAATTCGTTTGTAAATTTGCGGCCGCTATCCTCCTCTACCTCTTTCAGGTCGTACCTCGCAAGAGTCCTGAAAGACCATTCATTATTAAGCTTATAAAATAACTCTGAAGTGAGCTCGCTTATCCTATCCTGCTCATACCTGGATCCAAAGCCAAGCTGCCAGTCCCGGGATTTATTAATATATAAATCCGTATTCCACGTCTGGAAATCTCTGGTATCAGGGTCGTAGCGGGTATCTGATTCAAACCTGAGCCAATCAAAAGGAGTGAGTTCCAGGTCGCCCTTTACAATAGAAAACTGGCTGCCTCCGGCCTCAGGCTTATAAAGATAATCGCTTGTGATTAATAAATACCCCAGGTCGACTGTTTTCAGGGTTTCGCCGATCTTACGCTTAGTCTGGAGCCTGTTTTCAATGCCCAGCGTAAAATTATTTTTCTGGTCAATGGCGTCGATATCGTCAAACTGTCCGAGCTTAGTATAGTCTACCGAAGGCTGGTGGATATACTTGTATTCTACAGTAGGCGTGATGATATGGTGAAGCTTATTGAAATCCACTCCCATGAATTTACCCGAGGCTTCGTATGTATTGGTAAATTTCGCGCTCAGGTCAACGCCGGTATAAAAAGCTGTCCTGAACTCATCTTTATCGTCATTTAAATCTCTACTAAAAAACGTATCCCTCATGCCCACAAACGGCGCGGCGCTCAAAAATCCCATAAGCTTCAGGGGAGCTGATAATTTATTATAAGTATCGAACCGCATGACGTTAGTATCATTGAGATTCGCGCTGGTTTTTTGATTAAGGCTGGTAAAGGTGGTGTCTGTTTTAAAATACAGCGGCATATCAAAAAGCCTCTGGTCTTTAAGATCGAAACGAGCTTCAGGAAGCCGCTCAGTGACTGTCTGGAAATGATTTACTCTTTTACGCGCCAAAAAGCTCAAAGAATATTCAGGCTGAGCGTCCAGCACGTATATATAGGACTCGGGGGACGCTTCCCTTTCGTACTCCTCGCGGTAAAAATAATCCTTCGTCATGGTGGTATCGCTCTGGCGGTGGTATTCCATGATAGCCATGGCATGATCGTTTATATCCCAGCGGTGGCGCAGCTGGACCCTGTAACGCTGCTGCTCGCCTTTTTGGGCTTCATTTCTATCTACATCGCGCTGGTTTGTGTAATAGGTCCTCAAAAGGCCGTTACCAAAATTACTAAGAGAGTATTTATAATCAACGCCTTCCGCCAGGCCCCACTTGCTTCTTTCGTCAAGCCTGAAAGTAAGCGCGTTTTCATCGTCTATTTCGTATCTGTAACTATTTAACGCAAAAGCCCCCCACTTGCTCTTTTTACCAGGGATAACATTTACGCTCGGCCAGCCTTCTGCCTTCATATCAAAATGATATTTGGGCAGATATGCGATGGGGGTATTGCCGACTTTGACAGAAACGTCGTTCGCAGATACCTTGTTATTCGCGGAATCGATAGTAACGGTCTTGGCTACTATTTTATAATGAGGCTTCGCGAGGCCGCAGCTCGTAAGATATCCGTCTATGACCCTGTAGGTAGCGTTTGATAAAAGCTCTATTTTATCCCCGAATATATACCATTCCCCTGACTTGGCGCTGGCTTTAAGGATTTCTCCGGTTTTTGTGCCGAAATTATAGGTGATCTTCCGGCCCTTTAATTCAGACCCCTCGGTTTTTAAAACCACGCGGCCTTCCGCAACGCTATCTTTGGTTTCAGAATGGACAGTGATCCTGTCGCAGGTGAGCCTGATGCCCTCGTAGTCTACGGTGACATTGCCTTTACCGACGATCTTTTTTTCTTTAGGGAAAAATTCCACCTGGTCGCCGTTTACTTCAATAGGCTTATCGCCTTGGGCGGCATAAGAAATGCCGCAGGATAGAAATATTAGAAATATGCAGATTAAAAATATCTTCATGGTTGCGCGGAGCTACGCTCCGCTACTCCTCATTTTACTGTCGTTTTTGCGGAGCTACGCTCCGCTACTCCTAGTAGCGAGGAGCCGATGATGCCGGCATCCGGGCCGAGTGCTGCCAGGACTATTTTTACATGCCTTGCCTGGTCTTTCATGGCGCGGGATTTTATTTGTTTTGCGAGCGGGGTTAAAATAAGCGAACCAGCGCCGCTCACTCCGCCGCCGATAACTATTTTATCAGGATTTAATAAATTTACAACGCCTATCAGCGCCACGCTTAATTTTTCAGCTACATCCGTCCAGATGGCGATGGCTTTTTTATCCCTCGAGCGGGCCAGGGCGCTTAATCTTTCAAGGGTAATGCCTGCGCCGAAAACATTTTTAGCCCTTTCAAGTATATATTTATTTCCTACATATCTTTCAAGGCAGGCATAGCCGGCGCAGTTACACTTAGGCCCAAACTCATTTATAGGAATATGGCCTATTTCGCCAGCAGTCATGGAGCCGCCCCTGTAAAGCCTTTTACCGATAATAATGCCGCCGCCCACTCCTGTCCCGAGCGTAATGCAGACCAGATTATCGCTCCCCCTCCCAGCGCCGAACGTGAACTCTCCAAGCGTCATGGCATTCACGTCATTATCCAGCTCAACGGCCATGCCGAGCCTTTTTTGCAATATCGCTTTAAGCGGGACTTCTTTCCAGCCTTTTATATTGGGGAAATAATGGACAATGCCTTTTTGGGAATCCACCGGGCCCGGTACGCCGATTCCAACTCTATGGATCTTTTTGCCGGAGGCTTTAATAATATCCTTTATATTGTATATAATAGCATCTATAAGAAGGGCCTTTTTTGCAGATTTAGGCGTCTCGATCTTGCGCCTGGAATAGACCCTGGCTCTAGTATCCACAATACCCATCTTTATGTATGTCGCGCCAAGGTCAACGCCTATAGTGTACATAGGTAATTATATTACAATAATTTAGGGGGGAATGCAAATGATTTTTAACTTCTCGACTCAGCACTTCGTGCTTCGCTCGAAGAATATTGTTCGAGCGAACGAAGTAAGTCGAGAACATTAACAAACCATATTGCGGCCTTTTTCTTTGGCTTTATAAAGGGCTTTATCTGCGGACTCAATGAGAGAATTTTTATCAACCCCGTCTTCGGGAAAAGCGCTTATGCCTATACTAATAGTACCGGAGACCTTTTCGTCGTATGCCTTAAATACAGAGCGCTCGACACTGGAGCGGAGACGCTCTGCCACCTGAAACGCCCCCTCCCTGTCAATCCCCGCAAGGGCTACGCTGAACTCCTCTCCGCCGTATCTGCCGATGATATCAATCTCGCGGAGGTTTGATTTGAGTATCTGGGCGATCTCTCTCAGGACAACATCTCCGACAAGATGCCCGAATTTATCGTTTTTCTCTTTAAAAGAGTCCAGGTCGATCATGAGGAAAGACAGGTTTGTTTTTTTGCGCATAGACCTGCGAATTTCCTCCCCGAATCTCTCCAGGAAATAGCGCCTCGTGGAAACCTCTGTGAGCGAATCAGTGATAGCCATGTCCTGGACCTTTTTATAAAGGATGACCTTCTGGAGCTGTATGGCAAACTGCCCTGCCAGGATAAGGAAATTTTCAAAATATATCCTGGGAATATTTTCAATATACAAAATGCCCGCTATCCTTCCTTCTGATATGAGAGGTATGGCTATCAGGGTGTCAAAATTTTTTACAATAGAAAGCCTTCTTAAAAACTGCGAATTCTCCTCCTGATGGCTGAGAAGGAGATCTTTCCGCTCCTCTAGAATAATGCTCACTATCTCCCTGTCAAAATTATCAGGCGCGGTCTTGGCATAAGAGCGGCCCAGCTCTATCTCATAAACAGCGTCTATGATCTCATTAGGGGGTTTTAAAAGAACGAGCCTTGAGAGCCTGAACCTGAAAGATCTTTTAAGCGCTGAGGAAAAAATATTAAATATGTCTTCAAAACTCAGGCAGCTGGACATATCCTTCGAGATCTCATATAAAGACGAAACCTGCTGCATCTTTCTTTCTGCCTCAAGGTTTGATTCAAGCTGTTTCTTATCAACCGCCAGCAGATTGTCGTAAAGAGCCCTGGTCGATTCGAGCTCGGTCCGCATGCGGAATTTATAAGCGCTGAAACCGGTTTTGAATCTTTCCGCGATGAAAGGTATGACGCTGAAAAACAGGATAAAGATAACCGCCTCGTAGGAAATATGCTTTATATTGACTATAAAAATAACCAGGCTTATAAATCCGGATGCGCATAGCGACCAGGCAAGCTTTACCCTGTAGCTTAAAATGAGGATTATCAGATAAAATATAAAGTAAATTAGTGGGTTCATTAGCATAACGCGAAGCTGCGCTTCGCTACTCCAATATTGCGCGAAGCTGCGCTTCGCTACTCCATATCTTTTTGCGCGAAGCTGCGCTTCGCTACTCCATATCTTTTTGCGCGAAGCTGCGCTTCGCTACTCCATTCGCTACTCCGCTATAACCTTATCTTTTCCGGCGCGTTTGGCTTTATAGAGCCGGTCGTCGGCTTTCATTATAAGCTCGTCCGAAACCTTGGCGTCTTCAGGAAAACTGGCGACTCCGATAGAAACCGTGACGTGGGTCTTGACCCTGCGCAGCTCTATGTCTTCTTTTTTCATGGCCTTTCTGACATTATCAGCCGTGCGGAGCGCGTCTTTTTTAGACGCTTCAGGCAGCAATATGGCGAACTCCTCGCCGCCGTAACGGCACGCTATGCCTGAATCCGTAAAATTTAAAAGCGTCCTGGAAATAGCCTTAAGCACCATGTCGCCTGCTATGTGCCCGTATTCATCGTTATAATTTTTAAAATTATCTATGTCTATCATAAGAAGCGAACAGCCGGCATTATTCCTCAGCGAGCGGGATAATTCTTCTTTTAACCTGTCCAGAAAATATCTCCTCAAAAATAAGCCCGTAAGGCCGTCCCTGATAGCCAGTTCCATGGTCTCTTTATAAAACATGGAATTCTGGAGGCTCACCGCGCCTATATCGCATATAATATCCAGAAGCCTCAGGTCTTCAGTGGTATAACTGAAGGGCTTGAGATTTTCCAGCCTCAATATGCCTATGACTTTATTGTCTTCCATCAAAGGGCACGAGACGACAGATCGGAAATTCCTTTCGTATTCGCTGGCGAACCCGTCCTCGCTGAACCTGAAATCCCTTTTTATGTCTTCCACTAAAAGGGCCTGGCGCTGTTTGAATGCCCATTCGTCCAGCGTGTCGCCTTTTTTTGTTTTTATCCTTTCCGGATTAATCATGTTCCTGGAAAGGGAGAGATGCAATTCCTGCCTTTTTGTGTCCACCAGAAATAAAAGCCCTGAGTCTGATTTACCCACGATATTAAAGGCGTTGTCCATTATATTTTTTACAACATCATCCAGGATCAGGGTGGAATTCAGCACGCTTACCGCGTCTTTAAGCGCGCTGTACCTGATTTCTTTTTTCTCCAGCGAGAGGGATTCTTTTTTATGCTTATTATGCTCGTCCTTAAGGACGTTTGTATTTTCTTTTATCTCCTCGATGCGGGCCTTCACGATATGCGAATGATAATTATGCTTTTTTATCTCATTATCAACGATTAAAAATGTGCTAAAAAATATGGGTACATTCCAGACATAGGAAAAACCCGAAGTAAGCGCCGTGAGGATCGTCAAAAATATGCTGGCGCACAGAAAAAACAGGCTTCTATAGTACCCGAGCTCGTGCATGCTGATAATAATAACAATGTTATATAAAAAAATATCCGGGAACTTGGATAGGTGGGTGCGGAACGCAAGAAAAGAAACGATTACAAAACAGAGACTGCAGAATAATGTAGCTTTTATGAGGTTTTTGGTTTCTGATTGCATAAGCAACCGAGGATGAGATTGCTTCGGCGCTTCGCGCCTCGCAATGACATTTTAGATTATAATATTTTCTGTGTCTTTAGCGAAGAAGTGGGCCTTTGACATGTCAAATACAAGGTCCATATCCTGATGAACTTCCGGTTTGTCGTGACCCCCGACCCTGGCTGTAAGCGGGCTCTTGCCTGCTGTTAAATACAAGAAAACTTCAGCGCCCATGGGTTCCACTATTTCAACGACGGCCTTTACTGTGTTTTCCAAAGAAGCCATAGAGGTGAAAAGTTTGTCGTATATATCTTCCGGCCTTATGCCGAAAATAATTTCTTTGCCTGCGTAAGAAGCGAGTGATTTATACATATCCTCCACTATCTTTACGGTGAACCCTTCATCGGTAAAGAAAAGTTTCGAGTCTTTCCTGATGATCCTTCCGCTTATAAAGTTCATCGGAGGAGAACCGATGAAGCCTGCCACGAATTTATTTACAGGTTTGTCATAAAGCGTGATAGGGTCCGCTATCTGCTGGATGACCCCGTCTTTCATGACGACTATGCGGTTACCCATGGTCATGGCTTCTGTCTGGTCATGAGTGACATAGATCATGGTGGACTGGAGCCTGGTATGAAGTTTATTTAACTCTATCCTCATCTGGACGCGCATCTTGGCGTCGAGATTGCTCAAAGGCTCGTCAAATAAAAACACCAGAGGCTTACGGACAATGGCCCTGCCGACAGCCACTCTCTGGCGCTGTCCGCCTGAAAGCTCCCCGGGGCGCCTATTTAAAAGTTTTGTAATGCTGAGGATTTCCGCGGCTTCTTTAACTCTCGTCTCTATTTCTGATTTAGGGTATTTGCGCAATCTGAGGGCGAAAGACATGTTTTCATAAACAGTCATGTGCGGGTAGAGCGCGTAATTCTGGAATACCATGGCGATATCCCTGTCTTTCGGGGGGACATCGTTGACTATCTTATTGCCTATCCAGATCCTGCCTTTCGTGATATCTTCAAGGCCGGCTATCATCCTGAGCGTAGTGGATTTGCCGCAGCCCGAAGGCCCAACAAGGACTACGAATTCTCCGTTTTCGACCTCAAGGTTTACATCATGCACAGCCTCTATATTGCCGGGGTAAACTTTATAAATATTTTTTAGGCTTACCTGCGCCATAATGTCCTATTTAGGATAAATAAGTTATAATCTGCGAGACGGTGTTTTTAAGGTTTTTGCGGTGGCTGACCATATCAATCAGGCCGTGCGCCAGAAGAAACTCCGAAGTCTGAAAGCCTTCCGGAAGTTTCTGGCGAATGGTCTGCTCTATTACCCTGGGGCCTGTAAAGCCTATGAGGGCTTTAGGCTCCGCTATGATAATGTCGCCCAGCGTGGCAAAACTCGCCAAGACCCCTGCCATGGTGGGATTAGTGAGTATCGATATGTATAAAAGCCCTGCCTTATGATGCCTGGCAAGCGCGGCGCTGGTCTTGGCCATCTGCATAAGGGACATCATGCCCTCGTACATCCTGGCGCCTCCGCCTGAACCTGATATTATTATCAAAGGTAGTTTATTTTCGGTGGCGTATTCCGTGACTTTCGTGATCTTCTCCCCCAGCACAGAACCCATGGTGCCCATGATAAAACGCGAATCAGTAACACCGAGCGCGATGGGTTTTTTATAAAGCAGAGCCTTTCCGGTCATGCAGGCGTCTGTCATGCCTGTGGCCTTCTGGTCTTCCGCTAATTTTACAGGATAAGCCTTGGGGCCTTTAAAACTCAGGGGGTCGCCTGATTTCATGTCTTTATCGAATTCCTCGAAACTGGCCTCGTCCGTAAACTGGCTTATGCGCTCAGGCGCTGATAAGGTAAAATGGAAATTGCACTTGGGGCAGACCTTGCAATTTTCATCCAGGGTCTTTTTATAGATGATTTCTCCGCACTCCTCGCACTTTATCCATTGGCCGCCGGGGACGCCTTTGCGCTTCTGCGGGATATTGGTGGTGGTGGATTTTGGCTTGCCGAATATAGGCATATTGTTTGCGCGGAGCTTCGCTCCGCTACTCCAGATATATCAGAATACGTTTATTACAAGGCCGGTGAGGACCTTGGGGTAAAAATATGTCGATTTCTGGGGCATGCGATCGCCCCCAAACGCCGTATCCCTGATTTCCGTAATCTTCACAGGGTTGACTAAAATGGCGAAGCTGAATTTACCGGTATCCACTTCCTTAATAGCATAGTCCAAATCCTTCGTAAAATCTATAGAAATTTTTCCAAGCGGGTCAATGATGAGGTTTTTCGCAATAGTGACGTCCAGATCTTTTTTATCCTTAAATATAAGGCCCGTGAACTTTTTCGCGGCATAAATAACAAACCTGGCATGGCTGGGAGAAGCCTCTGCCAGAAAGGCCTTCAGCACTTTCTCGGATTTAAGCGGGGCTGTGATAAAATTTTTCTTCAGGGTGGTTTCCAATCCCTCCATGCCGGCTTTATCCAGGCCTCCCACTATTCTATGATACGGCAATACCACCAGGCCGTCGCCCAAGAGGTCTGTAAAATATGTAAGTATGTAGCCGTACTTGGGATCTAATTTAGATTTACTGAAGGCCATGCCCACTTCATACCTGTGATGGCCGTCTGCGATAAAAAGTTTTTTATCTTTCATGTAACCGCAAAGCCTGCCCAGTATTTTTTTATCGAAAACCCGCCAGAATTTATTGCGCACTCCGTGATTATCAAAAATATCCGCAATGGGTTTCGATTCCATTTCATTTTCAATAAGCGCGGCGATTGAGCGGTCCCGGTCCTCAAAAATAGCGAATATAGGCCCGAGGTTTGCCTCTATGGAATGGATGAGCCTGGCCCTGTCTTCCTTGGGCGCGGCCAAGGTAAACTCGTGAGGATAGATGGAGGACGTTTTAGTGTCGAATTCTTCGAGCTTCAGGAGCACGAGAAAGCCTATCCTTCTTTTAATCCTGCCATCCAGCTTAAACTCCTGGAGGTTTATATAGATGCTTGGTTGGAGGTCTTTTTTCAAGACCTTGTTTTCCTGCCACGCTTTAAGGTATTTTTTAGCGCGGGTGTATTTATTTTCGTTTTCATCGTCTCCCGAAAGGTCTTTTCCCAGAAGCATGCGGACAATATTATACTCGCTCATTTTATAAAGCTCGTCCTGTTCATCTTTGGAAATCACATCATAAGGCGGGGCAACAACCTTTGAAAAATCCTTTATCTTGTCCTCGTTATAACGGGTGCCTTTAAAAGGCGCGATATTTGCCATAAAAGATAGCTCCTATTGTTCCGCCTATAAGATCCGCCGCCACATCGAAATAATCGCAACTGCGGCATGACACAAAAAGCTGGTGCAATTCATCGGATATTCCGTAAGCCACGCTGGTTAATGCCGCGAGTATTATAAAATTTTTATAAAAGGCCGGCTGAGCTGAACTTTTAAAAGCGCGGCTAGCCAGGATGCCGAAAATAGCGTATTCAATCAAATGCAGGAATTTATCAAAATAAGGTATGGAAATCTGGGGTAAAGGCTTCGGGATGCTTGAAATATAAAAGATAATACCGGCGTAAATATATAAAGGAAGCCAGTATTTAAGGAATTTTTTTATCAATGCTTGCATCCTTCTTTGCACGTGTGGCATGGGCTGGAAGGGTTGTCCTTTTTTGCCTTTTCCTTATAGCTGGAACTCCTATTGTCAGTGGCGTAAAATCCGGGCCCCTTGAATATAAAGCCGCCGCCCGCGCTTATAAGGCGCTTTACCCTGCCTTTGCATTTTTTGTCAGGGCAGGTGGAGAGCGGTTTAGCCTTTATGCTCTGGGATATATCGAAAGTTTTTTTGCATTTCTGGCACTCATACTCGTATGTGGGCATCTCGATCTCCTTATTGCGCGAAGCTTCGCTTCGCTACTCCAAAAACTTTATTTCTTGAATATTTTCTTTACTTTATCCATAAATGACTGGGATATGGGGTTGACGCTTGGGCTGCAGACCCTTTCGAATTCTTTCAAGAACTTTTTTTGTTCTGAAGTCAGGTGCGTAGGCGTCTCCATTATTACTTTTACAAGCTGGTCGCCTGTCCCGTATCCGCGCAGATTTTTTACGCCTTTACTGCCCAGCCTGAAAACCCTGCCGGACTGAGTGCCTTCAGGGATGCGCATCATCACATTGCCCGTCAAAGTAGGGACTTCTATTTCCCCGCCAAGAGTGGCCAGCGGAAAACTAATAGGCACTTCGCAGATGATATCATAACCATGCCTCTGGAATATAGGATGCTCTTTTACGTTTATGTAAATATAAAGGTCGCCGCTAGGCCCGCCTCTAGTGCCGGTATCCCCTTCGCCCTGGACGCGGAGCCTGGAACCTGTGTCAACGCCTGCAGGGACAGTCACCTCTATCTTCCGGGTGCTTCTGACTTTACCCGCGCCGTCGCATTTGGAACAAGGGCTTTTTATGGTAGAGCCTTCGCCCCTGCATTTCGGGCAGGTCTGGGAAACATTTACAAAACCCGCTGAATACAGGACCTGGCCCCTGCCGTGACATGTAGGGCAGTCTATTTTTTTGGTGCCGGGCTTGGCACCTGAACCACTGCAGGCATCGCATACTATCTGCCTGGGGATACTGATAGTCTTTTTGGTGCCGAAGGCCGCTTCTTCAAAAGATACTTCAAATTCAAACTCAAGGTCCCTGCCCCTGCCTCAGC
>Ga0210050_1004967_pt1 | contig 10728 bp, 10 predicted proteins | sample CryGey132114_all_FD_185463 | JGI IMG/M metagenome (GOLD analysis project Ga0210050, IMG submission 185463) | Groundwater microbial communities from aquifer - Crystal Geyser CG22_combo_CG10-13_8/21/14_all (SPAdes) (version 2) | ecosystem: Environmental > Aquatic > Deep subsurface > Groundwater ...
AGGAGATTCTTCTTTGTCATTGCGAGGAGCCCGCCTGCGCAGGCAGGCGAAGCGACGAAGCAATCTTGCCCTCTTTTTGACCTATGGCTTGAGCCCAAACGCTGATTTAAGAGCTCAAAACCTTTCTTTTTTCGCTTCAGGCATAAAAGCTAACCTGGTATTTAAAGGTAAATCTATTGGCCAGTTACAAGTGCCTTTTTTAAGTGAGCAAAATCTTTTAAATAGCTTAGGCGCTATGTTGGCAGCTAAACAAGTTGGGGTGAGTTTTCAGCAAAGTATTAAGATTTTAAAGCGATTCAAACTTCCTAAAAGAAGAAGCGAAATCATTGGCGAGAAAAAAAGAATTTTAGTCATAGATGATCATGCTGACCATCCCACAGAAGTGAAAACTACTTTAGCCAGTTTAAAAGTTTTAAAAAGAAGAATTATTGCTGTTTATGAACCTCATCGCTATACCAGAATGAAAATGTTAGGGGATAAAGTTGGTCAAGCTTTTGATGATGCTGATGTTATTATTTCTTTAGATATTTGCCCAGCATTTGAAAAACCCATCAAAGCTATTACTGGCAAAAAAGTGAACCAATGGATTAAAAAATATAATCCCCAGAAAAAAGTTTTCTATGTGAAAAATTTAGATGATGTGCCGAAATTGCTCAAAAAAATAATTCAGCCAAAAGATTTAATAATTACTTTAGGTCCTGGTACGATTAAAGATTTAGCTCAAAAGATACTTTCTTCCATTTGTTGACAACCCCAAAAAGATGTATAATAAGCCTGAAGAAAAGGTCGAAAAATAATAATTTTCATAAAAATATGAGCAAAAAGACTATTATTATAGGGGTACTAGCTGTTTTATTTATTGCTGGTATAGCTGTAATTGCTAAAGCAATAGAAAGAATTCCAGCTCAGGTTACAGATCATTCTCCAGCTTTAGAAAAGATAGAATTTATTCACTGGAAAAAAGGTTTTGCTAGACCAGAAACAGCTAAGGCACCAAAGCCACCTGCTTGCTATAAGTTTTTGACACCAACGAAAGTGAAATGGCCAACAACTGTAAATTACGTGATAAACCCAAGCAATCCTCAAGATCTGGTTGAAAGTTTTATCGGTAGCACAATCTTTAATTCAGCTGAAACTTGGGATGTGGCAACCAGTAAGGAGTTGATGAATGATACTTACACAATTGATTACTCAGCAACCTACGGAGTTCAAAACTATAAGAATGAAATTTCTTTTGGGAATTATCCAACAGCAGGTGTAATTGCGGTCACAACTGTCTGGTACAACCCAGCCACAAAAGCAATTGTTGAGTTTGATGTAGAATTTGATACTGATTGGGCTTGGGGAGATGCGACTAATCCCGAGACTCCAAAAGCGATGGATTTACAAAATATCGCTACTCATGAGTTAGGTCACGGAGTTGGTTTAGGTGATATTTACAGTTCAAGCTGTTCAGAGGTGACGATGTATGGTTATTCTGATTACGGAGAGATTATAAAAAGAACTTTGGAACAGCCAGATATTACAGGTCTTCAAAAATTATACGGAATTTAATTAATAACATTATAAATAGAAAATTATGAGAAGATTTTTTAGTATTATTCTCGGTTCAGCGGTTGTTTTGAGCGTTTTAACCGCTCCAATCCTGACTCAAGCGGTTACGAGCACCTCGTCAATAGACGAGATTATGGCTTCTTTACAGGAGCAGATTAATAAATTAAAGACTCAGATTGAGGCCTTAATCACTCAATTTCAGGCTTTAAGACAGGCTCAAACCGAAGTCAAAGAAACAGCCAAAGAAGTAAAAGGAACGTTCCAACTGATCAATCAATTAAGATTTGGTATGACTAGCGAAGAAGTTAAGCACTTGCAAGAGATATTAGCCACTGATCCAGATGTTTATCCCGAAGGATTTATCACTGGCTATTTTGGGAGATTGACCGAGAAGGCAGTGAAAAAATTCCAAAAGAAAATTTGTGTTGAGCAAGTTGGGATAGTAGGACCAAAAACTTTAGCGAAAATAAATGAATTACTCACAGAAGGCGCAGGTGCTTCTGGAAAAATTCCACCAGGACTTTTAAGAGCGCCAGGTATTCTGAAAAAACTTTGTACTCCTATTACTACCACCACTACAGTTCCAGCTACCACAACTACTACAACAATTCCAGCTACTGATGAAAGATAAAGTTTTAGCTCCGTGGGTTGCAATTGGTTGTTTACCAAATATTGATACTCCAACTGGTTATGTTTATCGCACAACTGAATGGGCGATTAATAATATGTTTTGTCCCGAATTAAAACCAGATGTTTCTGATGAAACATGCACAGGAGGAATTATTATTGGTTTAGGTGAAGAAGGCGCAGTCTTAGGAGAAGCTACTACTACACCTACGACTACTGAAACTACTTCTCCAGAAACAACAGAAACAACTGGGACAACTGTAGCTCCAGAAAATGGTGCCAAGCCCTCACAAAATTGGCTTTGGTACTTGATTGGCTTGATTGTTATTGGAGGAGGTGTCTATCTTGCATTGCAAAAGAAAAAGTAGTATAATGGATTGAACGGTGGGGTCAGGGCCGACTTGTGAAGTCGGCCCTGTTTTATTTTACCCCGCACCTTTTTAAGATAAATGCCGAAGGCATAAGTTGATAAAATCAATCTTGAAAAGGTGCGGGGTTTATTTTATAATAGAGATAAAGATATTATGAATCTTTCTATTGGGATTGTTGGTTTGCCTAATGTAGGGAAATCTACTCTTTTTAAGCTTTTAACTAAGCAAGAAGTAAATATTGCCAATTATCCTTTTACTACCATTAATCCTAATGTGGCTGTTTTAGCCGTGCCAGATGAAAGATTGGAAAAAGTGGCGCAAATAAGTAAACCAGAAAAAACAGTACCGGCAGTGGTGGAGTTTTTTGATATCGCTGGCTTGGTTAAAGGAGCCAATAAAGGAGAAGGTTTAGGCAATCAATTTTTGGCTCAAATTCGCGAAACCAATGCCATTATTCAAGTAGTGAGATGTTTTTCTAATCCAGAAATAGTTCATATCGAAGGTAATATTGATCCTTTGAGAGATATGGGAACAGTCAATACTGAATTAATGCTCAAAGATTTGGAAACAGTAACTAAAAGAATAGAAAAAATTAGCGGTGAAGCAAAATCCGGTCAAAAAGAAGCTATTAAAGAATTAGCAATTTTAAATCGCCTTAAAGCTGAATTGGAAAAAGGAAATCTCTTGATAACTATTTTTGAAAAAGCATTTTTAGAAGATTTATTAATAAAAAACCTTAATCTTTTAACTGCTAAAAAACAAATTTATTTATTCAATGGAAATGAGCAAGATTTACCCCAGACAGTGAAAGGAGATTATATCATCGCTGATTTGGACAATAAACCCGATTTATCAATTCTCATCAAAAAAGCTTATGAAATCCTGGATTTAATCAGTTTTTTTACCATTGTGGGGGAGCAAGAAGCTCGGGCTTGGCCAGCAAGAAAGGGGATAAAAGCTCTGGAAGCCGCAGGAATGATTCATAGTGATTTTGAAAAGAAATTTATTAAAGCCGAAGTTATTAATTGGCAAAAATTAGTAGAAGCTGGAGATTGGGCTCAGGCTCGGCATAAAGGCTGGGTTAAATTAGAGGGCAAGGATTATGAAGTTCAAGATGGGGATGTTATAATAATAAAACACGGCTGAATTTTATTTCTATGAGAAAAAAATGTCATTTTTATGGCCAGGTACAAGGAATAGGTTTCCGTTATGTCGCCAATACAGTGGCAGAAGAATATGGCTTATATGGCTGGGTGAAAAATAACAAAGATGGTTCAGTCACTTTAGTAATTGAGGGGCTAAATGATAGTGTCCAATTTATGATTGATTATTTAAAGAAATTTTTTCACGAAAATATAGATAAAGTTGAAGAGAAAGATGAACCAGAAGAAAGATTGTGCAGTTTTGAAATTAAATATGAGACAAAATAAACCTCAAGATGGTTTGTTTTATTGGACTAAGCATTCTCAAGAAAAGTTGAGACAATATGGCTTGTCAGCCAGTCGGGTAAAAAGATTGATCAGGCATCCCGAAAGAATTGAAGCTGGTATTGCGCCAGAAACCTGGGCCTCGATGCAAACTGCTGGCTCAAAAAAACATCCTTATGAGATTTGGACCATGTATGTGATAGTAGGTCAGATCCCTTCTGTCATTGCGAGTCGCCATCAGGCGATGAAGCAATCTTTAAAAGATCGCCACGGCCTTCGGCCTCGCGATGACAAATCGAAACAGATTAGAATCATCAGCGCTTGGAAATATCCCGGTAAAACCAATCCTGGTGATCCCATTCCTATTCCCCCAGATATTTTTGAAGAGCTCATTAAAGAATTATCTATTGTAAAAGCATGACCAAAGAAGAATTTGAAAAAATAATCAGCGATGCTTTAGCTGATTTTCCTGTGTATTTTTTGGAGAAAATGAAAAACGTGGCGATTGTCGTGCAAGCCGAGCCAGATGAATTCCAGAAACGACAATTAGGTTATGCTTCCGGCAATTGCCTTCTGGGTTTGTACGAAGGAGTGCCTCAAATTAAAAGATATCATTACAATAAAGTGGCGCCTGATAAAATCACTTTTTTCCAAAATAATATAGAAAGAACAGCTAATTACGATCTCTTAAATATCAAGCAATCAATCAGAGGGATTCTCTGGCATGAAATCGGCCATCATTTTGGCATGACAGAAGAAGAAGTGAGAAAATATCAAAAATGACAGCCTCCGTTTTCGCGGGGGTAAACTCCGCTGTCATCCCCGTGAAAACGGGGATCTGAGACGTTGTCCTCGTGTAAACGGGGATTCCCATTTTCATGGGAATGACAAATAAAATTAAAAATTTATTTAAACTATGTCCAAAATATTTATCATTAATAATCTGGGTGAAAAACAACCTTTTTCCTGGCGAAAAGTCTATCAAAGCGCTTTGCGTGTTGGCGCGCAAAAAGCTTTAGCCAAACAAATTGCTACGCGAGTAGAGAAAGAAGCTTATAACAATATTCGTACCAGCGAAATTTTTAAAAAAGTCCAGGAGTATCTTTATCACGATTTTCCTAAAGGGGGAATGCGTTTTAGCTTAAAAGAAGCGATGAGGAAATTAGGACCGAGCGGATTTCCTTTTGAAAAATATGTGGCAGAGATTTTTAAAAGATTGGGTTTTGCTGTCCAAATTAATCAACATCTTCCAGGAAAATGTGTTTTTCATGAGATTGATTTATTGGCAAAAATAGATAGGCAATTACTCATTGGCGAATGTAAATTTCACTCTTTGCCAGGCTCAAGAGTGGATTTAAAAGTTGCTATGGCTACCTATGCTTGTTATTTAGATTTAAATACCGGAGGTTTTTTTAAAAAAGCCTCTTTGAAAAAATTGAAGACCAGACCCATGTTAATCACCAACACTAAATTTACCAGCGAAGCCATTCGTTATGCTGAATGCATGAAAATAGATTTGTTGGGTTGGCGTTATCCAATAGATAGAGGATTAGAATATGTCATTGAATCAAACAAATTTTATCCCATCACCATTCTTCCGTCTTTAAAGGGTGATTTATTAAATGTCTGTGGCAAAGAGCAAATTATGTTAGTTCAAGATATATTATCAATGGATCTCGCTCATTGCGCTAAAAAATCAGGTATTTCAGAAAAAAGGTTATTAAGTTTGAAGCAAGAGGCGGAAATATTGATGGAAGATTGAGAATCTACGACTAATGTCATTCCCATGAAAATGGGAATCTAATCAGCCCCATCGTTATGAATAATTATTATGTGTATATTCTGACGAATAAGAACAACAAAGTATTATATACAGGTGTTACTAATAATTTATCTCGGAGGATTTACGAACATAAAAATAAACTCATACCAGGATTTACAGTAAAATATAATATCAATAAATTAATATACTATGAAGTCCACGATAATATAGAAGATGCCATCCAGAGAGAAAAGAATATTAAAAAATGGTATAGAAAATGGAAAATAGAATTAGTCAATATATTGAATCCTAATTGGGAAGATTTATATTATAAGTTATAGAGTAGACGTCGTTCCCATGGAAATGGGGATTCCCGCTTTCGCGGGAATGACAGTCCTATTGGGTGTTGGGGTAAAAAAAATGCTACCATCTGTCTGAACTAAAGGACCGAAATCCTCTAATCCGTCTAAATGGTAGCAATGCTACCACCTGTTAGCACTGACGGACTTGCGTCAATCAATGCCTTCAGATGATAGCACTCTCATTATAGCATAGTAGTAAATCGTGTCAAGTTAAAAATGTGGATAACTAGAGGATAAAAAATTCATGAAAAATCAAGAAATTGCCGATATTTTCTACCAAATAGCTATCTATTTAGAAATGGATAATATTCCTTTCAAACCTCAAGCTTATGAGAAAGCAGCTTTTGCTTTAGAAAGTTTATCAGAAGATGTAAAAGATATTTTTCAAAGAGAAGGCGAAGAAGGTTTGAAAAAAATTCCTGGAGTGGGAGAAAATATTGCCCAAAAAATTATTGAATATTTGAATACTGGAAAAATCAAAGAGTATGAAAAGTATCATCGTCAAATGCCGGTGAAGATTGGAGAACTGATTCAAGTAGAAGGGATTGGACCAAAAATGATTAAAGCTTTGTATAAAAATCTGAAAATTACTAATTTAGAAAATTTGGAGAAAGCCGCTCAACAAGGAAAATTAAGAAAGCTACCAAATTTTGGAGTAAAGACAGAACAAAATATTTTACAGAGCATCGAATTTTTAAAACGTTCCCAGGGAAGATTTTTATTAAGCGAAGCTTTATTTTTAGCCGAAGATATAATTTTACAATTAAAGAAGGTTAAAGAAATCGATAAAATAGTTTATGCTGGATCGTTACGCCGGATGAAAGAAACCATCGGTGATATTGATTTATTGGCTACAGTTCAACCCTCCTTCGCTAAACCTGCCTGCCGGCAAGGCAGGGCTTCGGAAGGGCGAAGAAAAGTCATGGATGCTTTTGTTAATTTAGATGGAATAATAAAAGTTTGGGATTATGGTTTGACCAAATCATCAGTAAGATTTGATAAAAAGATCGATGCTGATTTAAGAGTCGTTGATGATGATGAATTTGGTTCAGCTTTGCAATATTTTACTGGTTCCAAAGACCATAATATTAAAACCAGAAAACTCGCCATGGAAAAGGGTTTGAAATTGAACGAATACGGTTTGTTTAAAAAAATCAAAAATCAAAAATCAAAAATCAAAATTACAAATCAAAAATCAAAAATAATTAAAGTTAAAACTGAATGGAAAAGAATAGCTGGAGTATCTGAGGAAGAGATTTATCAAACTATTGGTTTGCCCTATATTGAACCAGAATTAAGAGAAGATCGAGGAGAGATTGAAGCTGCCCTAAAAGATGAATTGCCTAATATTATTGGTTATGATGAGATTAAAGGCGATTTACATTGTCATTCTGATTGGGATGGAGGTGAAAACTCTCTTGAAGAAATGGCAGAAGCAGCTAAGTTTTTGGGCTATGAATATCTTGGCATTTCTGACCATACGAAGTTTTTGCGAATAGAAAATGGTTTAGATGAAAAGCAACTCCTTGAACAACATAAAGCAATAGAGAAGCTTAATTTAAAATTTAAAATTAAAAATTTAAAATTTAGATTATTACATGGCTGCGAAACTAATATTTTAAATGACGGCTCTTTGGATATTGATGATAAGGTTTTAGCTCAATTGGATTATGTCATTGCCGGAGTTCATTCCAATATGAAAATGACTCGGGAAGAAATGACCCAGAGAATCATTAAGGCGATGAAGAATCCTTATGTGAAGATTATTTCTCATCCCACTGGTCGCTTGATTAATAGAAGAGATGAGTATCAATTAGATATTGAGAAAATTATAGAAACAGCCAGAGAAACAAGCACCGCTTTAGAGATTAATTCTTTTCCGTCAAGATTAGATTTAAATGATAAAAATATTAGAAAAGCCATAGAAAAAAGAGTAAAATTGATTATTAATACTGATGCTCATCATCGCGATCATTTACAGTTTATGAGATTTGGTATTGGTCAAGCTCGTCGAGGTTGGGCCACCAAAGAAGATATTATTAATACCTGGCCGTTGGAAAAGTTATTGAAGTTCTTTAAGGAAAGATAATTTCTCTTTTGTCATTGCGAGCGAAGCGAAGCAATCTCAGAGATTGCTTCGCTCGCCTTACGACTCGCTCGCAATGACGTCTCGATTAAAAATTAAAAATTTATTTTATGTACATTCGCTGGTTTAAAGACATTACGATTAAAGATGTGCCTATTGTTGGAGGAAAAAACGCTTCTTTAGGAGAAATGTATAATCGCTTCGCTAAAATCAAAAATCAAAAATCAAAAATCAAAATTAACGTTCCCAATGGCTTTGCCATTACCGCTAAAGCCTATTTTGATTTTCTAAAAAAAGGAAAAATACAAAAAGAAATAGAACAAGTTCTATCCCAGTCTAATCTTCAAAATATTAAAAGTTTACAGCTAGCAGGAAAAAAAATTAGAACTCTTGTTTTGAAAACTTCTCTTTTCAAAGATTTAGAGAAAGAAATTATTAAGAATTATAGAAAACTGTCTAAATTATCTGGAGAAGAAAATGCAACAGTGGCTGTTCGTTCTTCAGCCACAGCTGAGGATTTGCCTTCAGCCAGTTTTGCTGGCCAGCACGAAACTTATTTGAATATTACTGGAGAAGCAGAATTGCTCAAAGCAGTGAAAAAGTGTTTTTCTTCTTTATTTTTAGATAGAGCTATCAGCTATCGAGAAGAAAAGGGTTTTGAGCACATGAAAATTGGTTTATCAGTAGGCATTCAGAAAATGGTACGTTCAGATATCGGTTCTGCTGGAATCATGTTCACTTTAGATACAGAAACTGGTTTCCCGAACATTATTGTTATCAATGGTATTTTTGGTTTAGGAGAAATGATTGTTAAAGGCAAAATCACCCCAGATGAATTTTTAGTTTTTAAACCTACTTTAAAAAAGGGTTACGAAGCTATTATTAGAAAAGATTTGGGTAGAAAAACTAAAAAATATATTTATAGCCAGAAAGGGGGCGTGAAAGAAGTGGCGGTCTCTTTAAAAGAACAAATACGTTTTTGTTTGAACGATCAAGATATTTTGACTTTAGCAAAATGGGGATTAATCATTGAAGAACATTACTCCCAAAAAAACAAAAGATGGACTCCTCAAGATATTGAATGGGCTAAAGATGGAAAAACCGGAGAGCTTTTTATTGTGCAATCCAGGCCAGAAACAGTACATTCACTTGATACTTCCAAATTTTATCAAGAGTATGAGATCAAAACTAAGAAAAAACCAATTTTAACTGGTATAGCCATTGGTAACAAAATAGGATTAGGGAAGGTGCGCTTGATAGAAAATGTTAATAAACTATCAGAGTTGAAAAAAGGAGAAGTTTTAGTCACGAGAATGACAGATCCAGATTGGACTTCTGCTATGCCTCTGGCTTCAGCTATTATTACAGACGAAGGGAGCAAGACTTGCCACGCGGCTATAATTTCTCGGGAATTAGGCATTCCCTGTATTGTGGGTACTGGCAAAGCCACTAAAGTTTTAAAAAATGGCCAGGAAATAACTGTTGATTGCACTTCTGGAGCTGAAGGGAAAATCTTTCTTGGCAAAATTGCTTATCAGGTGAAAAAATATGAATTAAAGAGATTGCCAAAACTAAAAACCAAAATCTCTGTTAATATCGGCGCTCCAGAAATTGCTTTTCAAACAGCTTTAATTCCTAATGATGGAGTGGGATTAGCCAGAGAAGAATTTATTATTGCGGAAAAAATTAAAATTCACCCTTTGGCTCTTTATTATTACAAAAAAATTAAAAATGACAGCAAAGCTGTCATCCCCGTGCCAACGGGGATCCCTGATTCCCGCTTTCGCGGGAATGACAAAGACGTCGAGAAAAAATTAACTAATATAATTAAGCAAATAGAAACATTAACCATTGAGCATAAAGATAAGAAACAATATTTTATCAAAGAATTAGCAGAAGGCATTGCTCAAATAGCTGCTGCTTTTTATCCTAAAGAAGTCATCGTGAGATTTTCTGATTTTAAGACTAATGAATATCGGCAATTGATTGGTGGAGAATTATTTGAACCACTTGAGGAAAATCCCATGTTAGGTTGGCGAGGGGCTTCACGTTATTATGATCCTCAATATCAACCAGCTTTTGAAATGGAATGCCAGGCCATGAAGATGGCTATTGAGAAATTTGGTTTAAAGAATATTAGCGTGATGGTGCCTTTCTGCCGCACTCCCGAAGAAGGGGAAAAAGTGGTGAAAATTATTAAAAAATATCTCCGAGAGACAAAAATTTATGTCATGGCAGAAATTCCCTCCAACGCCTTATTAATTAATCAGTTTTTAGATATTTTTGATGGCATGAGTATTGGCAGCAATGATTTAACGCAATTAGTAATGGGAATTGATAGGGATAATGCTGGTTTGGCTAAAATTGCCAATGAAAATAATGAAGCGGTGAAAAAGATGATCAAAGAAATTATTCAAGTTTGCCGTCAAAGAAAAAAATATGTAGGCATTTGTGGCCAGGCTCCCAGCGATTATCCAGATTTTGCTGAGTTTTTAGTCAAGGAGGGGATAACCGCTATTTCCTTAAATCCAGACACAGT
>Ga0210050_1004969_pt1 | contig 10726 bp, 8 predicted proteins | sample CryGey132114_all_FD_185463 | JGI IMG/M metagenome (GOLD analysis project Ga0210050, IMG submission 185463) | Groundwater microbial communities from aquifer - Crystal Geyser CG22_combo_CG10-13_8/21/14_all (SPAdes) (version 2) | ecosystem: Environmental > Aquatic > Deep subsurface > Groundwater ...
ATGTCGGTAACGACGCCAGCGCCGACCGTACGACCACCTTCACGAATGGCGAAACGAAGTTCCTTATCCATCGCGATTGGGGTAATCAATTCAACATCCATTGAGATGTTATCGCCAGGCATCACCATCTCGGTGCCTTCTGGCAGCGTTACTGATCCGGTTACGTCAGTTGTACGGAAGTAAAACTGTGGACGATAACCATTGAAGAACGGGGTATGACGACCGCCCTCTTCCTTGTTCAGGATGTAAGCTTCAGCCTTGAATGTGGTGTGCGGGGTGATGGAACCTGGCTTCGCCAGAACCTGACCACGCTCAACGTCTTCACGCTTGGTACCACGCAGCAGTACGCCTACGTTGTCGCCAGCTTCACCACGATCAAGCAGCTTGCGGAACATCTCAACGCCGGTGCAGGTCGTCTTCACTGTAGGCTTAACACCTACAATCTCGATCTCCTCGCCAACTTTGACAACACCCAGCTCAATACGACCGGTTACAACCGTACCACGACCGGAGATGGAGAACACGTCTTCGATAGGCATCAGGAATGGACGATCAACAGGACGTGCTGGCAGAGGAATATAGTCATCCACAGCCTTCATCAGCTCAAGAATTGCAGGAGCGCCGATCTCTGAATCATCGCCTTCCAGTGCTTTCAGCGCTGAACCACGGATGATTGGGGTGTCATCGCCTGGGAAGCCGTAGCTGTCCAGCAATTCGCGAACTTCCATCTCAACCAGTTCCATCAGCTCTTCATCATCAACCATGTCAGCCTTGTTCAGGAAAACAACAATGTATGGAACGTTTACCTGCTTAGCCAGCAGTACATGCTCGCGGGTCTGCGGCATCGGGCCATCAGCAGCCGATACTACCAGAATCGCGCCATCCATCTGCGCTGCGCCGGTGATCATGTTCTTTACATAGTCAGCATGGCCAGGGCAATCTACGTGAGCATAGTGACGCGCTTCTGTCTCATACTCTACGTGAGCGGTCGAAATGGTAATACCACGCTCGCGCTCTTCTGGTGCGCCATCAATGTCGCCGTAATCTTTGAATACTGCGCCACCGGTCAGAGACAGAACCTTGGTGATGGCCGCTGTCAATGTGGTCTTGCCATGATCGACGTGACCGATGGTACCAATATTGACGTGTGGCTTGTTGCGCTCAAATTTTGCTTTTGCCATATCACTTCTCCATTATACTTAATATAACAAGACGGTCTTTGCATTGCATTGACTGTCATATCTGGAGCCCAGGGCGGGAATTGAACCCGCGACCTCATCCTTACCAAGGATGTGCTCTACCCCTGAGCTACCTGGGCCTGCTCACCTGCCCTAGCAGGCAGATGGAGCGGGTGGCGGGAATCGAACCCGCGTCATCAGCTTGGAAGGCTGAGGTGCTACCATTGTACCACACCCGCACAACCCGAAGATACCCAGAGGCGAATACCTTCAGCTTTAAAATGGTGGAGAGGGCTGGATTCGAACCAACGTAGGCTGAGCCAGCAGATTTACAGTCTGCCCCCTTTAGCCACTCGGGAACCTCTCCATTTTAATCTATTACACTATCCTGCTTAGCACAGGAGAGCGCAATAGGGCGCGCGATACTGCATTGCTGCAGCACACTGTCAAGCAGCACATATCAATTGTGCTAACTGGAGCCGGCAACAGGATTCGAACCCGTGGCATCCTCATTACAAGTGAGGTGCTCTACCAACTGAGCTATGCCGGCGAAGGGGCCGCATCTTACCCAGAGTTCAGATGAACTCAAGCACCAATTATCATTATGTCTCATTTTTTCAAATAGTCAGGCGTAGATAGCTTTTTAATTACACACAAACTCTGTCACCAAAAAGACGCACGAAGCTGTGCAGCAATATAACCACAGCCTTATAATATCCTTATAAATCAATTTGTTACAAAAATATTATTGAAATATGCCCTTTTACATCATCTCTGTAACGACTCCTGATGTTTGTGTAGAAAGCCCATCACAACCTCTGGCACCAACTCACGAACATCCCCTCCCATGGCCGAAATTTCGCGAATAAACCGCGAAGACACAAACGTATAATCTTCCCTTGCCATAACAAATGCCGTTTCAATGCGCTCATCCAGCCGCCTATTCATAGTCGCCATCTGGAACTCATATTCAAAATCGGACGCCGCGCGCAGTCCACGCAGAATGGCGCTGGCCTGTTGCTGATGAGCCAGATCAACCAAGAGTCCGGAAAAGCGGACGGCCTCGACTGATTCTTCACCTGCAAATGTTTCTCTCACCATATGTAGGCGGGTTTCTACGTCAAACATTGGACCCTTTCCCGGGTTATCAGCGACACCGATCACTACGCGGTCAAACAGCTTCATGCCTCGCCTCACCACATCCACATGGCCCAATGTAATCGGGTCAAAAGTGCCCGGGTAAATTGCAGTTCGAATCATTCGCGTTCTCCACGCTGGACAGGTCGCTTCACTGTTCTCTTCTCCATATCCCCTGCTCACTGACAATCGCAGTAATGTTTCCATATGGCGTCATGTCAAATGCTGGGTTGTTTGCCCTTACGCCGTCGGCAGCTATTCTGATATGCATTGTCTGCCCAGCAGAATCCACACCGTCCATGCTCATCACTTCATCATCATGACGATTTTCGATTGGTATATCCAACCCTGAATGGCATGCAGTATCAAATGTTGAAGTTGGTGCAGCAATATACATTGGAACGGCATGTTCTTTAGCTGCAAGAGATAGAGCATATGTTCCAATCTTGTTAGCTATATCCACATTGGCCGCAATGCGATCTGCTCCAACCACAATGGCATCAACCTTCCCCTGAGCAATCATCCATGCTGCGGCGCCGTCTGGCTGGAGGCGACAATCTATACCAGCCTGGGTTAGCTCCCAAGCCGTTAGCCGAGCTCCTTGCAAGCGTGGCCGTGTTTCATCTACCCATACAAATGGGGACTCACCTGCCTTGGCAAGGTGATAGATTCCAGATGTGGCCGTCCCCCAGTCTACTGCAGCCAGCCATCCGGCATTGCAATGTGTCAGTATTCTACGTTCGCCCACGGCTAGCAACCCCGCCAGATGCTCGCCCATCCTGTAGTTAGCACTGACCTCAGCATCAGCATATGCAGTCGCACACTCGATCATTGTATTTGATGACGGGCTTAATTCCGAACATATCTCCATCGCATTGCAGGCATGGAATAAATTTACCGCCGTCGGTCTCGTTGACCTGAATCTCGGCAACCAGTGTGCTGTGAATCGCGCCGGATCTGCCACCCATGCAAGAGCCAACCCAAATGCCGCAGCCGCACCAATGCTTGGTGCCCCACGGATCTGCATCGTTTCTATTGCCCTCGCAACATCTTCTGGATTTCTACTGATGATCTGTTCAAACCGGAAGGGCAGTTGTCGCTGCTCTACCCATTGAACGCCACCGTTTTCAGTACTCCAGTTTACCGCCCTGTAATAACTATCTCCTACACGCAAAACCTAGCCTCGCAACTTACGCAGCACGCCGTCCAATTCTGCCGCCTGCGTGTAACGAATACGCAGCACGCCTGCACCATTTGGCTTGCATGCCAATTCAACCGAAAGCCCCAGTTTACGACTCAACTCATCTTGCAAGGCAGCAACATCGGCATCCGGTTCTTTTGCCACCTTATCCTCTACTGGCTTTGCCGCTTTTTTTGCGGCCTGCTCCATCTGGCGGGCACTTAGGCCTTGCTCGACGCATTCGTCAGCCAGTTTTTCGGCAATAACCTCAGGTAGCCCAACCAGTGGACGTGCCTGCCCCATATTTAATATCCTTCGCTCTATCATACTTTTAATTCTGACTGACAGCTGCAACAGCCGAATGAGATTGCTCACCTGCACACGTGATATGCCGATTTTTTCAGCCACCTGTTGCTGTGTACAACCGAACTCTACTATCATCCGATTATAGGCAGCGGCAGATTCGATAGGGCTTAGGTCATCGCGCTGCTCATTTTCAATAATAGCCAACTCTAGCGCCTGTAAATCACTAACATCTCGCACCACTGCAGGAATTTCGACAAGGCCAGCCGCCTGGGCTGCACGCCATCGTCTTTCTCCAGCGATCAACTCATAGCCATCGCCGTTAGGGCGAATCAACACGGGCATAAGCACGCCCTCGCTGCGAATCGATTCCGTAAGCTTTAAAAGCTCATCCGACGCGAAGCATGTTCTTGGCTGGTAACTATTTGGACATATTTTAGAAATCGGTATCTGTGTTGTCTGGCTCATCACCTCTGCAGTTGGCTTATCTCCAAGCAACGCATTCAGCCCTCGTCCCAGACCTCTATTTTTCACAACTGCCATCTATCCCCTCCTACCACTATATTGCCCTTCTGTGCATAAATTCCTGAGCAACCACCAAATATGCCTGAGCACCTTTAGATCTGACATCATGATACATCACAGGAACACCAAAACTTGGAGCCTCCGACAAACGCACATTTCTAGGTATGGTGTTCGTATACACCTGCGAGCCAAAGTATGACCGCACATCTTCTTCAACCTGAGATGACAAACGGTTCCTGCTATCAACCATCGTTAATAGAATACCTTCCATTGTCAAACTACTATTCAGTGCCTGGCGAATACGACGAATAGAGTCCATCAGCTGTGTCAAACCTTCCATAGCATAAAACTCCGTCTGCAATGTAACCATCACATGGTCGGACGCGCTAAGCGCATTTACCGTCAGCAAACTTAAAGCTGGTGGACAATCGATAAACACATAGTCAAAAACGGATCCATTATAGGCGGCTAGAGCTTGCGCCAAACGCAACTCCCGGCCCAGTTCGCTGACCAACTCAATCTCGGCCCCAGCCAAATCCATACTAGCCGGCAGCAAATACAAGCCATCACACTCGGTGCCGATAATAGTATCGCCCAGTAATGCTTCCCCCATCAGAACATCATATGTACCTTTCCTTACGGTGTTCTGATTCACACCAAGGCCAGATGTTGTATTGCCCTGAGGATCCAGGTCGATTAACAACACACGTTTATCTAGCGCTGCTAATGACGCCGCTAAATTAATACTTGTTGTTGTTTTTCCTACTCCGCCCTTTTGATTCGCAATGGCTGTTACCGGGCCTAATCCTTCATGTTTCACGTGAAACCCTCCCTGCCTCATATCGATAGCATCGTATCAATTGAGGAGTACCATTAATATCAACTAAGCTTTCATCAAATGAGTTCCATCCGTTTACTGAAACAGCTCGACTCACAACAGGGACCGGCAGTACAGCTATGGCAGAGTCTCGAGCATGACCAGTACACATATTTAACAAAACTCGCTCATCGGACACTGCACGTGCAACACAAACATCTGCTGACAAGCAAGGCAGATGATTAATATCCGCATCAAAAACTTCAGCATTCAAATCTAGCGACCGAACTATATGGCGCAGGAACTCAGCACGCTTTTTTCTACGTTCAACCAGCAGACCATACAAACCCCGGTTTGCTAGCAGTAAAGGCATTCCAGGAACACCCATACCACTCCCAATATCCAGCACTCGCCCATGCTCTGGCATCCACTTCAACAGAGCCAGCGAAGGTGAAATAAACCTCCGTACAAACTCATCATGATCCGAAACAGAGGTAAGGTTGAGAGCCTTACGAAAGCGCAATACTTCAGAAACGTACGCATCACATACAGAAGTATTCACTGAACACCCCGAAGAAACATTACCAGCACCGTCAATGCCGCTGGAGTAACACCGGACAATCGTGAGGCCTGACCAAGTGTCCTGGGCTGAGCAGCCTGAAGGCGTTGTGCACATTCAATACCAAGCCCCGGAACATCTGCATAATCAAATGTGAGGGGCAGAAGCTGGGATTCCAATTTTTTAAATCGCTCGATATCCTGTTGCTGTTTATCTAGATACCCATGATAGTGTAACAGTGACTTCAACGATGATAGGTCCCTTCTGTCCAGATCTTCACAGCCATCCAGTAACTTAACAGCGATGTCAGGACAAACATCATCTCGATGACAATAAGACGGTAGGCTCATCGACTGACCAGGCACAGGAAGCCCCTTCTCCTGAAGCCTGCTTGCCCAGTCAGTACCCATTCCAACTATAAGTGATTTTGCGGACGCGAATTGCCGCACAACCCTACCCTGTCGGGATTCAAACTTAAGAGTGCGAGGCTCATCGTATAAGCCAAGCATTATCGCAGCATCACCAAGCCGAAGATCAGCGTTATCTTCGCGCAAATGAAGTCTAAACTCAGCACGTGAAGTGAACATACGGTATGGCTCTAGTACACCTTTGGTGACCAGATCATCAACCATCACGCCCAGGTATGCCTCAGAACGATCAGGGACCCAAGACGGCAAACCGAGAGAACTGGAGGCTGCGTTGATGCCCGCCAACAAACCCTGTGCCGCAGCCTCTTCATACCCTGTAGTACCATTAATTTGACCCGCATGAAATAGACCACGTACTTTTTTGGTCTCAAGACTTGGCTTCAATTCAGTCGGATCAACGTAATCATATTCTATTGCATATCCAGGGCGGATAATATTTGCGCGCTCTAAGCCAGGAATCGATCTAATAAAGCTCCATTGAACATCAATAGGCAGCGAGGTTGAGATTCCATTAGGATAGATTTCATTATGATCACCACCCTCTGGCTCCAGGAATATCTGGTGACTACTTTTATCTGAGAACCGGACAACCTTATCTTCAATACTAGGACAGTAACGTGGCCCAATCCCCTCTATCGCACCGGCATACATTGGCGATCGGGATAAATTAGCTCTGATTATATCATGCGTCTCCTCAGTAGTACGAGTCACAGCACATTCCAACTGTGTGTCAGTAACCCGATCATGCATTACAGAAAATGGTAAAAGATCATATTCACCCGGCTGTTTCTGTAGAGAATCCCATTTTATCGTTTTCTTATCTAAACGCGGTGGCGTACCTGTCTTCAATCGACCAAGTCTAAACTCTCGATTGTACAGTTCACTAGTGAGACCGTTAACTGCTGAATCGCCAGACCGCCCCGAAGAAATTCTAGTATCACCAATGTATATCATCCCACCAAGGAAAGTGCCTGTAGTCAGCACTATAGAGGTCGCCTCGTGCACTACTCCCAACTCATCAATGACCCCAGAGACTCTATCTCCATCAAACATTAATTCAGAAATTGTTCCCTGGTGAAGGTAAATATTAGGGTTCCCATCAAGGAGCTGACGCATGGCAATGTGATAAAGCCGTCGGTCACACTGAGCCCTTGTTGCCTGAACAGCAGGCCCCTTTCTAGCGTTAAGACGTCGATACTGAAGTGCGGACCGATCGGCTGCGATCCCCATTAACCCTCCAAGCGCATCAACCTCACACACAAGATGCCCCTTTCCAATCCCTCCGATAGCAGGATTGCAGGACATTTTTGCTATAGTATCGAGGTTCTGAGTGATTAAACGAACAGTTGCACCTCGGCTTGCAGCTGCCCAGGCAGCCTCACAGCCGGCATGACCAGCACCTACTACGATTACATTGACGAAATCAGGGTGTTTCACGTGAAACATTCCTCCATATTATACTCGACCAAGAGTAGGCATTCCATTGGGAGTGAGCAAACAAAACAAGCACACCCTGCACTAAAAAACTCAAAATAGAGAGTGCTTGAATAGAATGTATGCATAGATCTGAATTTTCAAACTATCCAATAATAAATGCGCATCATGTATAAATAGGAATAATTTAAAGAAACACCGCCGTCACACGATAGGTAAATGAGAAGTAGAAGCAGAGTGTCAATCAGCTCCCAAAATTGCCCCCCCTAAAGGTGCCCAAAATCATACTCGACTGGTAAATCTCCAGCTATGATTTACGGTCTCAATAATATCGCGATGACTTGTGATCCGGTCGAGCAGGCGGTCGTCATTTTGGCATCACCAAATATTTGCGACCTTCACCGAAACTGAGGTTTGTCATAATGATCAGCGATGTTACTTCATAGCAACCACTGACAAAATGGAATAAGCGCAGCGCCAGTCTGTGAAAATGGCAGGTATCCCAGCTCATCGAGCACAACAAAGTTGAGCCGTATCTCTTGCCTGCCGAAATTGACAGACTCATCGTTACGATGTTCCTGCTCAAGCTTGTCGACCAAATCGATCACACTGTAAAACCGTCCTCGTTTACCACTGCGGATGGCATTGGAGGCAAAAGCTATAACCAAATAGTTTTGCCCGAGCCGTTCCGCCAACGAGAACAATGTTGCGACTACGATCCAGAAAATCGCCCTGATAAAGGGTGCGCAGCAGCTGCTCATTGATCGGCGTCTCGTTAAAAATGAAGGTGTCGATGCCTTTACTGACCGGAAACCCGGCTGTGCCCATCTGGTAGCGAATGGAGCGGCTGCGCCGGTCTTCGGCCTCTGCTTGGCACAATGAGGCCAGAAACTGGGCCATCGTCTGTCGTTCACGGATCGCGGTACTGAGGATATCATCGTAGCTGGCTGCCATGCCAAACAACTTCAGCGCCTTGAGAGATCCATTCATGGCAATGGATAACATGGGACACACCATTGAACGGTAGCATTGCATTATAACAATCACAATCGGCCGCAGGCTCCTCTTTGAGCATCAATGCCTGTGGTAAATTGATAGGTCAGGCGTCGCTTGATCCTCTATCCGAGTGAGCAGGTTGAGTACCCAGTCAGACTGAACGACTCCTGCATCAAGTACCTGTTGGCAGGCTGCTCCACCTAATCCAGACCATGCTCCCTGTCTGCGCAGAGTAGCAATACAAATGCCCGACCCCCGTCGGTGGTCGTTGCCAGCTTACGGCGCATTCTGGCCATGGCCGGCGGCAGATCATTCCATTGTTTTCTGGTACGCCATAGCGCAGTGCCCCAGGCTTCTTATTCAGCGCATCAACATAGTGCCATGGATCATAGGTGTGCCGTCCAGTATGAATGAGCGAATGCGATCCATGATGAACTGATCCTTATACATCACACGAATACAGTCCTCATAGGAACGCAGCGCTACTTACCTGCAGGCAGCCATGCTGTCGACGCTATAATGATTACGATCATAACGAACAAGTGTTATGCTGCCGGATCTGCATTCATGCTCAGTATAGGCCTCATAGGGCTGGCACACATGATTTGCAGAGATCGCTCATCCTCGAAGGCTTCGAGTATGGTTTTTTCTTTCATCGTAGGGTGCTGGCGGTCGCTGGCCGGGCGATCACATTCAGAAAGCAAGTGAGCATTGAGCGCATCCATCGAATCAAAGCCAAGCTTCAGCAGGAATACCCAGTGCGCAGATCCTGAACCTGATTCTCCACTTATCCTTTTCACAACCAGATGCCGGATTACACATGACCGGCTCGAATAGGTAATGGCTGGCCATGCGTGCAAAACGCTTGTTTAGATCACGCTCCTTACCACTGAGAATGCGATGTACAATGGTTTTCGGGTTGTCATAGATGATGCGCTTGCTGGGTCCACCAAAGTAAGCGAGGGCTCGATAATGAGCTTCCAAAACCATCTCAAACTGCTCGCGTGGAAAGGCTACAATAAACAGCTTTGGACTATAGCACAGCCAGAAGTGGCCGACTTTGATCGTTTGTGGAATACGCCAATCACCACGTGTTCCATGCTCCTGTCAAACTGCATGGCGTCACCGGGAGAGAACTCCAGCGGGATAAATGCCTGGGAACGACCTAGCCACAGATGCGCTTTCTCTTTCCATTGTTTCACAAAGCGCTGAATACTGTCGTAGTCACCCTGATAACCCTGTGCAACCAGTAGCTGATGCAGCCTGACCGCATTGTGCCGTTGCTTGCGTGGCAGAGCCGCATCCTCGATCAACTGCGCTTCTTGCTCAAGCAGGACAGGCGGCAGTTTACCCTGAGCAGATACTACGAACTGGTATCATCACACCGTGTTTCTGGAGAGCTGTCGTTCTCGAGCGATCTGCTTGATGTCCTTCTTGTCGACGAAAAAATTACGCATTACCTTTGCTTTCGTTCCCACTGTGATCACTCCTGTTTTCCCTCCGGCCAAGTCAATGGACGGGAATCCCTTACAGGGGCGTCAATTTTGGACGCTGAACAACAGGGATTGCATTTAGGTAACTTCGTACATTATAAAATAGCACCTAAATAGATATGAATTGAATTTCGAAAAAGTTAGCCATTACACCCAAAACATTAATTAATAACTGAGATTAGTAATAATGTGGTTACCATCAATACGAATGCAATTATCACTGCGATAAAGCTTGGCGTACATACTAACTAACACATATATATGCAAAAAAAAGGGCAGCCATTTGGCTGCCCTTTTTAAAAGAGAGTTCACTGCTGTCCGGTCAAAGAAATGACAGCATGAAAAAGGTCTGAATTCCCAAGGGATGTGGTAGATTTGTAGTTACCAAACAGCAAATCTCAAGCCAGGAGAATTCAGACCATGCAGCACACTAACACGATTTTTCACCAGATAATAAGAACTGTTCCTCGTCACCTTTTCGATCAGGTGGCACAGCGTTATAACGGGGATAAACGGACGCGCAGTCTCTCCTGCTGGACGCAGTTTTGTGTCATGGTTTATGGCCAACTCTGTTCCCGTCAGTCGCTTCGTGATGTCATCTCAGCATGGGATAGTCATGCCAGTGCGCACTACCATGTTGGAGCCCGGAAGGTTAAGCGTTCCACCTTGGCAGATG
>Ga0210050_1004976_pt1 | contig 10712 bp, 12 predicted proteins | sample CryGey132114_all_FD_185463 | JGI IMG/M metagenome (GOLD analysis project Ga0210050, IMG submission 185463) | Groundwater microbial communities from aquifer - Crystal Geyser CG22_combo_CG10-13_8/21/14_all (SPAdes) (version 2) | ecosystem: Environmental > Aquatic > Deep subsurface > Groundwater ...
GAATTGCCCGAAAACTTTTTTGCGCTTCTAGTCTCATAAGTATCATTATAGTGCAACATTTACCTATAATGCAACAACTGCTAAAATGTTGATAACCTATTATGGCTGAAATATCCACAAAATTAGGGCAGAATTTGAAGCGTATCAGGGCGAAAAAAGGAATGTCGCAAGGAGATATTTCGCGTGCCTTAGATGTACATAGAGCGTATGTAAGCGGTATAGAGACAGGCAAGCGCAATCCTACCCTTGCGACAATTCAAAAATTAGCTGATGCGCTTGGAGTGTCTGTTAGTGAGCTTTTGAAGTAAATTTATGAAATCGCAACCTTCTCCTAAAAAGGAATTACGTAAGATGAAAAAGTTTCGTTTTCAACTATTGCACAAATGGATTGTTCAGCATTTTAAACCATGTAAGGTTGCAGATATCGGCGGCGGCAAAGGATTGCTTGCCTACCTGCTAAATCAAAACGATTTTAAAAGCGTAATTATTGACCCTTACAATCAAACTCTGCCAAAAAAGTATAAAGATTTGGGTAAGCAAAAATTTAAAATATCAGCAGAACTTTCCGTTCCGAGAATTGATAAAATTTTTGAAAAAGAAATGGCAAAAGATTTCGATCTTTTGATCGGTCTTCATGCCCACGGTTCAAATATGAAAATCATTGAAGCCGCCGCCGAGTATAAGAAATCTTTTATCTTAATGCCGTGCTGTGTTATTGATGAGCCGATTGTACCGCAACCAAACATTAACTGGCTCGATTCTTTGGAGGAATACGCCAACAAGTTAGGAATAGAAACCGAGAGATTTGAATTAAACTTTAGAGGACAGAATATCGGTTTCTATTCAAAAAATCCAACAGATTTTATTCTAAAATTATGAGCGACTACAAAAAGTATTTAGCTGACTTACATTCTCAACTCATAACTCCCGATGAGATAATTTTTAATGCGGTCAAAGAAGCGACAAATAAAACAATAACTAATAAAAATAAAATAATTGCAGGAGAAGCGAACGAGGTTTATGATGTTGAACTTTCCGATAGTTCACATGTAATAGTTAGAATTTCAAGAGCAGAAAAACAAGAGTTTGAGCAGGAACGGTGGGCTATCGAAAAATGTCGTGAGATTAGTATTCCGGTACCAAAAATTCTAAACCTCAAGCATATAAGTTTTGAAAATAAGCCTTTGCATATTTGCGTTCAAGAAAAATTAGAGGGCGAACCACTAGAAAGGGGCGGAATAGATTTTCATTCTTTCTCGGAAGAAAGAAAAAAGAAAATCATTTTTCAAGCGGGAGAAATACTTTCTAAAATCCACTCAATCAAAACAAGTGGCTTCGGCGAACTTAATGAATCAGGAAAAGGGAGCTTCGCGACCTTTTCCGATTTAATGCGCGAGCATGTGAATCAAGAGGAAGATTTCTTGTCTATCGCAAAGGACATAAATTTCGATTTGACCGCGATGAAAAAGATATTTCGCATTTTGAAAGAAAAGAGCGATTTATTTCCAGTCATAGAGCCTGTGCTAAGTCATAATGATTTTGGACCAAAACATATTATGATCAAAGACGATAAGATAACTGGCATTTTGGATTTTGGAGAAGTTAGCGGGCATTCTCCAGTCAATGATTTCGCAAAATGGGATTATTGGTTTAGCGACGAAGTCCCTCTTGATTGGTTAAAAAGTGGTTATTCAAACAAAACTTTATTTGATAGCCATTTTGACGAAATCTTGCACTGGATAAGGTTGAACAATGGACTTGGTGTTTTGTGGTGGTATCACAAGAAGAATTATTTAGAGGCAGTAGAAAAAGCCAAACAAAAATTATATAATGACTTGGCTTTTTATGGTTCGGACTAGAAGCGCAAAAAAGTTTTCGGGCAATTCAGAAACCCGCCCGCATTCCTCCCCAGACCCCTCCTGCGGGCGGGAAAAGAGCCGAGGCAGGGCGAATCCATTCCCCCAGACAAATTGTTTCGCCCTGCCGAGTCCGCTTTAATCATTTGGATTTTGCTCGAAATAGTTTCGAACTTTGTCCAACAAACACCGCTTTTTTACGGGATTAAAAATAGAATAGTGAAAGATTATAATTTTCTAACCCTACTCATATACGCTATAGCGTATATGAGTAGGGTGTTTTTTTGTTCAAGAAGTATTACTTTCTTACGGGATAAAAAACCGGCAGGGATTAAGCTTCTTGTGGATTTCTGTTATTTTAATTGAACCATTGATGGTATAATGGATACATGAAATCTAGGTGGTACGAATATAAACCAGAAGCCCTTCGGTTAAGGAAAAAAGGTTTATCTATTAAACATATAAGGGATAAACTGGGGGTACCTTTATCTACTCTGAGTGGTTGGTTAAAAAATGTAGAACTCACTAAAACTCAGAAACAGGCGTTGCATAAAAGATGGCTAAATTCTTTAGTTAAAGCAAGAACAAAAGCAGTTTTATGGCATAATGAACAAAAGAAATTAAGATTGAAAAATGCTGAAAATCAAGCAAAAAGAGTCCTTGCGAGGCTGGATGTACGAAGTAAAGATATATTAGATATTGCCTTGGCGCTTCTATATTTGGGAGAAGGTAGTAAAAAAACAGAAGTCACCAGTATCGGTAATTCTGATCCTCTAATACTTAAGTTTTTTATAACTGTTTTAAGGAATAATTATGATGCCACTGATAAAAATATAAAATGCGAGTTACATTTAAGAGCCGATCAGGATATTGTAAAAGTAAAAAAATATTGGTCTAAAGAATTAAATTTACCGCTAGAAAACTTTACCACAGTTAGTAAGGATAAAAGAACAAAAGGTAAACCAACTTATTTTTATTATAATGGGGTTTGTGTGGTGAAGTGTAATAGTATTGCTATACAAAGAAAACTGGTTTACCTTAGTAGAGTGTTTTGTGAAAGTGTAATAAATGCGCGCATAGCTCAGTTGGTTAGAGCGTCCGATTGACGTTCGGAAGGTCCCAGATTCGAATTCTGGTGTGCGCACACAGTTATTAATATTTACATTAGGCTATTTTCGTGCTATGGTCGCAGATAGATTTGAACCCAAGGTGGGTTCAAGGAGGGGATAGTGAAGTATATCGTGTTCGCGCTCGTTTTCCTGGGATTCTCGGCTTCGGCTGAGGCCCAGGCTTTGCCGTACACCAAGCGAACGGTCTCGCTTGGTGAGTACTCTACCGCACTCAGGACGAACGACCGCGTTCTCCTGAACATTGGCTGTGAAGCCGTCGTGGAGGCGCAGAACGCCACCTTCGCGAAGTTCGGGGTGGACAAGCGCTTCTCTACTTGCGAGGAGTACGCGGACTACCTGGACACCCTCGCAGTGAGGCTCTGTCCGCAGTTTGACGCCCATCTTGGGCGGGTGCTCAAGAACGGCCAGATTGATCTTGCTGGCTGGAGTCGGCAGCTTCGACAGGGGGAGCAGTGTTTGTATGACAACCAGGAGGCGATGTGGGTGGCATCGCTTTCGTGTGGCAACACTATCACGGACGTGTTGCCAGTCTTCACCGCGATGGTGGAGGACCGCCCTGCCGAGCCGTCGGAGTCGCCGACGCCGATTCAGGATTCAGCCATGAGGCAGGCTGAGTCTGCGGACTTGGAGAAGAAGCGTGACGAACGCTCCTTCTTTGAGAAGAACAAGAAGGGTCTCATTGTTGGTGGTTTGGTGGCCATCGGGGTGGCCATCGGGGTGGTGGTGGCGTCAAGCCACAACACCAATACGAACATCGTCACCGTGAGGTGACGATGTAGAAGCACAACAGGCTTCGGTTCGCGCGAGTGCGCGGACCGGGGCTGTTTTATTTTGTATGAATATGAAGGTAGATGTCTTCTAGGGCTTTGACAGCATCACCTGAAGCAATGTTGTTTTGGTGGTAGAGACCATCTGTGGAGTCTCCGGCGGCCCATACGCCATCTACCGTGGTCTTTTGGGTCATTGGGTCTACTGGTATTTGTTTGAACTGATTTAGGGGCACTAGACCTTCTACAAAACTAGTGGTTGGAATAAGACCTATTTCTACAAATATACCTGTGACATTGATTTCTTGCTCCACCCCATCTTTATCTTCATAGATAAGTGAGGTTACAAATTTATCACCTTTAATTTCTTTTAAGTTTGCATTCATGATGGCTTTGACTTTGGGGTTGGAGAGAACTTTTTCTACTGTTATTTCATCAGCCTTGAATTTATCACTTCTATTTAAAATAGTGACAGATTTGGTATAAGCCATAAGCTGGGCAGCACTTTCAAAGGCGGCGTTACCTCCACCGATAACGGCCACATCTTGATCTGTAAATAGAGGTCCATCACAAGAAGCACAATAAGTAATACCTTTGTTTTCAAATTCTTTGGCTCCTAGTATTTCTAACTTTCTTCTGGTGCTACCAGTAGCTATTAAAACTGTTTTGGATTGGTAAGTATCTTTGCTGGTTTTAATTTCAAAACCCTCTTCAATCTTTTTGATTTCTGATACTCTTTCTCCGGCTCGGACTTCTAAGGTGTCTCCAGAGACTGAATTTAAATGGTCTTCTAAGAGTTTGCCAAAATCTGCACCAGCGATTTTTTTGGTTCCTATCCAGTTTTCTATGCCAACTGATTCGGTACTCTGTCCTCCAAAAGTTTCTGTGACTAATACAGTTTTGAGTTTCTTTCTGGCGGCGTATACTCCGGCAGAAACTCCAGCTGGTCCACCACCTATAATGGCTAAATCGTAAATCATTTTAATAGCTTATCAGTTTTGAAGCCCTAATTCAAAACTGACCAGATGAGTCTGGTCAGTTTCTTGAAATTATTTTAATTTTGATCTTCTGAGAAAGGCTGGTACTGCACTCCAGTCGTCGTCGTTGTCTTCTATCGGAGGATTATTAACTTGGTTAGAAGTAGGAGGAGTGGGTGTAGTAGTCTTTTTGGTTTCTGGAGCTGGTGTTTCTTTGGGAGCTTCTTTGGGAGTAGAGGAAATAGCGTTAAAGATTTTACCTTTACCCTTGTCTTCTTCAGTATTACTGAATGTTTGGAATAGGGAAGTAGCTTTTCTTTGAACATTCTCAGAGAAGTTGGAGGCGATAACAGTTATCTTGACCTCACCCTTTTTGAGCTTCTCATCTCGGACAGTACCGAAGATAATCTTAGCTTCTGGATCTACTGATTCAGTGATAACTTTGGCTGCTTCTTGAATTTCAAACATACCCAGGTCGTCATTTCCTGCTATAGAGAAGAGTACACCCTTGGCACCATTGATAGAAAGTTCAAGTAGAGGAGATGAGATGGCGGCCTTGGCAGCTTCTTCGGCTCTGTTGTCTCCAGAAGCAGATCCGATGCCCATGAGAGCGGCGCCAGCGTCTTGCAAGATAGAACGAATATCGGCGAAGTCTATGTTGATGATACCTGGGGTAGTGATGAGGTCAGAAATACCCTCTACTGCTTCCTTGAGAATGTTGTCGCAGATAGCAAAGGCACTTTTGGCAGTAACATTTTTGTCTACAGTTTGAAGTAGGCGATCGTTTGGAATAATAATAAGAGCGTCTACTGATTGTTTAAGATCTTCTATACCTTGTTCGGCATGCTTCATGCGCTGAACTCCTTCAAAGAAGAACGGCTTAGTGACAACTGCGACAGTGAGGATGCCGTTTTCTTTGGCAGTGCGGGCGATAACGGGAGCAGCACCTGTACCTGTGCCTCCACCCATACCAGAAGCAATAAAGACCATGTCAGCACCTTTGATAGCTTCCTGGACTTCTTCTTTGGTTTCTTCTACTGCTCGTTTACCTAACTCTGGGTTCATGCCAGTACCTAGACCTCTGGTGAGGTTTTTACCAATGTGGATTTTCTTCTTGGCTAGAGAGTGATGTAGGTCTTGAGCATCCGTATTAACCGCGATAAAGTCAACCCCTTTGACTTTGGAGTTAATCATATGATTAACAGTGTTTTTACCTGAACCACCTACTCCAATGACCTTAATTCGGGCAAATGATTCTACTTCTGGTTTGATTTGTGGCATGATCTTGATTTAATTTTAGATGGGCTCATCTTACCAGACGATTAATAAAATGAAAGTGGTTGACTTAAAACTCAGTATGTTTTGTTATAAAATGAGTTTTAGGGCTAAACTAATTTCATTTTGAATTAGTCGCCCGAACATTTGCCAGTGCAAATGTTTTAGGGTAAAAACTGATTAAACCATTTAGAAATATTCTTGCCCCACTTTTTACCGTCTAATGATATCAATGATGTTCCGCCTCTGGAGCCGGTCATAGTCTCTCCGTTATCTGAATTAAATCCTACGATAGTTAGACCGCAAGCTGTAGCCCAAGTGGTATCTTTTATTTTATTACCCTCGTTTTCTCCAAAATGAAATTCAGCAATTTGGACTGGGAGTTTCAAAACATTTTCTACTAGTTCTTTAACCCCAGTTAAATTAGCGCTACCACCTGTGACTATGACTCCGGCAGGCAAGAGTTCATTTCTATTAATCTTTTTTAAGTGTTCGTTGACTTGTCCAAAAGCATTTTCTAGTCTGGTGGAGATGAGGTCGTCTACCTTTTTCTTTGGATGAATAGTTCTGGACATTTCGTTAATCTTCACTTTCTCGGCTTCTTCTAGTGGAATTTTCAAACCTAGGGCCAGATCGTTGGTTATATCATTGCCACCAATAGGGAAAACTTCTAGAGAGATAGGATTAGCGTTCTCAAATGCCACCACAGAGAGAGTTTCTGCTCCTATGTCTACAAGTAAGCAACCAACCTTCTTTTGTTTTTTGGAAATAGCAATAAAACTCGCGGCTATTGGTCCAGCGACAACATCTATCACTTCTACATCTGCGTCTTCCATAGTAGTGATTAAATCTTTTAGATGGTGTTCCAAACAAGTAATAAAAAGTGCTTTGACTTCTAGTTTGTGGGCTTTGAGTCCAAGAGCCTGACCCAAAACAGGCTTGTTATCTGCCTTGTATTCCAAGGGTATGGTGTTGATGATTCTTTTGTTGATAGATATAGCTTGGGGAATAGCTTTTTCGGCTGACTCTAATACCAAGTCCATATCCCTCTCTGTGATCTCCAAATCGGCCTTAGAGATAGCCGTAGTGCCATTAGTGGTGATGCTACCTAAGCCTAAACCACCAAATGATACATAAGCTTGTTTTATCTTGATGCCAGACATTTTCTCGGCTCTAGAGACCGCGAGTTTTACGCTGTGGCTGGCTTCAGTTGTGTCTGCAATATAGCCTCTGGAGAGTCCTTTGCTTTCGGCCAGTCCTGTCCCAATAATCTTGGGTATAAATTTTCCTTGATTAAAAAATCCTTCAGCCACAATAACCTTAACTTGAGATGTTCCAATATCAATACCAACTACAATTTGTCGCGCCATTTAATAATTTTTTTTCTCTTCTCTCCATTGTATATCCGTGTTCCATTCCTTTCAAATGCAAAAGTCCATGAATAAAGAGATAAGTGATGAATTTGGGGAACGACATTTCAAATTTCTTTACTTCTTTTGAAGCAGTAGTGAGGTCAATAAATATTTCTCCAGATTTTTTGGAAAGAGGAAAACTTAAAATATTGGTCGGATTATTCTTGCCTCTGTAGGTAGAATTTAGTTTCTTGGATAGGGCTGTACTTGTAAAAACAAGAGAAAGTTCATACTCTTTGCCAAGTACTTCTTCTAGGATTTTATCAAAGCGGATTTTGGGTAGAGACCTTTTGGTCTTGTTTTGTATTGAGAGAGACAAGTCTTTATCGACGGCGTCTAGCAAACTTACTAACTTCTACGATTTTACCTAGTTTTACAAGTTCGGCTGTGACTTCCTTTTTCTTGAGGTGAGCGATAGTTTTGGCCTTTTGGACATTTCTAGAAGGGATTCTTTCTGTGTATCTCTTGCTTCTAACTCTAGGTAATATGCCTGCTCCTTGGACACGCTTAGTAAAGCGTCTTAGTACGCCTAGATTGTTTTCGCTCGCACCCTTGGTGACCTCTATATTGACTGATGCTTTCATTAGAAGAGTACTCTAACATGGAAGATTCTTTGGGGCAAGAGCCCTAAATATCTTAAATAGTGAGATTTTTGAGGAAATTAGGTAAATTTGCCATGCCTATAGTGTCTTGGGCTCGGGTGGAAATATTTCTGACCGTGGCAGTGTTTTCCAGAGCTTCTTTTTGGCCAATAATAATAAGGTGTGAAGCGTTTAGGCTTTCTGCATTTGAGAGTTGGAAACCAAGTTTGTCTTTGCCAAGATAATGATAGGCGGGAATACGATTTTGACGCAAAAGCTCTATGATGGAAATTGTTTTAATCCTTGCCTCTCTGCCAAGTTGGATAATGTAAAATTTGGGTTTAGGTATTGTTTTGTAAATCTTTTTCTGTTCGTTTTGTGGCAAAAACAAGGTAGCACTTGCCATAGGAATCTCTCTCCTCAAACCTAATCTTTTGGCGAGACGAGAATATCTATAACCTGAAGCCAGGATATTTGATTTACTTATATCCTCGCTGTTTTCTTTGATAGCAAATAAAGTATGAGATGAATGATGTTTTTCCCCGAGAAGTTCTGGAGAAAGTTGGAAGTCTATACCCAGAGTTTCTATGTATTCAAGAACTTCCTTGAAATGGGCTCGGCTTTGGTAGCTTAAAGAGGTCATAGCCGAAGGTGCATTGGCACGTAGGTTTAGAATCTCGTCGGTATTTGTTTTGAAAAGGTTAAAAATATCTTCTTTGAGACTGTCTTTGGTTGCTTGAGAAATTTCTATATCAAGTTTGCGGATATAGTTGTTGAGCTCTTTTTCATGGCTATTAATAGATTCTTTGTCTCCGATACAGTTTATATTGACCTTTAAATCTCCGTAGCCTTCCTCATTTAACATAGAAAGAGCCGTTCGTATGAGAGTGGCTTCGGCAATACCAGAGGGTGACCCGATAATATGAAGTGAATAATGATCCAGATGTTTTTTGGGTATAGATCTTTTGTAAGAAAAAGCGAGCGGGTGAGGTAGGGTAGAGAAATTTTCTTCTATATAGGTACGGATAAAAGAAGCTTTGTCTGTAGCATCAAAGTGTGGGTGACTTTCGCAGTGGCTAGAAGCTTCTATGTCCTGGGTAGTGATGCGTGGAGCAACGATAGGAACAAATCCAAAGTAGGAGGCAGTGATAAGAGATTTATCAAACTCATTTAATCTTTTATTCAACTCTATACCACTGGCTATCATATTAATTAGTTGTTTTTAAAGAGAAATGAGAGACATCTCCAGGTAGTATAGTCGGTGGTAAAAAGCGTATTACTGGTCTGCCAATAATATTTTTTTCTGGCACTGGTCCCCAGATACGAGAGTCTGCACTGCCGGCTCTGTTGTCTCCCATAACAAAGTATTCACCTTCGCCCAAGGTATAACGAGAGTCTTCAATCTTTTCTTTTTTGACATAAGATTCATCAAGCTCTAAACCATCTGGGTGTTCGTTGCTTATAATAGTGACTTTGCCGTCTTTAATCTCTACGATTTCACCAGGGAGACCTATAACTCGTTTAATAAAGTATTTGCTAGGGTCTTTGGGATATTTAAAAACCAATACCGAGCCTCTTTTGGGGGTGCTAAAGTGGTAACTGATTTCATCAATGATCAAATAGTTGCCAGTTTCAAAGGTTGGGCTCATAGATGCGCCGTCTACGATGAATGGTTGAGCTATAAAAATACGAAAGGGGACAACAATAAGGGCAGAAAGGATGAACAGCTTAATAATTTCTTTCCAGAAATTAGAAGGTTCCGGATTTTGAGGTGTAGTGGAGTTTGTGTCGTTTAAAACTTCTTTGTTTGTCTCCATAATTTGTTAAGATTGTATTATCTAAATTCATTTGACACAATAGCAGTATGTATATCGTTGTAGGTTTGGGAAATCCAGGAGAAGAATATAAGAAGACCAGACACAATGTCGGGAGACTTCTCATGTCTTATTTGGTAGAAAAAGAAATTGAAGGAGTGAAATTAGTTCACTTGGATTCATTTATGAATAAATCTGGTTCATCTGTGGCCAAAGTAGTGAAGTCTAAGAAATCGGCCAAGAGTTTGATTGTAATTTATGACGACTTGGATTTAGCTTTGGGCACTATGAAGCTTTCTTATGATAGGGGTTCTGGGGGGCACAGGGGTGTAGAGTCTATTATTAAAGCTTTGGGTACCAGAGAGTTTATAAGAGTCCGTATTGGTATTTCTCCAACTATTAAGGTATCCGCCGGCTGGCGGATAAAGAAACCAAAAGGGGAGAAGGAGGTAGAGAATTTTATTTTAGGAGATTTCAAAAAGAGTGAAGAAGAAATTTTGAAGAAAGTTTTCAAAAAAGCTTTTGACGCTATAAGCAAAGTCCGCGATACAGATGTGTATTCTGCGATGACGGAGTTTAATTACTAGATTTAAGGACGAAGTAAATTAGTGTTGTCTGCCAAAGGTCAAAGAGGGATATTGGCATAACACTAATTTACCCTGTCCCAAACTTATTCTAAGTAAATATATAAGTCAAACGATTAAAAACTCCGCACTGGCGGAGTTTTTAATCTTAATTTAATAAGTTTTTTACTTCTTCTCTACGAATGAGAGAGCCATCTTTTGTTCTTTGGGATCAAAGAGGGTGATTTTGAATGAGTAAGTTTTACCCATTTCTAGTGCCTCACGAAGTTTTTCTTCGGAACCAAATTCAGAGACATGGACTAGACCAGCCACACCT
>Ga0210050_1004979_pt1 | contig 10708 bp, 6 predicted proteins | sample CryGey132114_all_FD_185463 | JGI IMG/M metagenome (GOLD analysis project Ga0210050, IMG submission 185463) | Groundwater microbial communities from aquifer - Crystal Geyser CG22_combo_CG10-13_8/21/14_all (SPAdes) (version 2) | ecosystem: Environmental > Aquatic > Deep subsurface > Groundwater ...
AGATAATGGTGTGGTAATCAAAGCAGGCGCCAAGATATTTCAGCTTCATGAAAATACTGAAAATGTTGGTTACAAAGCTCCGCAGGTTTATAGGAAACTTCATTTCTCAAATCATACAAGAAAAGATTTTGGAGTGAAAGCAGATTATTTGGAAACAGGCAACAACAGGTGCATATGCCAAAAAAGAGACATAAAGAAAGATTGAAAGATTAAAAAATTAAAGATATTAAAAAAATTAAAAGGATTTGTTCTATAGTTATTGTGTCTAGCCAAGATACCCTTTCTTCTTTAAATTTGAGATTATTCTTTCAGATACATTTCCTGTATGATGCTCAAATTCTTTTCCTGTAATCTGCCCGTACAATTCAAGATATCTTCTTGCAGCTTCAATTTTTACTTCATCTGGAAGTACGGGTATTGCTCCGTCACCCATCCAGCTTCTTTCCTTTATGAGCCATTGCCTTACATATTCTTTGTCCATCTGCTTCTGCTCTTTTCCTTCCTGAAGCAGCTGTTCATAAGTATCAAGATACCAGAACCTTGATGAATCAGGAGTGTGAATTTCATCTATCAAAACAAGTTCTCCATTAAGTTCGCCAAATTCATATTTTGTATCAACAAGAATTAAATTATTTTTCTGGGCAAGCTCTGTGCCATGCCTGAATAATCTTAATGATACATCTTCAATTTTTTTCCACATTTCTTTGGATACAAGTTTTTTCTCAACTGTTTCTTTCGGAGAAATAGGCATATCATGCTCTCCCTGCTCTGCTTTTGTTGAAGGTGTTATAATTGGCTCGTCAAACGGCTGCTGAGGAATTAATTCATCCGGAAATTTCATGCCATACATTTCCCTTTTCCCTGATTGGTAATCTCTCCATATGCTTCCGGTTATGTAACCCCTTACAATTACTTCAACAGGAAATGGCCTGCATTCTGCTCCAATAAGGATATTTGCATCTGGAATATCAATAACATGATTTTTTACAATGTGCTTTGTATGCCCGAACCAGTATGCTGCAATCTGATTCAGCACCTGTCCTTTGAAAGGGACTGTTCCTACAATTTTATCAAAGCATGAAATTCTGTCGCTGGTAACAATGAGTCTTTTTCCGCCAGGAAGCTTGTAATTGTCCCTGACCTTGCCGATATATTTTCCCGGGAGATTGAAATTTGTTTCATTCAATGTATTGTTAAGCTCTTTCTTTATCTCTTCTGTTGTCAGGATCTGCATCACCTTTCTGGTTTTTTAGTTTGAATTTGGTTTTGAATTTTTGAGTTTGTGTTTTGTTTTGTCCTGCTTGACAAATTTTTTTGTGTATGCAATTAGTTTACTGTGTATTTTTTTGTTTGATGATATATTCACAGTTCCTTCAGGCGTGTTGATATCGAGTTCATTTCCATTCAGGTCTGTTGCCCTTCCTCCTGCTTCTGTAATCATGAATGCCATAAGTGCACTGTCATGAGGGCTGTAAAAATTGCTTATGTTTGCCTCAAACCTTCCAGATGAAATCATTGCAGCTGTGAGACCAATTGAACCTGTTTTCAGGACTTTTTTAAGATAGAAAAAAGCATGGCTATACATTGACATGACTGAACGGGTTTTGCTATTGCTTCTGAAAATTCCAAATGAGCAGACTGATTCTTTTAATTTTGAAACTGATGAAACTTTTATTCTTTTTCTTCCGAGAAATGCGCCTTTTCCTTTTTCAGCCCAGAACATCTGCTTTGTCAGAGGGAAATAAGCCACAGCAAAAATTGGTCTGCTTCCTTTTGCAATCCCTATAATTACGCAGAAATCAGGAAGCCCGTGCTTGAAATGAGTTGTTCCGTCAATAGGATCAATAAGCCAGAGATAATCATTGTCTTTATTATTTTTGGATAAAGAAGACATTCCTGCCTCCTCTGAAAGGATATTTGCCTTAGGAAACTCTTTTCTTATTTTTGAGATAATGTATTTTTCAGATGCATAATCTGCTTCTGTTACAAAATCTCCCCTTGATTTCTCTTTACTTTTAATTTCTTTGTAGAAATAAGATTCAACTATTTTTCCTGCTTCTACTGCTGCATCAAAAGCAAGCTTTTTCATTCTTTCAAATTCATTTCTGCTTTCCATCTTTTTTGTTTTTTATAATGCTGAATAATAATGCTGAATATTTTTTTATTTTTTCAGCCCGTCAATTATTTTCTGCCTCATTTCTCCCCTGTATTCATTGAGCTTTTTAGTATAATCCCCTGAAAAATTCAATATTTCAACTGCGGCAATTGCAGCATTCTCAGCTCTTCCAACTCCCACCCATATTCCTCGTTTCATCATGTGCATGAGCTGAAGCGCATTTTCGACTTTTGATGTATCAAGGAGGGGTATGTTTATTGTCATGCCTTTTGGCTTTGCAACATTTCCAAACTGGAGATTTACATTTTTTTCTGAGATTTTGTCGGATATTTCAAATGGAACTTCGAATTTTTCAAGAATCTCGACTGCTTTTTCGACTCTTTCATTTTTTATATCGCCAGTTATAGTTATTCCATTGTATTGTTTTAGCATCATCTTTGAGTAGCGAGCTGCTTCCTCTGCATTATCAACCCCGACACAAAGAACAGGTATTCCAGGAGGCATCTGCACAATTGCAAGAAGTGCATCAAGCCCCTGAAAATTGCTGTTTACAGGGACACCGATAACCGGCTTTATTGTCTGGGATGCCATAACCCCCGGGAGATGTGCTGCAAGACCTGCTCCTGCAACAAGGACTTTTGCATCTGATTTTTTTAGGATTGTACTTAGAACATCAGGGCTCCTATGTGCTGAACACACAATTACTTCGCTGTTTTCTGTATTTTCCAGAATTGTGTCATAAACTTTGCTATCGGAAGAACTTCCGAATATTATCAAAATATCAGCCATTTCAGCACCCCATTGATTACAATCTGCCGGATATTTATATAATTTTGTATGGAAAATACAATTAACATTGATAGCAAAAAAATATTGATGGCAAAAACAATTAACAGGATAAAGCTTTAAAGCTTTGTGAGAAGTTATCTCCTTGCCAATATCTCTGCTTTTTGGTAATGTTTGTTGTAAAGAAGCTTTCTTGCTATATCCCATGCATAAGGCATCACATTTTCAGGCTTGTCATCTATTGCAAGAATCCAGAGTGTTCCTGTTTCCATTTTTTTTATGTTTTTCATGCCAGCGCTATTTTTCAGCGATGACAAAAGAGAAGAAGAACTGTTAGAACTATTTTCAGTGTCTGTAACAAGTATTCTTATTCTTCCATCTGGGAATGGCTCATTCGGTTTTTTGAACTCCACCTTGTGTTTGTTGTGATTTACAAGAAGGTCAACTTTTGAAATCTTGTTTTCAAACACTTTTGTGTCCCCATTGAAATTGAATTTGTAATAAATTTCTCTTTTGAGATTGAGTATTTTTGTAGAGCCCATCCTTTTTAGTGTATTTGAAGCTGTTATAGCTGTATTGTCAGGTATTACAAGAGACACAAACATTTCAACTTCAGGCATTTTTAGCCTCCTTTTTCATTTTTTCTATATAAAATTTCATTGACTCGAATATTTTTCTTCCTGCAGAAGATGAATCACCTTCTTTTGATGTTCCGTAAAATCCGGGAATTTGTTTTTTCCATGCTGCCCTTTCAGGATGCGGCATGATGGCAAGCACGTTTCCCTTTGCATTGTAAACTGCTGCAATATTTGCAAAAGAGCCATTTGGATTGTATGGATATTTTTCAAGGATTTTTCCATTTTCATCGCAGTATTTGAATGCTACAAGATTTTCCCGCCTTAATTTTTCTTTCACTTCGCTGTCAGATGTCATGAATCTGCCTTCTCCGTGTGCAACAGGTACAAGCATGACTTCATTTGGCTTGAATAATGATGTGAAGGCTCCTTTATTGTTTTCGACCTTCAAATAAACCCAAGAGCAGTAATATCCTGAAACAAGAGGATTTACATTTGGAGCAAGGGCAATTTCATTGTCTGGCTTTGTTGCAGGAACCATTCCTTTTTCAACAAGGATTTGTGCGCCATTGCATATTCCGAGAACAGGTTTTCCTTTGTCCGCTTCATTTTTTATTACATCCAGAACCGGGTCTTTGGCAACTATGACTCCTGCACGTATTCTGTCTTCATAACTCCATCCGCCCGGAAGAACATAGCCGTCAAAGTCACGCAGTCTTGCCGTATCAGAATTCCATCTTATAATTTCTGCTGACATTCCTGCTGCTTCAACAACTCTGGCAGTTTCTTCCTCGCAGTTTGTTCCGGGGAACCATATGACTGCAATCCTGATTCTGCTGCCTTTGAGGTTATTTTTAATATTGTTTTTAATGTTATCTTGGGCTTTAATAACTTCTTTTTGCTTCATCGGAGAGTTTTGAAGCAACTGTTTTTTTGTATGTGATGGCTGCTTTGAAGATGCTCCTGATTGTGCAGATTTAAAACTGGAAGAGTGCTTTGCCTGTGCATGGCTTTTCTTCTCGTGGCCTTTGTTTTTTGCCTGCGATTTTTTGTTTTTATTTTTGTTTTGTTTTGCCATTTTGTTTTGCCGCAGTTTTAATTTTTTCCAGTTTATTTTGCAAGTGTTATTTACTGCTTCACTGATTTATTGTTTTATTTATTGTTTCATCAGCGAAGGCAATGAGGAGTACCATTCAGATGCCATCTCATCAACTTTTACATCGAGGATTTTCCTGTTCTTTGCCCTGAATACAAGCTTTGCTTCTTTTGTTGTCTGACCAAGTTTCCAGTATTCAACCCCATTTGAAGATAATATTTTTTTAACAGCTGACTTGTTTTTTGAATCAACTTCAATTATAAAGCCTGAATTTTCCGAAAACATTGTTTTGTCATATCTCATTTCAGAAAATGCAATGTCAATCTGCGCTCCAATTTCGCCGAGAATTGCCATTTCAGATATTGCAGCCGCCATCCCTCCATCAGAGATGTCGTGACAAGAGAGCAAAAGCCTTTTGTCTGTCATATCAATAATTGAATGAATCATTGCTGTCTCCTTTTCAAAGTCTATTTTTGGGACATTTGCTCCTGTTTCACCTGAAAGATCGTAGTAAACGCTTCCGCCCAGTTCATCTTTTCTTTTTCCAAGAAGGTAAAGGAAGGATTTATGTTTCTTGAAGCGGGTTGTAATGGCCTTGCTGTAATCATCCATGACGCCAACGCAGGATATTATTGCTGAAGGATCAACTGGCTTGCCTTTTGAATTACTATTATAAAAACTTACATTTCCTGAAACAACAGGAACCTGCTCTTTTGTTTTGTATCTATGAATGTTGTTTGCTGCATCTGCAACTCCCTGAACACCCTGCTGAAACTGCCAGAAGTTTTCAGGGATTTCAGGATTGCCATAATTAAGGCAGTCTGTCAGTGCAGAAGGAATTGCGCCTATTGCTGCAATATTTGCCATGCTTTCTGCAACTGCATTTGCAGCACCCCAATAAGGGCTTATTTTAGATATTCTTGGATTTGAATCAGTTGAAAGCGCAATTCCGTGAGGAGAAACTTCTTCAGGAGAGATAAGGCCTGCATCAGCTTCTCCTGGTGCAATTATTGTATTTCCCATAACACTTGTGTCGTAATGCTTGTAAATCATTTCCCTGCTGCATACATCCCTGTGAGCAAGAATTTTAAGAAGAGTTGCATTGTATGCCCTAGGCTCTTTTATTGAAGGCTCCTTGAAATTCATTTTTGGCTCTTTTGATTCTCTTGCATATTTTATCCCTGATGTAACTTCATCAACAGGAACATTGCATACAATTTTTTCATTGTGCCTCAGAACAAAATTTTTCTCTTTTGTTATTTTTCCGATAACAACAGCTCTGGCACCTTCTGCAACATTAGGAAGGTCATAATTTTCGTTATAAATTTTAATAAGAATAGGTGTAAATTCAGGGGGGACTATCCAGGTAAATCTCTCCTGTGTTTCCCCGCATGCTATAATGTAAGGAGGAAGATTTTCCATTGATACATGCACTTTGTCAAGGTCAATGTCGACACCGTAGCCTGCTGATGATGCCAATTCTGAAGCTGCGCACATGATTCCGCCTGCACCCATATCTTTGAAGCCAACTTCAATTTTTCTTTTTCTGATTTCGTCAAAAACCGCATAGCTTGCCCTTATCAAAACGTTTTTCAGAAATGGATCGGGAACCTGCACTGCTCCTTTATTCTCATGCTGTTTGTCGTCCAGAATAAGGCTTGCAAAAGCAGCGCCTCCGAAACCAGAGGTATCAGTTGGTTTTCCGACAATTACAACATCATATCCTTCTGAATTTTTTGGAGCTGTGCTGTGAATTATGTCTTTTGCTTTTACAATTCCAAGGCAGACAACATTTACAAGGCAGTTATCATCAAATGAATCTTCAAAATATGCATCTCCTCCCATGTTTGGAATGCCAACTGCATTTGAATACCCTGCAATCCCGTTTACAACTGAATTTGAAATATATTTTACTCTTTCTTTGTTGGGACCGGTTGGATTGCCGAATCTAAGCGGGTCAGCAAGAGCAACAACTTTTGCACCCATGCAGACAACATCCCTTATATCTCCGCCGATGCCTGTTGCAGCGCCTTCATATGGAACAACCTGGCTTGGATGATTGTGACTTTCATGGCTTATTACAACACCCCATTTGTCATTATTTATTGTACCGAGCTCGACAATGCCGGAATCTTCGCTTGGACCGAGGATTACATTTTTTCCTGTTGCCGGAAGAAGCTTTAATGTGTCCCTGCTGCTTTTGTAGGATGTATGCTCTGACCATTCAATATTAAAAACATGAATTTCTGTAAGAGTTGGGTCTCTTCCTATCTTTTTTGTGAGTGATTTTGCCTCTTCAGGCTTGATGGAAAGATTGTTTTCACTGAGGAAAGAAGCGAGCTGCTTGCCAGAAAAAGTGCTTATGGGTATTGTCCCTGATTCCTCTACATTGTCCACTCTGAAATCCCCCAATTTTATCATTTTCATTTGGTTTAAACTATATAAGTCTTTCTATGAAATAGGACTAATTGATGTTGGAAAAAATATCCATTAGTTGTTTATTTTGTATTTTAGTATAGAATTAAAGTAAATATTATTCCTAGGCTTTTAGGTTTTTAGATACTCAAGCTATTAGAGAGGTAGGTTATTATTGCTCTTCATGGTTTTTTTGCTGGGCTTCTGCTTTTTGTTCTTCTTCCTCTTCCTATTTCTCTCTTAATTTCTCAGATTTTTTAAGTTTATTTACAAGTATCAGATTCCTGATGTAAAAGAATGCGAGGATAACTATAACAAAATAAGAAATTGTCCAGATGTTAATCAGACTTGCAATTCCTGCTGATTTTATTGAAAGCCTTTCATTGATTGGGATGCCAGAGGTGTTGCTGTTATTTAATGAGGTATTCTCTTCGGAAGATAAGAGTTTAGAAAGATTCTGCGCTAGGATTTCAGATTGTGGAAGTGTGCAGGATTGTGTTATTGGAAGAGGATTATCGAAAGTAGGGCATTTCTCAGGCTGGCTGTAATCTGCAACACTTACAAGTGTACATGTTCTTGTCTGTTCTCTGTTGTATGAGCAACTGCTCCATGCGGTGCATGACCAATTCTTGCTGCAAATCCATGTTGTTGAAGAAGCACCTCCGCCGCCTCCTCCTCCAGAGCCTGCAGAGGGAGTGCTTGATTCTGTTACAGGCCTGTCATAGCTAATCTGCTTTATTCCTGAATGAGACAAGCCAATTATTGCATAGGTTGTTCCTGAAAGGGTGCAGGTATAATTCCCCGTTACTGCTCCATCACATGCAACTTTTGTTTCTGATGTTCCACCACAAGTAGAACTCATCTCTTCTATTGAATCAATTTCTGCATCTTTAATGCACACAGAGTTCAAACTGATATTTGTTTGATTAAGATAAATTGTTTTTGTTGCGCCAGTATTGGTAAGGTTAATCCCTTTCACAACAAGACTTTCACTTCCGTTGAAGAATGTCTGGTTTATTTTTATATTTATAAAATTAAGTTTGGTTGTATTTGTAAGATTGTAATTAAAGATTACAATTGTTTTGTTTGTCTCGGAATTTGTAAAATTTATAGGCACAAAACCAACAAGGGAATTGCTAAGATTAAATGAAGTTCCATTTATTACAACCGAGAGATTTGGGATGTTGGTTATTACATCAGATATATTTCCTTCGTAAGTATCATTGCTTCCAAAAGGCTTGTCAAGGATTGTTATGCGAACAATCTGGGAGTCTATACCTCCCTGGGAATCATTTACAGTTACATTTACTGTATAATTTCTTGCACTGTAATAATCAGTCAGCCATTGCCCTGATGAATTAAGTGGTGGAGTAAAAGAATATGTAAGCAGGTCATTGTCCGGGTCTACTGCTGTTAAGTTTCCTGTTGCATTAATATCAACGAGATCTGTTTCATTTGCTATGATATCTGGAATTGATGAAAGAACCGGTGCCTGATTCACATAGCTTACATTTACAATTATGCTGTCATTTGTTATGTACTGGCCGTCACTTGCAGTAATGTTTACTGATGCAATGCCAGACCAATAAGCTGTTGCATTTATTTTCATGCTTGTATTCTGGTAAAAGGTTATTGTGATGTTTGAGTTATTTGCTGCATAGCCATAGAAAAGAGTTGCATTGTCAATGTCTGAAAAATACTGGCTTAAAATTATTGAATTATTATAGGAGTTTTCAGGAAAAGTTATGTCAGGAAGTGGAGAGGTGAGTATTGGAGCGTCATTTGTTGGAATTACATAGAGCAAAAAATTTTGTGAAGCTGAAAGTTCAGTGTCGTTAACTATTATTGTGATGTTAAAATAATTTCTTGAATTGTTATTCTGCGGAGTCCAGTTGAATGAGCCTGTAAGATTGTTAAATGAGAAATTTCCGGAAACAGATGGAATATCAGGAGATGATGAAAATGAATAAGAGAGTGTATCGTTGTCAGGGTCAGTTGCATTCATTGTGTAATTGTAAAAAATCCCTTCTGTTGCATTTGCAAAGGGAGTTGAATGAATTGCAGGAACATTATTGTAATTATATTGAAGCATTAAGCTGGATGTATGCCCTGAAGTGTCGTTTGCTGTTATGTTAAGAAAATTTGTTCCTCTTGTGAAGTTTTCTGCATTTATTGCATAAGGTAAATTTAAGGTTAAATTTCCGGTTCCATAATCATAAAGCACTGTTCCCACAACAAAATCATCTGTAACTGAAAGAGAAATTGTTGTTGAGCTGTTTATGGTTGTCGAATTTGCAGGAGAAACAAGTGAAATCGTTGGGAATGCTGAATCTGTATAATATTGGGTAATTGGATAATTTGAAGTCAAAGAGTACGGCTGTGAAGAGGGTGTTGAATTTGATGTCAAGTTCGTTGCAGATATTCTGACAAGCCAGTTTCCTGTTTCTCCTGAAGGGATATTATAGGAAATATTCAAAGTGTTTGATGAATTGCTTGATGACACAGATGAAGCTAAATCTGATGAGGTGTTGTAAAGGTAAATATTAATCAGCTGTGCACTGTTGTTCCAGTCAAGACTTAGGTTAATTTTTGAGCTGTTTCCTGTTATGTTTGTAACATTAATGTAATGGAAATAAGTTGAATTTGTGTATGTGAGTGTTGCATTTGAGAAATAAACTTCGCTGTTGATTTTATAATTTGAGGCAAGTGCAAATTTTTGAGTTCCCGAAACATTGTAAGGCACTACTTTGATTTTCCAGTTTCCTGAAACATAAGGGCTTATTATTTTTACAAATTCATCTGTCTGATACTGGCTTGTAGATTGGTTTTGTATGTTTCCTGAAGGGTCAAGAATATAAAGGTCAGCATCATTATGATAGGAATAATTTTCAGGCCAATAAAGAGTTACCCTGAAATCAGAAGATGCATTTGGAAGATAAACATTGTAATAAATAGGGGATGAGGGGGTTATGTTTCCCAATTTTGTGTTATTTATTTCTGAAAATGCTCTGCTCACATTTACCATGCCAATTCCGTAAATGTTGTCTTTTACAAAAGAGTCATAATCATAAACAGAATTCATAATCAATGCTTTAGCTTCTTCAGGAGTTAATGAGGGCCTTGCCTGAAGCAATAAAGCAGCCATTCCTGCAACCATGGGCGTTGCCATACTTGTTCCTGATCCTGTGACAGTTCCGACTCCGTTATTGCTGAGCGAAACTATCTGCGCTCCCGGTGCAACAACATCGGGCTTTTGTCTGCTGTCAGTTGTCGGACCTCTACTGCTGAAACAAGTTATAAGGTTTTTTGATGTACTTGTATCTGTGCATCCTGACCATCCCAATACTCCATAATTTTGCTCATAAACTGCACCAACTGTTATTACTTTTTTTGCACAACCTGGACAGTCTATTGTACTTGATGACGGGCCTGAGTTTCCAGCTGCAACTGTTATTATTTTTCCCTGCTCAACTGTTGCATCAAGATATGAAGAAAGCAGATCGCTTCCGTCTGTGGAGTTGACAGAGCTGCCAAGGCTCAATGTCAGAATATCGGCCCCATTTGCAATGCACCAATCAACACCATTTATTATCCAGGAATTATAACCAACTCCGGAATCATTAAGAACTTTTGCGTTCATTAATATTGCTCCAGGCGCAATTCCTTTGTAAGTTTCATTCTGGCTTCCGACAATTCCTGCTACATGTGTTCCATGGCCAT
>Ga0210050_1004985_pt1 | contig 10698 bp, 8 predicted proteins | sample CryGey132114_all_FD_185463 | JGI IMG/M metagenome (GOLD analysis project Ga0210050, IMG submission 185463) | Groundwater microbial communities from aquifer - Crystal Geyser CG22_combo_CG10-13_8/21/14_all (SPAdes) (version 2) | ecosystem: Environmental > Aquatic > Deep subsurface > Groundwater ...
TTCAAACAAACGCAAGCCCAACAACGATTTCTTGCGTTGCATGCCAATTTCTTTTTCTAATCTCTCGCGCAAAGCAAGGACTTCTTTTTTTAAGTCAATTTTTTCAAAAATTTCCCTAACCACTTCAGCTCCGGTGCCGGCTGAAAAAATTTCACCGTAGCGGGACAGATATTCACGGTATTGGGCTTCAGAAAGAATGGTCAGCTTTTCTAACGACAAAATTTCTTGCTTGCGAGCCAGGTAGGTCTCTTTAAGGTTGTTTTGTTCAGAGTCGGCTGTTTTTGTTTTTTTGCCAGTAATTTTCTCGCTGGGCTTTTTAAGGTTTTGGCTTTTGTTCTTAAATTCCTGGTCCAATTCTTTAAGCAAAAGCGACCGGGCTGATTCATCAACCTTGGTGATAATATAGGCGGCAAAATAAATAACTTTTTCCAATTTTTGCGAAGGCAAACCCAAGACCATGCCAATTCTGGAAGGCACGCCCCGTAAAAACCAAATATGCGAAACTGGCGTAGCTAATTTTATATGCCCCATTCTTTCCCGGCGCACCGAGCTTTTAGTGATCTCAACGCCGCATCGGTCGCAAATAATGCCCTTAAAGCGAATGCCTTTATACTTACTGCAATAGCACTCAAAGTCCTTAGTTGGGCCAAAAATCTTTTCGCAAAAAAGACCATCTTTTTCCGGCCGTTGGGTACGATAATTAATGGTTTCCGGTTTTCTAACCTCGCCGTGCGACCAACTCAAAATATCCTCGGGCGAAACGATTTTTATTCTTAAAGCTTGTAAATCAGCGGCACGCATAAATTAGTTAGTAGTTAGTAGTTAGTAGTTAGTAGTTTTATTCTACATTTTCTTCGGTAGCTACGGGTAAGCTGTTTTCCAAGGCCTCGGTTTCTTCGTCTCGCACTAAACCCTTAACCTCAATGTTCAAACCCAATGATTTTAATTCCGCCACTAACAAGTTAAACGAAGCCGGGATATTGGGCTTTTTCACCGGCAAACCCTTTAAGATTGATTCATAAGCGGCCGCTCGGCCAGCCACATCATCTGATTTAATGGTTAAAATCTCTTGCAAAGTGTGGGCGGCGCCGTAGGCCTCCAAGGCCCAGACCTCCATTTCGCCAAATCGTTGGCCGCCAAATTGCGCCTTGCCTCCCAAGGGCTGTTGAGTAATCAAAGAATAAGGGCCGATAGAGCGCATATGGATTTTATCTTCCACCATATGAATAAGCTTCATCATATACATATAGCCCACCGTAATCTTTTTAGGAAAAGGCAAGCCAGTTCGCCCGTCATATAAAATGACCTGACCGGACTCGGGCAAACCAGCTTTTTTTAATTCTTCTTTAATATCTTCTTCTTTGGCGCCAAATAGAGAAGGAGTTTCCGCCAAATAACCTAATTCATGAGCCGCCCAACCCAAATGTGTTTCCAAAATCTGGCCAATGTTCATACGGGAAACCACGCCCAAAGGATTCAAGACAATATCAACCGGACGACCATCTTCCATATAAGGCATTTCTTCTTCGGGTAAAATCATAGAAACAATCCCTTTATTGCCGTGTCGGCCAGCCAATTTATCGCCTACTCTAACGCGGCGCAACTGGGCCACTTCCACGCGAATTCTTTTTAAAACGCCCGGCTCTAACCGATCGCCTTGCTCGCGGGAAAACACTTTAACATCTATGACGCGGCCATATTTGCCATGCTCCATCCGCAAAGAAGTGTCTTTAACATCTTTAGCTTTCTCGCCAAAAATAGCTTTAAGCAACCGTTCCTCCGCGGTGAGAGCTTTTTCTCCTTTGGGTGAAATTTTACCCACTAAAATATCATTGGGCCCGGCTTCAGCTCCAATTCGCACGATGCCTTCTTCGTCCAAATCCTTGAGCTTTTCTTCAGACACATTAGGAATGTCGCAAGTGGTCATTTCCGGCCCCAATTTGGTTTCTCTCACATCGCAAGTAAAATCTTCAATATGCACCGATGAAAAACAATCTTCCCGCAATAATCTTTGCGAAACAACTATGGCGTCTTCGTAATTGCCGCCGCGGAAAGGCATAAAAGCCACAAAGATGTTGCGGCCCAAAGCCAAGCGGCCTTTGTCCACGGCCGCTCCATCAGTTAAGATATCACCTTTTTTCACTTTATCACCCTTATGAACTATCGGTCTTTGATGAGTAGCGGTGTATTGATTGCGTCGCTTAAAAATACGCAATTTAAGAGCGATGATTTTATTGTCTTTTGTTTTTATTTTAATCTCGCCCGCGTCTACTTCTTTAATTTCGCCGTCTTCAGGCGCCAAAAGGACTTCGCCTGAATCATAGGCCACTTTTACTTCCAAGCCCGTGCCCACCAAAGGAGCTTGGGGTTTTAGCAAGGGCACGGCTTGGCGTTGCATATTAGAGCCCATTAAGGCCCTATTGGCGTCATCGTTTTGTAAAAAAGGAATCAACGAAGTAGCCACGCTCAATGGCTGATTGGGCGAAACATCCATAAAATCCACTTCTTTTTTAGACACCACCACTGGATCGCCTCGCCGGCGCACTTCAACTTCGTCATTAAGGATATTGCCTTTGTCGTCTACGATAGTATTGCTGGTGGCTATAAAATGATTTTCTTCCTGCGAGGCGGTGAGGTATTGAATTTTATCAGCCACTCGGCCATGTTTGGCTTCAAAATAAGGAGTTTGTAAAAAGCCAAAAGGATTAACCGAAGCATAAGTGGCCAAATGATTGATTAAACCAACATTTTGGCCTTCCGGCGTTTGAATAGGGCAAATTCGGCCATAATGCGAGGGCTGAACATCGCGCACTTCAAAGCCAGCTCGTTCGCGAGTCAGCCCGCCCGGGCCAGTAGCGGTTAAACGGCGTTTATGTTCCAACTCGGACAAAGGATTTTCCGCGTCCATAAACTGGGAAAACTGCGAGGAAGCGAAAAATTCTTGAATAACCGCCATCACCGGCCGCGAATTGATTAACTGCGAAGGTGTTAAGGTAGCTGTGTCTAAAGTTGACATGCGGTCTTTAATAATTCTTTCCATACGCATTAAGCCAACCCGAACGCGAGCCACGCACAACTCGGAAAGATTTTTAATGCGGCGGTTGCCCAAATGATCAATTTGATCGGGAATGGCTTCGGGGTCATTATTTAACTTTATAATTTCTTTAATTGTTTCTAAAATATCGCCTAAATTTAAGACCCTTTCATCTTTCTCAATTTCTGTTGTTTTATTCTTAGTATTAAGCTGGGGAAGCCGCTCCCAGACCTTCCAACGACCAACCCGGCTTAAATCATATCGTTGAAAATTGCAAAACATATTCCAAATCAATTCTTTGGCCGCGTCCGGGCTAACCAAATCGCCTGGCCGCAATTTGCGATAAACTTCCACAAAGGCCTCCCCAGCATTGTTGGCGGGGTCGCGCGATAAGGTCTTTTCTAGATATTTAACCTCGCCCTTATCAATGTCTTTGAAGGCCTCTTTGATTTCTTTAGTGCTTTCCAAGCCAAAAACCCTCAATAAAGTAGAGGCGGCCACTTTTCGTTGGCGATTGATTTTAACGCCCAAGAAGCCAGAGGTGTCAGTGGAAAATTCCAACCAAGCGCCCCGGGCCGGGATAATTTTAGCGCCAAAATATCGTTTGCCTTTGAAATTTTTCACCGTGAAAAAAATACCCGAGGAACGAATCAACTGCGGAATAACCACTCTTTCTACGCCATTGATAATAAAAACGCCGTTGTCCATCATCAACGGGAAATCAGCCAAAAACACTTCCTGCTCTTTAATTTCTTTTGTCTTGAGATTTTTTAAGGCAAACCTTAATCGCAAAGGCGCGCTATAAGAGTCCTCCTCTTCTTTGGCCTGATAGCCGTCTTGATATTTGGGCTTGCCCAAAATAAAGTCCACAAAATCTAACTCAAATTGCTTGCCGGTATAATCCCGCACTGGATACATTTCTTGGAAAAGATCTTTGATGTCTCTTTCCCAAAGTTGGCCCCAGCCATTTTTTTGCAACTGCAAGAGATAAGGCAAAGGAAAAGAAAGCTGCGACTTAGCAAAATTTTTGACTTTCATAGTTTTTGAGATGACTGCAAAAACCTGAACCAATAAACAGACCTTCTAATACAAGAAAAATCCCCCTCTTGGGAAGGGCCTATAATTTTATATGTTTAACGAGAAAATAGTTTTAAAAAAGTTAACAAAAGAAGCAAAGTTAATATAGTTTGCTAAAAACAATTCTAATTATACTTATCTAAACAAATTTGTCAACACCTTCTATCATTTTATACCCAGCCAAATGGTTTCTTCATTGATTTTGACTTCTTTTTGCGCTAAAAATTCGCCCCCGCCCGCATCGCTACGCGAAGCGTTGCGGGCAGGCCCGACAGCATCGCTACGCGAAGCGTTGCGGGCAGGTTGCTTGGACGAGTTTTCTTGAATGGCTTGCGATTTGGTGATTGCTAAAATTTGCTTTTGGTTTTTAGCGATAACTTCGGCTAAGCTTTCTTGGGTGGCAAAATAAATATCCACTTTACCTTGCGGCGTTAACCCTGCCTTCTTGCGCAAATCCTGGATGTGGCGAATAATCTCCCGAACAAGTCCCTCTTCTTTTAATTCATCAGTCATCGCAGTGTCCAGCTCAACCTCGCTATCAAGGCCTTCATCAAAAACAACTTCTTTAACATTAACTTCATCTTTTATCAAATCCAATAATTCTTCTTTAACTTTTAACTTTGCGCTCCCGCCAGCAATGCTTTGCATAGCAATGCGAGCTGGTTTAACTTTTAACTTTTGTAACGCTTGCCTCACCCCGATTTTCAAATCCATTCTCTTAGCCAACGCCAGAGAAACAATATCTCTCACGACTTGCATATCTTGTTCTAATTTTTCATCAATCGCTTTTTTATTAGCTAACGGCCAATCGCATAAATGCACAGACCGACAGTCCCCCGGGGTCAGACCTCGGGGCGCTAACTCTTGGTACATTCGCTCGGCTAAAAACGGCATAAACGGCGCGATGAGCTTGGCAATAGTTATTAAAACATCATGAAAGGTCGGCTCGGCCTCTTCAAACCTTTTTCTGGACCGACGCACATACCACAAGGATAAATCATTTATCCAAAAATCCTCAATCGCCTGGCTGGCCTTAACTGAATCAAACTTTTCCAAACTTTCGGTTACTTCTTTAATAATATTATTTAACCTGCTCAAAATCCATTTATCTAAAACATTTCCCCCGTCACCCTGAGCGAAGCGAGGGGTCTCTTGTTCGGGATTCTTCGCCTGCTGGCTCAGAATGACAGGATTAGAAACATATGTCTGATAAAAAGTAAAGCAATTCGTTAAAGTAAGGATTTTTCTTTCAACTTCTTTGGCTACACCATAGCCAAACCTCAAGTTATTGGCCGGGTTAGCCAGAGCATACATCCACCTCATCACATCAGCGCCAATTTTCTCTACTGCCTCATCAAACCAAATGGCATTGCCCTTGGACTTGTGCATTTCCTCGCCTTTTTCATCAACCACATTGGCAAAGCCCAGCAAATTCTTAAACGGCGGCTCGTTCTCTAAAACCTGGCTCATCACCAATAAAACATAAAACCAATTCTTAAACTGGCCGGGAAAGCCCTCGCAAACCAATTCAGCTGGAAACCATTTTTGCCATTCTTTTTTATTGTTGTGAAAATAAGGAATGTTTGCCGAGCGATTATCATTACTAATAGTAGAAAACGGCACAATCCCGGCGTCCAGCCAAGGCGTGCCTACATCCATGATGCGAGAAATAATTTTTTCGCACTTGGCGCATTTTATTTTCACCGCGTCCAGCCAAGGCCGATGGGGCGAGTGGCCCTCAAAATCCTGCCAGCCCTCAATGGCTCGCTTTTGCAATTCTTCCAACGACCCAATCACCTCAAAACTGCCACACTCGCACTCAAAAATCGGCAAGGCCAAGCCCCAATAGCGCTTTTTGGAAATCAGCCAGTCGCGCATATTTTTTAACCAGTCGGCCTCTCTTTCTTTGCAAAAACCAGGCAACCAGTTTATTTTTTCTACCGCCTTCATCAAGGGCTCTCGCAATTTATCCATAGAAATATACCATTCATCAACCAAACGAAAAATCAGCTCGCTCTTGCACCGCCAGCAAGTTGGATACCTGTGCTGATAATCCTCAATTTTATAAACCAAACCCCTGCTCTCTAAATTACTAAAAATATATTGCCTCACCTGTTCTGTTCCGACAAATTTTCCCGATAACTCGCCAAACCCCTCCCTGTAATTGCTTTCGTTGTCGGTTAAATCAATCACCGGCATTTTATTTTCTTTAGCCAGCTGAAAATCTTCAGCCCCGCACCCCGGCGCTGAATGCACAATACCCGTGCCCTCTTCCGCGGTCACTTCTTTCCACAAAACCACCCTGTTGCATTCTGTGAGCGATCGTTCACATCTTGCAACACTTGGCAAGTCGCCAAAAAGGCCAGTGTAAGTTTTATTTTCCAGCGCCTTGCCCTCAAATGTTTCAATAATTTCGCCCCCTTCAATTAAATCGGCTTTGTCTTTTAATAAAATATAAATATCGCCATTGTTAGCTTTAACTTTGGCATAAATCAGGTCTGGGTGCGCCGATAGAAAAACATTACCAGGCAAAGTCCAGGGTGTGGTTGTCCAGGCCAAAAAATATGTTTTATCTTCGCCCACCACCGGCAACTTAAAATAAATGGCTTGGTGGGTTATCTCCTTGTATTCTTCGGTTAAAATTTCGTGCTGACTAATGGCTGTGCCGCACCTTGGACACCAAGCCACCACATCGTGGCCTTTATACAAAAAACTTTTTTCATGGCAAATTTTCAAAAAATGCCAAATTGCGTAGTTGTTCTCGTCTGACAAAGTATAGTAAGAATGGCTCTGTTTAATCCACTCACCCTTTTCGTCAAACTCGGTTTGCCAGTTACCCCAATCACGCAACATACCCAGCCGAATGGACTGCTGGGTTTGAATTTTAGAGTATTTGTGCGCCCGTTCTTTGCATTTATTGACAAACTTCTCAATGCCGTATGTTTCAATATCTTTTTTGCTCTTAAAACCCAGCTCTTTTTCCACCTCTACCTCTACCCAAAGCCCTTGGCAATCAAAGCCGTTCTGTAATCTTTGCTTATAGCCCTGCATGGCCTTAAAGCGTTGAAACAAATCCTTCAATGTCCTGCCCCAAGCGTGGTGCGCACCCATGGGATTATTGGCGGTAATCGGCCCATCTAAAAAACTCCACGGCTGACCGTTTTTATTTTTTTCTTTTATCTTACCCAACAACCCCATCCCCTCCCAAAACTTCAAAGTTTTATGTTCGTTTACGACAAAATTATTTTCCATAAACTAAAAAGTGTTTTCTTTAATTTCTAAATGGCAATCTGGCGCCAATTCCTTTAAGGCGGTTTTTAAGCTTTCAATAACTTTTTCAAGATCAAATGGCTTGTCTTGAATTTCTATGCGAGTTCCCCTGCTCCGAATATTATAGTCACCCTCGCCCAATAATTGTTCTAATCTTTCTTCCATTTTCTCATAAAACTTTGACGGCATTTTCTCTTTCATCTGAAATCTATATTCATTATAATCTCTAAGGTAAAAGAAAACCGCCTCGGAAACTTTTTCCGAATTTTTTTCTCCCTCAACGCTTTCTATAAAATTATCTCTATTTTCTTTTTCCATAAAACTTTTCACAAAAACTTGACAAACGCTTGCCAGCTTTGCTATAATTTAATCACTACACATGGGTAGGATTCTATATGAGTCCTGCCCATTTTACATTTCCTTTTTATCAAATTTCAAAAGATATTTTAAGTATTCAAAGTCCCTGAAATTCCCTGCGGCAAATTGTCTAATTTCCTTAGCGGTTCTCCTGCCGCGAGCCAACACAAAAATTTCTTTACCCTCCCGCCCCAAAAACTTTAAAACTGGCAAAAAATCGCCGTCACCCGACAAAATAACCGCCCTGCCAAAATTGTCTTTCTCTTTCATTAAATAAAAAGCCATATCCACATCGCAATTGGCTTTTCTCTTAACATTGCCTTCATCGTCAGGATATGACTTAACTGGTTTTAAGTATAATTCGTAGCCAAATCCCTTAAGCTTTCGGTAAAAGTTCACTCTGCTTAGATGCCGTTCTAACAATAAAATGCGCGCGTCACTGAAGCGGCTGTTTTCTAATTTTAACAAATTCGTAAGGTGTCCTCGCAAATCCTCAATAGGCACCACCTCATTTTCCAAATAATTATACGAAAAATTATAAATTTCCACTCCGCCAAAATACAAAATTTTTTCAACGCCATACTTGCGTTGTAAATAAGTAAATAACTTCTGGTAGTCAATTTTCCAGCCTAAGCTTTTCACTCCTCCGTAAAATAAATTTGAAGCGTCAACAAACGCAAATGTTTTCATAGTGTTGCCATAACCCTAAATTACTCTAATTTACTATTTTTTTACAAATTTAGCAAACAAAAAATGGGAAGGGCAGACCTTCCTAAACTCAATTTAGTAATTCTATTTACTAAGAGTTATAAACGGATTTTCCATCTCAAAAGTTATTTTCGCGATGTGGTTGTTGATGAAATTTTCATCAAGGCCGTATTTTTGAGCGTAAATTTTACCCACAGCGCAAAACATTGCTTGACTATAATCAAAACCGAGCTTGGCTGAAACTTCTTTGACAATTTGTTCGCTTTGGCCTTCAACCTCAACTAAGGGCTCCAGATATGGCCATTCATCAATAGTAATTTCCGTGTCGCCAATTTGCCAAAGCTCTCTTTTGCTTTCCTGATAGGCCTTTTCCTGACAACCAATGGCTTTAACAAACTCAACCGCCTTAGCAAAATCATCAATCTTAAAACAAATCTCCTTTTGCCCATCTATGCTTTGAGCCCCGCCAACAGGCACTATCTTAAAAGTTAGAGTTATTTTGTCGCCCTCATCTCTCACTCTAACAAACTTGTCTTTATGCTCATGGAGATGGTTGCAAAACTATTTCGTAGCGAAATTTTAGATTTTCGAGCGAGGCGAGGAAGACGAGCAAAATGTTTTGAGGCCGTAGCCCAGCTACGGCGAAAAGCATTTTGCGAAGTCTGACGATGACGCAGCCGAAAAGATAAAATTGTAGCAGGAATAGTTTTGCAACCATCTCATGGAATTTATGAAATAAAAAATCCAGATTGGTTCTTAACGCCTTTTGGTTATCACTCCGAGGCTTCGCTTGGGTGGAATATCGACGATAAACACAAAATCATTTTTAAAATTACAGCCCTGTTGAAGTTAATTATTGGAGTAGGAGTATTTGTCTTCGCAGTATTTTTCTTTGTTTTTGCTGTGCATTCGTTGTTGGGATAATAATAGTTCCCGCATATTTTTTTGACAGAAAGAAATTTTTGAGTATGATTAAATAAAAGAATAAAATATATGGCAAGCCGAATAAACAACAACATAACCCTGTCAAAAGCAACCATCTTAAAACAAAAAGGAATGGTTATTTTGCCTTTGCGGGAATATAAAAGATTGTGCGAAAATGCCGTGCCCACACATCATTTAGAGGGCAAGGAAGCGCGGGAGCTAGATTGGTTAATTAGAGATGGAGTAGCTGAATACAGGGCAGGCAAAACTATTAAGGCCGATTCCCTAGGTGAAGCATTAAAAATTTATGGACGAAAGAAGAATAATAAATGTTAATTATTCGCGTAAATTTCTGAAAGAAATGACAAAATTGCCTTCGTGCGTTATTGAGCAAGCCAAGGAAAAAGAGGAAGTTTTTCGCGCCAATCCGTTTGACCCATCATTGAAAACGCATAAATTATCAGGAAAAAATGAAGGGTGCTGGGCTTTCTGGATTAATTATTCTTACAGGATTAAATTTATTCTTGTTAGCCAATCAGAAGTTTTGTTTTTAGAAGTTGGCCTTCACAATATTTATAACTAAATTAAAAGTTGGTCGCCTTGTCCGCTATTCCATAAAAGCGGATTTTGTTTTATACTAAATTATTAAAAATTACACTGGTCTTACCAGTAAAAAACTATGCTTGATATTAAATTTATTCGCGAAAATCCTGAAAAAGTTAAACAAGGGGCGAAGAATAAAGGCGTGGAAATTGATATAGATCGGCTCTTAGGTCTGGACAAAAAAAGACGCGAAATTATTGCTCAAAGCGAACAATTAAAAGCCAAGCAAAATAAGTTAAGCGGCCAGGGCGCGCCCACCCCGGAAATAATTGAGGCGGCCAAGGCCTTGAAAGAAAAATTTCAGGCCCAAGAAATTATTTTGAAAGAAATTGAAAAGGATTTTGATGAATTAATGCGGCAAATTCCCAACCCGGCTTTTGATGAAGTGCCAGTGGGCCAAGATGATTCAGGCAACAAGGTTAAGGGATTCGGCAAAATAAAAGAAAAACCCAAGTTTGATTTTAAGCCCAAAGAACATTGGGAGATAGGGGAGCAGTTGGACATAATTGACACGGAGAGAGCGGCTAAGGTGGCGGGCAGCCGATTCTATTACTTAAAACGGCAAGGGGTTTTGTTGGAATTCGCTTTGATAAATTTTGCTTTTGAAAAATTAGTTAAAAAAGGCTTTATTCCAGTAATCCCGCCCGTGATGATTAAACCAGAAATGGCTTGGGCCATGGGCTACTTAGAGCAAAACAACGACGAAGAGGCCTATCACTTAGCCA
>Ga0210050_1004986_pt1 | contig 10698 bp, 6 predicted proteins | sample CryGey132114_all_FD_185463 | JGI IMG/M metagenome (GOLD analysis project Ga0210050, IMG submission 185463) | Groundwater microbial communities from aquifer - Crystal Geyser CG22_combo_CG10-13_8/21/14_all (SPAdes) (version 2) | ecosystem: Environmental > Aquatic > Deep subsurface > Groundwater ...
TTATACTGCGCCAACAGTCGGACAAACTTCTCCGATTACGGCTTTGGAAGGCGTCGCCCAGACTTATTCTGCCACCGTTTCGGATAACCTTAAATTAAATTATTGCTGGCTTTACGTTGACGGGGCGAGCAAGGGCTCGATGGCAATTTCCCCTTCTCCCTGCCAGAATGGCGCTTCCTGCACCGCCTCCATGAGTTATACTTTTGCTTCCGGCGGCATCCATTCGATGTATGCGAGATGCGCCGACCAGTACGATACTCAAACCGCAAGCTATCTGAATTTTACTTCCGGCAGTTCTGTGAACGTAAACGTTACCGCAGACAAGCTTCCGGTGATTACTTCGGGCCCCAGCTACACCACTTCTCCCTGCGCTTCCCCCACTACTCAAACTGGCTGCAACGTCAACTTTACGGTTTCGGCCACCGATTCTGACGGGGATCCCCTAACTTACAGCTGGATTTTCGGCGACGGCGGAAGTTCCAATCTTCAAAATCCTTCTTATCATTATGCGACCGCCACCACCTATGCGGTGATTATCACCGTTTCCGACAATAGGGGAGGAGCCACCAGTTCGGGAGTAACCCTTCTCGTTACCGCCCCCACTCTTTTGGTGGCTTTGTCCGCCAATCCTTCAACCTGGGTAGATTCTTTATCCGGCGTTGACTTGACCGCCACTACTTCCGGTACGATGTCGGGGACGATAAATTATAAGTTCGACTGCAAGAATGACGGAGGTTGGGAATTGCAGATTAATAACACAACCACTAATCCTTATACTGCCGTAGATTTATGCAATTATGCTTCAATCGGGAATTATACCGCCAAGGTCTTTATCGAAAGAGGAGACGGCAACGCCCAGGCCACCACCGGCATTTCCGTTGTTTCAAACCAGCCGCCCGTCTGCCAGATCAGCGTTTCTAAAAACGGAACAGTTGACCAGTGGATTGATATTAACGTTTCGGGTTCTTCCGATCCCGAAGGAAGCCTTGCCAGCGTTAATTTTTCTTCAGATAATATCTTGAACGGTTCGCCTAATGGCACTTGGGATCCCTTAGGTCCCTACAGCTGGACTGTTTCTTCCGGCAACTGGTCGGCCCTCAATAAAACGATGAAATGGAGTTTCGCTTCAGCTGGCAGTTATGAAACTTGGGCACAGCTTACAGATAACGTCGGACTTACTAATTCCTGCTATGCCACCACCACCATAACTTCCTGTCTTCCTGGCAACACTAAAAACTGTACCTCCTCCCAGGGCTGTAATCATACTCTTACCTGCCAGGCAGCGGGAACTTGGCCTGCCTGTCCGACAGACCAGTGCGCGCCGGGAACCAATCAGAGCTGCGGAACAAATGGAACTCAGGTTTGCACTCCTTCCTGCAGTTGGGGGATTTGTGCAGAACAGGGAAATTGCGCCGGAACTCCTCCGCCTTCTTGTCCAACTTGCTATCAACCGGTTTGCGTGGCTAGCGCCTGGCAGTGCCAGCCGGCAGAGGCCCAAACCGACTCGGGTGACTGTCGAGAGTGTGACGGAAACGGCAATTCTGTTTATCTTTGCGCTGAAATATGCGTTGCCGACACTTGTACCAGTTGTTCCATTTATGACGGCGGTTGCGGCTACGGCGGTTGCGGGGTCTCAGAAAAGCCCTCTTGGAGTTATTCGGGCGGAATTTGTCAGTACGCTTGTCAATATAACGTCAGTTGTGAAGGAGAAATTCCGCCGCCGCCTCCGACCTGCCAGAGGGGCTATCCCACCGTAACCTTGAATCCTTCTTCTCAAGCCGGTACGGCCGGCCAGCAGCTGCTCTTCACGGTTTATGTTATAAACACCGATTCTTCTAACCTTTGCGGCGATTCAACATTTTCTCTTGCTAAATCCTGTCCTTCCGGCTGGCCGGGCTGCTCTCTGGATTTAAGCAGTTTAACCATTTCTCCCAATCAATCAAAATCCACCATTTTAAGAGTGACTTCGCCTTCGCCGCCTTACACGAAAGGAGATTACGGCATTTCAGTTACTGCCACAAATAATTCAGCCAGCCAATATTTAAGAACAGCTTACGGGGTTTACCAGGTTACCAACAATCCTCCTCAGGCTTCCGCTTCCTGCTATCCTCAGGGCTGCAGCCAGACGGCAGGCAGTTGTTCAGGTTATACCTGGACGAGTTTCTGTTTGAAGAATAATTCTACCGATCCTGATGACACGAGCGATATTAAAAATTCCATTTGGACGATAACCGGCCAGATGGAGGACACTTCCAACTGTCTTGCCGTTTCGGGAAATCCCGTTTGCAACTGGACTTTGCCTTCAAACTTTACGGCCGGGAATTACAGCGCCCAGCTTTATGTCGAAGATAAAACCGGGGCAAGCGATACCGTTTACAAATCTTTTTCAATTCTGCAGGATATCATCGCCGAATTTGATTGTTCTTTGAATTCCGAGGGTCCCTGGCAGGAATGCGAAACTTTGAAGGCCTCCGAGGGCGAAATAGTTTATTTCCGGGACAAGTCCACTCCTTCCGATGGCGGTTCGCCGATTGTCAGCCGTTCCTGGACTTTTGAAGACGGCACTCCAGCCGCCAGCGTTTTGCAATATCCTTCATCCAGTTTCCAGAAAATAGACCAGGGCTCAGGCAGAGCGACCCTGATGGTTACGGATTCTAACGGAAGAAGCGACACGACCTTGCATCAGGTTTGGGTGACTATCCCCTTGCCCGAATGGCAGGAAATTCCGCCGTTATAGAAATAATTTTTAATTTTAAAAATATTTAAACAAAGCCCGAGGTTGTTTAATTTATCATCTATCATTTTAAATTATGAAAAGTGTTAGGGGGTTTACTTTATTAGAGATAACGGTGGTAATTTCCATCATTATTTTATTGGGAACTATTTTTATCGCCAATTACCGGGGCGGCGAAAAGCAATTTGCATTAAGGCGTTCGGCCAATAAATTGGCTCAGGATTTGAGAAGGACTCAGGAAATGGCGATGTCCGGCGTTCTTTTTAACGGCGTTTTTCCAAAAGGCGGTTATGGAATTTATTTGAAAGAAGATTTAAATTCCTACATTTTATTTGCCGACTGCGACGGAGACGGCGAAAGTGATGAAAACGGACCGGCTTTAACTTGCGCCGATGCCACGCCGGAAAATCCCTATCCGGAAACAATTGAAGAGATATCATTGGAGGAAGGAATTAAGATATTGACGCTGAATCCGCATACCGGAAGCAAAGCTTTAGAAATTACTTTTTTTCCTCCCGACCCGACCGTGACCATTAACCCTGACGCAAGTTCAGCCACAATTTCTTTGACCTTTGACGGCGTATCCCAGAAAACAGTAACCGTTAATAAAGTTGGCTTAATCGACATCGAATAATGAAATTTGAAATGAATTTAAAATTCATTGATAATAATATGTTCCGTAGAAAAGGTTTCACTTTAATTGAAGTAATTTTAGCCATTTCCGTTTTAACCATAGCCGTTGGCGGAAGTTTCGCCCTAATCCAGCAAACCCTTATTTCCGCATCCCTGAATCAGTCGGAATTGGTGGCTTCTTATTTGACGCAGGAAGGAATAGAAATAGTAAGAAACATCAGGGATAATAATTGGCTGGAACAAAGAACCGTTCCCGGTACTTCTTGGGACGACGGCTTAACCGTTTGTCAAAATCCCAACTGCTGCGAGGGGGACTACAAAACCGACATCCCTCCCAATTTATCCTCTTTGGTTTCTTTTTCCAATTGCGATTATAACAACCTTCGCTATCTCAATATCGATGAAAATGGTTTTTACGGTTATTCGGGAACGACTCCAACCAAGTTTAAAAGAAAAATTAATGTGACAAAAACGGATGCCAACACCTTGGAAGTTTCGGTTGATGTCCAATGGCAGGAACGCGGAAGGGCCCATAGTATAAAAGCCCAAGATTATTTATACAATTGGTATGGCTACTAAAGGTTACACGTTAATTGAAATAATGGTGGCCGTGGGAATTTTTACCACGGTGATCGCCGCCCCTACCGGATTTTTTGTCAGCTCTCTCAAAGGACAGCAGAGGGCTTTGGCATCCCAGGAATTAGTAGATAATGTTTCTTACAGTTTGGAGTATGTCAGCCGGACTCTTAGGATGGCGAAAAAAGAATTAGATTTAACTTGCAAAACCAATCTTTCCAATTGTTGTTTGAAAAGTAACGGTGTGGGATTCAATTATGAACTTACTCGAGAGGGAAAGGGTATAAGATTTATTAATTATCAAGATGCTTGTCAGGAAATTTTTTGGGACACAAGTGACAACCGATTGAAAGAAATTAAAGACGGCGGGGCGTCAATCGCTTTGACGCCTCGAAAATTGGAGGTGGTTTCTTTCAAAATCGGGACGACGACGCCGGATATCTGGAATCAGAACAATGACAAACAGGCGCGGGTGACGCTGTATCTGGAAATAAGGGCAGAGGGGCCCGCGGCTTTCGGCTCCCAGCCCAAAATCCAAATTCAAACCACGATTTCACAGAGAAACTTAGATGTTCAATACTAACAAATCGGAAAAAGGAATATCGCTATTATTCACCATTTTGATTATGAGCGTGATTTTATCCATCGCTATGGGAGTCAGCGGAATTTTAATCCAGCAGACAAGAATGGTGGGGGAGATGGGGAAATCAATCGTCTCTTTTTACGCCGCCGACAGCGGGGTAGAACAACAATTGTATGATCTCTATAAAGTATCTTATCCCCGATCAAATATGTCGGGGTTTCTCAGCGTCAACGGCAGCAACGATGCTTCTTTTAATGTTGTGGTTAAATGCGGCGCAAAGTCGGATTGTTTGGCGGGCTTCGCGACTTCTTCCGATTGCAGCGCCTTGAATTTTTGTTTGAAATCAATAGGTTCTTATCAAAAAACAAAAAGAGCCATCGAGATAAAATACTGAGATCGGTTAAACTTGGCTTAGCCAAGTTTCTCTAATGGACAGACCTCTCTTCGGGGAGTGTTTTTTTTGTTATAATTAAATATAATGGAAAAGCAAGAGGCGAAAAAAAGAATTGAGAAATTGAAAGAAGTGATTAACCGCCATCGCTATCTTTATCATGTTCAAAACCGGCAAGAGATTTCTGATGCCGCTTTGGACTCTTTGAAACATGAACTTTTAAAGTTGGAGGAGCAATTTCCTCAACTCATTACTCCAGATTCTCCCACACAAAGAGTGGCGGGGGAAGTTTTGAAAGAATTCAAGAAAGTAAAACATACGGTTCCGATGCTTTCCATCGAAGATATTTTTTTGGAAGAAGAACTCAAGGATTGGGAGGATTATCTGAGACGACTGAAGCCCGATTTCCAGCCGGAATATTTCGCCGAATTAAAAATTGACGGTTTCGCCGTTGCTTTGATCTATGCGGACGGCGTATTTTCCGTCGGCGCCACCCGGGGCAATGGCACAATCGGGGAGGATGTGACTCAAAACCTGAAAACGATTGAAAGCATTCCTTTGAAACTGCATCTCCACGGCAATTTTTCCTCAAAAGATATGGCAGAGAGGGTTAAAAAGCTGATTAAGAATGGAAAAATTGAAATTCGGGGGGAAGTTTATATGGAAAAGAAGGCCTTTGAAAAATTTAACAAAGAATTAGAATTAAAAGGCGAAAAAACCTTTGCAAACCCCAGAAATCTGGCAGCGGGCTCTATCAGGCAATTGAATCCTAAGTTAGCGGTTTCCCGTCCCTTAAAATTCCTGGCATACGATATAATAACCGATATGGGCCAGGCGAAACATTCCGAAGAACATCAAATTTTATCTATTTTAGGTTTCAAAACCGACGCTGGAAAAATATGCAGAAACTTATCCGATATAGTTGATTTTTGGAAAGAAATTGCCAAAAAAAGGGAAAACTTACCCTTCCAGATTGACGGAGTAGTCGTGAGCGTAGACAACAACTCTCTTTTCAGGAAATTCGGCGTAGTCGGGAAAAGTCCTCGGGCGATCAGGGCCTTCAAATTTTCGCCTAGACAAGCCACTACAAGAATAACAGATATAAAAGTTCAGGTTGGAAGAACGGGTGCCATGACTCCTGTTGCGGTTTTGGATCCGATAGGGGTGGGAGGAGTTACTATTACTCGAGCTACCCTTCATAACGAGGACGAAATTAAAAGATTAGGAGTAAAAATCGGCGACACGGTCATTGTCGAACGGGCTGGCGATGTTATTCCGTCAGTCGCTAAGGTTTTACCCGAGCTCAGGTCCGGCAAAGAAAAAGAATTTCATTTTCCTAAAAACTGTCCGGTTTGTTCAACTCGGCTTAGCCGAGTTGAAGGAGAAGTGGTTTGGCGTTGTCCAAATCCGAACTGCCCCGCCAGAAAAAGAGAAATTTTGTATCATTTTACTTCAAGAAAAGCTTTCGACATCGAGGGGCTTGGCCCTCAAATTATCAATCAGTTAATGGATGAAAGTTTGATTTCCAGCGCCCCTGAGATTTTTGAACTGAAAGAAGGAGATTTGATTCCTCTGGAAAGGTTTGGCGAAAAATCGGCAAAAAACATAATTGACGCAATTGAAAAAAGCAAAACAATAACATTGGCCAGGTTTATTTATGCCCTAGGCATTCGTCATGCCGGCGAAGAAACCGCAATTAACTTAGCTCATTATTTCGGCAGCATCGATAAATTAAGGAAGGCGATGAAGGAAGAATTGGATAAAATTCCCGATATAGGTCCTAAGATTTCGAAAGCCATTTATGAGTGGTTCCGCTCGGAAAAGAACCAAAAATTAATTGATGAACTCTTTGCGGCTGGAGTAAAAATAGAGAAAAAACCTGCCCCGTACCGAACCAAAGGTTCTGGTGCGGGGTTACAAGGACTAGTTTTTGTTCTTACAGGAAGTCTGGAAACAATGACCCGGGAAGCGGCCAAAGAAAAAATTCGCCTGCTTGGCGGAGAAATTTCCGAATCGGTTTCGGAAAAAACGGATTATATCATTACCGGCAGGGAACCGGGTTCCAAACTCAAAAAAGCCCGAAAATTGGGAATAAAAACGCTGGATGAAGAAGAATTTTTAAAAATGTTTCAATAAAAGCGAAGAGGACTTTGTCCTCTTCTTCACCTTCGCTTCCATAAATGGAAGCTCGGTATATGGAGATTATTTCTCATTTCAAAAGACTGGATTGGACCTTGATTATCAGCGCGTTTTTATTGGTTGGGTTCGGGCTTTTGTCTCTTTACAGTTCCTCTCTGGGCAAAGAGGACTTTTCGAATTTTCAAAAACAGATTTTTTTCTTTGCGATAGGAATATTTTTAATGTTTTTCCTGAGTTATTTTGATTGGAGGTTTTTTCGCGAGAATTCTTATTTGATTTTAATTTTATATTTTATATTTTTGATTTTATTGGTCGGATTATTTTTCCTCGTTCCGGAAATCAGGGGGGTAAAAAGCTGGTATAAAATAGGTCCATTTTCCTTCGACCCGACGGAATTTACCAAAATTATTTTAATAATCTTGCTTGCTAAATATTTTTCAACGCGGCACATCGAAATGTACAGATTTAGGCACATCTTGCTTTCGGGCTCTTACGTTTTACTTCCCGCTCTTCTGATTTTTTTCCAGCCGGATTTAGGTTCCGTTTTAATTTTAATCTTTCTCTGGATCGGGATGCTTATTATTTCCGGGATAAAATTCCGCCATTTTTTGATTTTAATTCTTTGCGGTCTTTTAATTTTTATTCTGAGCTGGAATTTTCTGTTAAAAGATTATCAAAAAGCAAGGATCATCAGTTTTTTTGTTCCCTTTGATCCTCTGGGAATAAGCTGGAGTCAAAACCAGGCGGAAATTGCCATAGGTTCAGGCGGCATAATGGGCCAGGGCTTTGGAAAGGGTTCTCAAACCCAATACGGCTTTTTACCCGAACCTCAAAACGACTTTATTTTCTCGGCAATTGCCGAAGAATTCGGCTTAATAGGCGTATCGGTTCTCCTTTTTTTATTTTTAATTTTAATATGGAGGATTATAAAAATTGCCCTATCCAGCCAGACAAATTTTCCCCGGCTTTTTGCTACCGGCCTTTCCGTTCTTTTAATTTCTCAGATTTTTATCCATATCGGTATGAATTTAGGCATTCTGCCGATAATAGGCATCTCTCTGCCGCTTGTCAGCTATGGCGGGAGCGGTTTGATATCTATTTTCGTGGGCTTGGGTATCCTTCAGAGCATCAAAAATAACCCATAATATCGATACCCGATAACTCCCTTGATTTATCCACAATAAAACCCTTGACCCCGTTAGAAGTGTTGCAATTCGTGACCCCAAAAAACATCTTTGCCGATAGGGTGTGGAAAACTTCACTTCTAACGGGGTTGACAGGGTTTTTTCTTTAAGGGAAAATGAAATAATCCATGTGGATAGATTGTGGATAGTATCGGTTATAGGATATTTGAAAAATAAATATAAATGGTCAAAGAGAACTTCGTTCTCTTTTCCAGTCGCGCTTTCGCAGAGCGAAAGCTTACTAAAAGAAGACTCCTCAAAAAATCATTCCCGGATCTAGGTCGAAAAAAGAAGAGGGCGATTTTTCTTTGGAGTCTTCTAGTATATTTTAATGATTTAAAAATATCTGTCAACCCCGTTAGAAGTCTGTAAGATACTGGATATATTTTCTTTTATTTCGAAAAATCTTTAGTTGAATTGTTAGTTTTATCGAAACAGAAAAAATTTATTTAAATTTTTTCTGCCCAGGACTTCTAACGGGGTCAAGTAGAGAAATTTAATGGATAACGAGGAAAAAAAATATTTATCTTTGCAGGAAGCGACCAACTATTGCGGCTACTCGCAGGAGTATTTATCGTTGAGGGCGCGCCATGGAAAATTGAAGGCCATGAAGTTCGGCAGAAACTGGGTTACTAAAAAAGAATGGTTGGATGAATATTTAAAAAAAACGGAAGAATATAATAACAACAATAATAATCATTCCCTTAAACTTGACCACGCTAAAAAATTTATTTCTCCTCCGGGAAATTTACCCATAGAAAAAATACCGGTACTGAGGTTTTCTTTTATGACGGCGCTGGTTTTTATTTTGTTGACTGCTGGAATTACTTTCGGAAAAGAAAGTTTCAAAAATGTATTTGAAGATGCCTCGGGGAAATTGCCACTCCTAGTGCAGGGAATCAGCCAGGGATTCGATAGGGGAACATCAGTGGCAATTTCTAATTTCCAATTTCTAATTTCTAATTTGGACGAAAATATTTCTCTTTCCAGAGATGCATTGGGTATCGCGGGAGACATTATTATTGAAAAATCAGTTGGGATTGTGTCTGACGGAATCTTTTCTATTGGCCAGAGTTTTGAAAATGTCGGTTATCAATCGGCGGATATCGGCAATGTTTTTAAAGATTACGGTTTCTGGCTTTCCCAGCAGGCGGGAGAAATAGCGCGGGGCTACAATGCCGCCAATAATTTTGTTGAACAAAAATTAAGCAACTTTGCCGGAAACTTTAAAAACATTCCTCAATATTTTGTCCAGGGATACAAAAACGCCAATAATTTTATTGAAGATAAACTGGCCCAAGGTGGTCAGTTAATTGCCCGGCCTTTTGTTAAAGCTTATCACCCCATTAGAGATTCAATAGCTGGTTTTATTAAGGATGTTTCGAGTGGCATCTCTAACGGGGTAAAATTTGTTACTTCGCCTTGGAAAGCGGGGAAAATTGTAATTGAAGAAAAGATAAAGGGAGAAGAATTGGAAGCTCTTCAAAAGGAAGTCAAACAATTGAAAGAAGAGGGCGTTATTTCAAAAGAAGTAACCAAAGAAGTCTCAAAAGTTACCCAAATTGAACCGATAAAGGAAATAACCAAAGAAACTGTCAAAATTGACGACGAATCCGTTGCGCAGTTTAAAGCGCTCCAGACGCAGGTAGAAACTCAAGCTGGGCAAATCGGCAACCTTCAGCAGGATATGGCGAGACGCCCCACAGGTTTGATCTCTGCTCCGAATTTAATTCAGCCCGTTTCCCAACAAAGTTATTCTCCAAAACTCTATGTAAAAAATGGCAGTATTGTTTTAGAAGTTGCCGGCAGCGGAAGTATTATTTTTTCCGCTCCTGACGATATTACAGCCAGCAGTCGAAATTTCTATATCGGTGGCAACCTCATTATTGCCGGCACCCAAACCTATAGCGGTACCGCCAGTTTTACCGCTTCTTCTACGGCTACCGCTTTGACTGTCGTTCAAAATGGCACAGGCAATATTGTTGAATTCAAAGATGGCGGGACTTCTGTATTCACCATTGCTGACGGCGGCTATGCCACTTTCGCAATTTATGCATCAACGACCCCCGCTGTTTTAATCCGTTCTCCCGATACTCTTTGGACTCAGGCTTCTTCCACCTACTTTGCTATTGCCGGCACTTCGACTTTCAACGGAAGATTTATTGATATTCAAAAAGCAGGGACAAGTTTATTTTACATTGATGGTTCAGGCAATACTGTTATTGGTGGAACTCTTTTTGTTTCAACAACAACCAGTAGAGTTGTCGGTGACTTAATAATGGCAGGAAATATTCTACCTGCTACCACCACTACCTATACTCTGGGTTCCCAGGAATTTAAATGGGCAAATATATATACTGCTACTGCCACTATTGGCAATACTATTACCATTAACACCGACACCATTTCTGCCACCAGTTCTCTCAACCTTACCGGAGCAGCCGCTTCAATTTGGCAG
>Ga0210050_1004992_pt1 | contig 10694 bp, 8 predicted proteins | sample CryGey132114_all_FD_185463 | JGI IMG/M metagenome (GOLD analysis project Ga0210050, IMG submission 185463) | Groundwater microbial communities from aquifer - Crystal Geyser CG22_combo_CG10-13_8/21/14_all (SPAdes) (version 2) | ecosystem: Environmental > Aquatic > Deep subsurface > Groundwater ...
CGAGGTCTCAGCTGTTAGTTAATCCTTACCGAGTAGAGGAATTTCACCTCCAATCTTCTGCCGATTTATCTCGGCGCTCTGTGTGTCCATTTGTTTGAATTTTTTAATTTTCATGGTTTACATGAACCAGTAAACCATGAAAATAATTGTTAAAAATATATTAAGGAGAAAATAATGAAAATTAAAGTATTAACTTGGATTGGTTTGCCAGTTTTGGCAGTGTTAATTTTTATAGGTGGTATGTATCTGGGGGCAACTCTGACGTATTATGCAAATGGTGCATCATACACAAAAGAGCATGTAGATAATGGGCGATATTACCTTTATGCATTAAAAAGTTTGGAAGTGGATAAAGACACCAGCAAGGCTATTAGTATGTTAAGGAATGGTCTCTATGCCAAAATAGCGATAGTTGGACTTCAACTAGATGTGCCTGCGAATAATCGGGATAAGGACTTGATTGAAGCCTTTTATCAAGAGACTATTGCATATTTAAAAGATAATGGTGGTCTATTTGATACTTACAATGAAATGATAGATGGAAAAAAAGTTGCCAAACCTGTACCTTACTCGTCGTTATTACAAGATTTTGCTAAGAAAAATCATATTGATATTAAAGAGGAATAAGCTGTAAGAATTTCAAACTAATATCGTTGAAAAATAAAATAGCGACAGAAAACTCTCTGTCGCTATTTTGCAAAACCTAAACCAATTTTTTATATTTAATACGATGAGGGTTCGCTGCATCTGGACCTAAACGACGTTTACGATCGGCTTCGTATTCGGCATAGTTTCCTTCAAACCATAGGACTTCACTGTTACTTTCAAAAGCTAGAATATGTGTGGCTATTCTATCGAGGAACCAGCGATCGTGAGAGATAACCACGGCGCACCCGGGGAAGGTTAAGAGTGCATCTTCTAAAGAACGTAAGGTTTCAACATCGAGATCGTTGGTGGGTTCATCAAGAAGTAGCAGGTTGCCGCCACTTTTTAACAATTTAGCCAAGTGAACTCTATTGCGTTCTCCACCGGATAGTTGCCCGATAAATTTTTGTTGATCAGATCCTTTAAAGTTAAAGCGTCCTACATAGGCACGAGAAGAAACTTCATAGTTGCCAATGCGAATGATGTCTTGACCTTCGGCGACTTCATCCCAAACGGTTTTACTATCATCTAAGGTATCTCTGGACTGATTAACGTAGGCGAGTTGCACGGTTTCACCTAATTTAAGTTCACCACTATCAGGTTTTTCTTCTCCGGTGATTAGACGAAATAATGTGGTTTTACCTGCACCATTAGCACCGATAACCCCCACAATGCCACCGGGTGGCAGTCTGAATGAAAGGGATTGATAAAGCAGTTTGTCGCCAAAACTTTTTTGAAGATTGGTTGCTTCAAGTACCACGTCACCCAAGCGAGGGCCTGGTGGAATGTAGAGTTCCATGGTTTCATTACGGTGTTGGAATTCTTGGCTTTGTAATTCATCAAATCGAGCCATACGAGCTTTGGCTTTGGCTTGTCGCCCTTTGGGATTGGAGCGAACCCATTCTAATTCGGCTTTAATGGATTTTTCATGGGCTTTTTGTTGTTTTTCTTCGGTAGCTAATCGCGCCTCTTTTTGACTGAGCCAAGAGGAGTAGTTTCCTTCCCATGGAATGCCATGGCCGCGATCGAGTTCAAGGATCCATCCAGCGACGTTATCCAAAAAGTAACGATCATGGGTGACGGCAACTACAGTGCCTGTATAGTCATGGAGGAATCTTTCCAGCCAAGCGACACTTTCCGCATCCAAATGGTTGGTGGGCTCATCAAGAAGTAACATGTCGGGTTTGGATAATAATAAGCGACAAAGTGCCACTCTTCGTTTCTCACCGCCTGAAAGTGTTTTAATATCGGCATCCCATGCAGGTAAACGAAGCGCATCGGCGGCAATTTCTAAGGTTCTTTCAATATCCCATCCATTGGCGGATTCTATTTTATCTTGAAGTTCTGCTTGTTCTGCTAATAAGGCATCAAAATCTGGTTCTGGATCAGCAAAGGCATCATTAATTTCGTTATAACGTTTTAAGACTTTCGTGATTTCTCCCAAACCCTCTTCGACATTACCTTTGACGTCTTTGGTTTCATCAAGGCCGGGTTCTTGAGATAAATACCCTACGCTAATTCCTTTTTGAGGAATGGCTTCTCCAATAATATCGGTATCAAGCCCCGCCATGATTTTCAGCAAGGTAGATTTTCCTGAGCCATTTAAACCCAATACCCCAATTTTGGCACCCGGAAAAAATGATAAGGAAATATCTTTAAGAATAGTTCTATTAGGTGGAACTATTTTTCCCACTCTGTTCATGGTGTAAATAAATTGTGCCATACAAATCCTTCAATGCGTTAAATAAGCTATAAAAAATGTTAAACCACTAAGATCATAGTGAGTTCTGCGGTCAGAGCAGGGCGTTTCTCGCCTTCAATTTCGATGCTGTTGTGAGTCGTAATCATGTAGCGGTTTCTGGCTCTTGGTCTAAACTCTAGCAGCTCTACAGTGCCTCTTACTCGCTTACCAGACTGGACTGGTGTCATGAAACGTACCTTATCTAATCCATAATTAATAATTTGAGTCGCCTCTGTGGGTAGATAATCTGCTTTCAGATGGATTGGCGATAGCAAAGATAGCGTTAAAAATCCATGAGCTATGGTACCACCAAAAGGGCTTTCGATTTTGGCTCTTTCTGGATCCATGTGGATCCATTGTTGATCATCTGTACAATGTCCAAACTCTTGAATGCGTTCTTGATCGAGTAACATCCAATCGCTTTGAGCGATTTTTTGCCCAACTAATTGCGTGAGTTCTTCAACAGTATAGGGTGTTTTTTTCATGTGCTAGGCTTTAGTAGTGAATATTAACTGAGATTATACTGAATTTAATTGATCTTGTGAATTTACCCATGATGGTTTCCCTTATCTTTATGTGCAGTCTCCCAATTCTCTAAGAAATTTTGAAAATCTTTCGCGCATAAAGCTTGGGAAAAGAATGGTCCTGTGGCAGAGTCACAGCCTAACTGCTCAACTAGCTTTTTGGTTTGGTGATCTTGGACGCCTTCAGCAATGGTGTGAATGGAAAGATTTTTGGCAATGGTGATCAGAGCGTTAGCCACTTCTTGAGTTGGTTTTGATTGAGATAGATCTCTGACGACTTGGCTATTTATACGAACCGAATTTGGTTGAGTGCGTTTTAACCATTCAAGGGTGATTTGGGTGGCTCCAAAATTTTGTATAGATATTTGGCAGCCTAGCTGTATCAGATGTTCGATATTTTTCCTGACTTTCATGCGATTATGTAGAGAGACTCTTTCTGGAATAATAAATTCTAATTGTTGGGGCTTGATTTTGTTACTAAGCTTTAATTTTTTTTGTAACCCGTTAAAAACCTCATTCTGGTTGAGTTGAATGGGTGATAAATAAATCGAGACCAACCTTCCTTTGAGTAACGCATTCCATTTTTCTAGCATTAAGAATAATCTTTGCAAAACCCAATTGCCTATGGCAACTACCAATCCAGATTTTTCAGCATGAGGGATAAAGTTGTTAGGTTTAATTAATCCTCTGTTGGGACTATTCCAGCGTAAATGTATTTCATATGAGAGAATTTCTTGGGTTTGTAAAGAAATTCGGGGTTTAAAATAAAGTTCAAATTCTTTTAATTTTAGTGCTTGTTGAAGTTCTTGATTGAGTTGGTGATTAATTGTCGATTGTATATGGAGGGCTTCATTAAAATATTGGAACCCTTTTCTGTAACTGGATTTAAGTTGAGACATGGCGATATGCGCATTTTCTAGCAAGGTTTTGGCATCCTGACCATGTTCTGGGTACAGAGCTATCCCGAGACAAGCAGTAATATTGATTTCATCATCAGCAATTTTGTGCGGATAATTAATTTGAGTTTCTATCTCATTGATGATGGTTGAGAAGGATTCTTTATCCTCAACCTGAGTGATTAATATGGCAAATTCATCGGCGCTAAAACGAGAAATTAACTGATTTTTATGTACCACTTGATTCAGTCTTTTTGCCACGGATTTAAGTAGATTATCTCCTTGTTCTAGTCCATAGAGACTATTGATTTTTTTAAAGTCATTGAGATTAATAAAAATTAATCCCATCAAATTTTTTCCTTTATTAAGGCTGATATGGTGCTCTACTTGGGTCATGAATTGACTATGATTGAGTAACCCAGTCATTCGATCATATTCTGTCAGCATTCTAAGTTCATCTTGTGATTTTTTCTTTTGGGTAATATCTGAAAAAACACCGATGAAGTGTGTAATAACTTGGTTGTTATCGGTCACAGCATTAATAGAAAGATGTTGTAGAAACAATTCTCCATTTGCTCGCTTTCCCCAGATGTCACCAATCCAATGACCTCGGGTATTGACATATTGCCAGATGTTTTTTTCATATTGATCATTTTCTATAGCTGTTTTTAAGTTATAGAAATGATAACTATGATTAATGGCTTCTTCACGATTTTTTCCTGTTATTTTGGAGAATGAGTCATTGATAAATATGAGTACAAGATCTTTATCTGTTATCCAAACACCATCTGATGTGTTTTCTAGAGATTTAGCAATAATATTAAGCTGTTGCTCATTTTCTTTGATATGATTGATATTTTTAACCGTGCCAGCCATGCGTAAAGGATTTCCCTTATCATCCCATTCCACAATTTTTCCGCGATCCAACACCCAAATCCATTGATTGTTGCTATTTTTAACTCTATAGGTCGCTTCAAAAACTGGCTCTCTACCAGAACGATGTGCTAAATAGGCGAGATTTAACTGATTGATATCTTTGGGGTGGATGAAAGATTTTAATCCTTCCAATTGACCATTGAGTAATTTCTTGGGTAAGGTTTCAAAAGGAAGCTCATTAGAGCGAAATACTTCACCAGTTTTAATATTCCAATCCCAAAATTCATCACCGCTACCCCATAAAGATAGCCTTAATCTTTCCTCTGTTTCTTTTAAATGTTGTGTGTAGGATTCCTTCACTTTTTCTTTTTGGCGAAATGATTGAATAAAGTAGGAGATAAAAAATGCCCCAATGAGTAAATAAGCCAAGACGGCAGGTAAGGTTGCCCAAGGAGGGTTTTCAACAATTATATCTAGTTCGGTGCTTTTGGGATTCCATAAACCATCATTATTACTACCCTGTACTTCAAAATGGTATGTGCCATGGGGCAGGTTAGTGTAGGTCGCTGAGCGACTGTGAGAATCTGTTTGGTACCAGTTTTCATCAAACCCTCTTAATCTGTATCTATACTGATTGAGTTCTGGTCGTCGAAAATTAAGTGCGCTAAATTGAATCGAAAAAATATGCTGATCATAAGGAACTCTCACCGACTCTGCTAGTTCGATACTGGTGCTAAGCAAGCCATTCCTTTGTGGAACTAAAGATTTGTTGGAAACTTTGAAATCAGTGAAGATGACAGGAGGTAAATGAGGGTTAAGTTTAATTTCTTTAGGAGAAAAGTATTGTAAACCTTCATCACCACCAAAATAAATTCTACCAGAGGAGTCTTGAAAAAAAGACCCATTGTAAAAGTTATTTTCTTTATTAAATGTGCGCGTGACTTTAGGAAAGGTTTTTGTTGGCTCATAAAAAGAAATACCCGCTGTCGTGGCTATCCATATATTACCATTGGTATCTTCCGCCATACCAGTGACAGCATCAGATGAGAGTCCATTATTGGTCGATATGCTGATTGCATCAACAATTTTTCTGGAATTTTCGGCAAACTCGAGTAATGACAATCCTCCGCCCTGTGAAGCAACCCATATACGCCCATGAGAATCTTTGAGTAGTGCACTGACAATATTACTTCCGATAAAACCATTAGAGCCTGCTTGATAATGGATAAATTTCTGGCTGGTATAATCATAAAAATTTAGACCGCCTCCCTCAGTGCCAAACCACACACCATAGGGTTCGTCTACTAGCACAGCAGAAACGGAGTTGTTGCTGAGGCTGGTTGGATCATTGTCCTGATGTTGGTAACTTACAAAATGAGTTTGTCCATCCGCTAAATAACAAGCTCCACCATCTCGGGTGGTTACCCATAAACCATTTTTGCTGTCGGAAGTGATATCTAAAACATTGTGACCACATAAGGATGTATGGTCTTTTGGATCTTGAACAAAACGACTAAAATCATTTGTTTGGGGGTGATAGAGACTTAAACCTTCTGTTGTACCAATCCATAGATTATTTTTTTTATCAAGATGGATCTGACGAGGATTACCTTTAACCAGGCTTTTAGGATTGCTATCATCATGCTGATAATGGGTGATAACTTTTTCTATTTTTGGGTCAAATACCACGATCCCTCCAGACCAATTGGCGACCCATAAATTATTTTTGGCATCATTGCCCATAGATAAAACTTGACTATCAACCAGTTCCTTCCTGCCTTGAGCAGCAGTTTTAAACTTAAATCCATTATCAAACAAACTAATTTGAAAGATGCCATCATCCCAAGTGCCTACCCACAGATTTTCATGGGTATCAAGATACATTGAGTAGATTTGTTGGATGATTTTATTGTTATTTTCTAAATAGAATGGAACGATCTTGTCATTGAAATAAATAAATAAACCTGATTGTGTGCCAATCCATACTCTTCCTTCAGGATCTGACTCTATTGCATTAATATGATCATCGGGTAAATGGGTGAATAGTGAGAATTGATGCGTATTTTGATCAAATTGCCAGACTCCATCGCCATAGGTGCCTAACAAAAGCGTATGATGTCCAATAGCTCTTATACTAGATATACCAGCAGCTACTGGGAGTGGGTATGCAGAAAACTGTTGGGTTGAAAATTGATAACGCCATAAAATAGAGTCGCCATGACTGCGTAAAAATGCATTTCCGGTTCCAATCCACAGCCCTTTTTCATCGACATTGAGTACATTTATAAATTTTTTCGGGGATGGTGTGAGTTCTGCTAAGCTGGATAAGGTATTGGTGGTGGGATCCAGCATTTGTATGCCTTCCGTTGCTGTACCAATCCATATCCTACCTTTAGAATCAATGGTTATCGCATTACATTCTTCATTGTTACTTTGATAGGGATGAAGAATTGAATAGTTGCTAAATTTTTGATTACTAATACCGTATTTTGAAAAGCCATTTCGGTGAGCCAACCAGAGGTTACCAAATTTGTCATGAGAGAGATCCCATACAAAGTTATTGCCGAGTGAGTCCTCGTTATTGGGTATTTTAGTGTAGGTTTTTAATTGATACCCATCAAAACGACTAAGTCCGTCTTGAGAAGAGATCCAAAGATAACCTAATTTGTCTTTGGTAATGGAAGTCACTGAGGGATATACAAAGCCATTTTCTTGAGAATAGTGTTTGAGTACAAAAGGGGTGGCTTGTAGATGGGAGGTGAAATAAACAGCATGAAGCAACCCAAACAGTACAAGACGGTTGAAGAGAGATTTGCACCAAAAATAAAAGAAGCGGTTATTCTTATTCATCTATCCCAATCTTAGTTCAAATCAGGCGTTTTGTAATCAAAACAAATTGATCACGACAGAAGATGGGCAGCATCCTCCAGCAAGCACAGGTTTTAGACCCTGGCCTTTAGGCCGGAAGAGTGCCGCAGCCGAAGCTTCGCCATGCGAAGCCAGGCAAGAAGGCGCGTTGGCTTGGGAGAAGTGTAGACCTCTTCCAAACCGAGTGGAGTACGAAAGCACATCATCCTTATTGCTTGATTAATTTGGCGCTTTATACAACACAGTAAACCAGAATCTGGAACCCTCTCCAACTTCGCTGCTCACACCAATTTTTCCGCCCATTAACTCAGTAAGTTGTCTAGAAACGATCAATTTAATTCTACCAGCAAAACTACTATTGGTTAATTTTGTGTGTGGTTCCAGAGAGTCAAACAAGGTCTCAATGGCTTCTTTGGGTAAACCAATACCAGTATCTTTCACTGTATAGCGAATATATTGTTTGCCTCTATCGTAAAGAGAGTCAACATAAATCCCAATTTGTCCCTCTTTGGTGAAGCGTATCGCATTAGCAGCCAGATTAAATAATATTTGATAAATACGTTGACGATCTCCAACACAGCTCATGGGTACTCTGTCGTTAAGACTCCATTCTATTTTCAATTGTTTGGATTCAGCATGAGGTGTGAGCTCTCTAATTAACTCTTGGATCAACACATCAATTTCAAACTCAGCAGGAAGCAGTTTCAGTAATCCTGCATCTAGCTTAGAAAAATCTAGAATATTCTGAATGTTACTAGAAAGCTGTTGTTGACTTCTGATGGCGATACCCAAAATCTCTTTGGGCTCGTGAGCCAGATTAAATTCTGAGAGTAATTTCAGCATGTTAGAGACGCTTTTCATGGGAACTGTTATCTCATCTCCCATTCTGGAAAGAAAACCTGATTTTAGTCTAGGTGCTTGCAGCAACTTATTGTGTTCATTCTTAATAGATTGAATGGATCTTTTTGCCTGTAGTAATTGTTTTTTGTTATCTTCAAGCTCCAAACGTAGATCTTGGTATTTAGATTCATTTTGTTCGGCTTTTTCAGCAAAAATAGTGGCTATGTTGGTTGCCATGCCTGAAGTATTTAATGATCTGAGCTTACGAGGTTCGTTAATGGAAGAACTGATCTCTTTCCAAGATTTATTTTGCTGACGATTGAGAAAGCTCAACCAAAACAGTAAAAGAATAGAACCGATCAAAAAAACAATTGTGCCATACAAAGTCCAAGTTTCTGGATCAATCATCGGCAATAATTCAGAATAGGCAGCACGTAGTCCATATCCTTTTTGGGAAAACTGAGCAGAAAGAGGGATGTTTATCCAAAGCACTTTGCTATGGCTATTGCCGAATAGCTCGGTTGATTTTCGCTCTCCAGACGGTTCAAAAAACTGAATGTCAGCATTTAACGATCGGGCAATCTGTTGAATATTTTCTTGGGAGAAAGCTTCGTCTCCCAAGCCATTGGACAGTCTGACCTGTAGAATATTCTCAAATGCAGTTTGCACTTGACCAGTAAAGGTTTTCATACTGTCCAATCGCTGAAGTTGTAATTCAGCACTCAAATTGCTGAGTCCCCAATAGATAAACAAATTAAAGCCCAGCAGAATAACACTAGGGATAAACAAAAGTTTAAAACCTGATTTCACAAAGGTTCTCCATATTCCGATTTTTATTGACGTTTCATTTGAGCCATTTCAATCATTGCTAACAATAATTGATTCATAGGACAAACTTCATAGGCCATTTTGGCTTGTTGCACCAAAAAACCATTAATATACAAGATTTCTGTGGTTCTGTGGTATTTTATATCTTGATGCATGGAAGAATAATTCATTGAGGTTTTTTGTGCGACCTCTAAAACACGATTTTTTTCAGTATCAAAGTCGAAATTATGCCCTTGTGCCTTGGCTATAGCAATGGACTCTTTTAATAAGCTTAACCATAGATTTTGAGCTTCTATAAGGATTAACTGCCCATTTTTACAATCAAGTAAAGCGGTTAAAGGGTTGATGATGGCATTTACAAATAATTTTTGCCATAACCGTCTTTCAATATCTTCAACCCAGCCATTAATTAAGGGTATTTGCAATAATTTATCCAATGATTTTGAATTTGGCATTCCTACAGCATGCTTTCTACCTAACCAAGTGACACCCAAGCCCGTATGTTTGACCCTGAAAATATCCCTATCCCCAGTTTTTTCAGCGGATGATAAATTCATCGCTCCATGAGTGGTAATCGCATAAATAAGTTGATGAGGTTGAATGCTTGGGTATTGGTTTAATAACTCTAAGTCAGAACCCATACCATTTTGAATCAAAATAATATGAGTTTGATTCGATAAACGGTCTAAAATACTAGAAATGGCATCAACCACCTGATAGGCTTTAACCGCGACTAAAAGCACTGAAATGGATGATTTATCCTCTCTATTATAGACAGTGTTAGCCATCATTTTTTTATTTAAATGGCGGCTCTTTGTGGGAGATGGGGCATTTTCAGTAATTGACACGGATGTTTTAAATTGCGGTTGATTAGGTGGTACCACCTGAATAATTCCTTGAGAATTTCGTCCAGGAGACAACTTGCATATAAGTTCAACATCCCAGCCTTCATGGGCTAGATATCCAGCCCAAAGCAACCCCATTGAGCCAGCGCCAATCACAGAAATGGGAAAATGAGGGGAAGGAATCATAACAATTTAAGTGGTATAAAAATTAAATATAGACTATATAACATTAACGACAGTAAACAATGTTTAATTGTGATTATCGATTGAAGAGGTGTTTCAGTGAGTGTTAATTCAGTGAGTGTTAATTCTGTGAGTGTTAATTCTGTGAGTGTTAATTCTGTGAGTGTTAGTAACAACAGATCGCGCAGTCATGTAGTTTCAGCCACCGTCGCTTCAGAGCTCCATGCTTTAACCTATGTAGCACGCCAAGTCTCAATGATTGCAAAGAATGCTCGAGCTTTGGCTATACGTGCAGGTGAAACTGTGGCTGGCTTTAAACCATCACTGGTTTTATAGAGCCGACATTCCGCACCATTTTTAAGAATAAATCTGCTGATATATTTCTCCCAAACAGTCGAGGATCGTCTGATTCCTTTCCTGCAAGTTAAGGATCAACTCTGAACTGCCT
>Ga0210050_1005002_pt1 | contig 10678 bp, 9 predicted proteins | sample CryGey132114_all_FD_185463 | JGI IMG/M metagenome (GOLD analysis project Ga0210050, IMG submission 185463) | Groundwater microbial communities from aquifer - Crystal Geyser CG22_combo_CG10-13_8/21/14_all (SPAdes) (version 2) | ecosystem: Environmental > Aquatic > Deep subsurface > Groundwater ...
CACACCAAGGGTATAAACATCCTCTAATTGCTTTTTATTCACCAGGTTTAAACGAGCTTCAAAATCATCGTAATTTAAACTGGTCAGTTGACAGTAGCTAGGAAAATCCAGGCAAAGTGCCGATACGGCATATTTTAATCCCTTATCACCCATTTTCCTTTGTCTTTCCGGATCTTCAACAAACATAGCGGCATAGGCGACATTTAATTTGGAAGCAGCTCTTTTCACAGAGGAATTTTCAGGATCTCCCTCAACAAAGCTATCAATCATGATTAAATAGGAAGGTGCGCCCTGTTTTACAGTTTTTGGATCATCATTATTGGCGATGGCTTTAGCCAAATTTTCGGCAAGATTTTCAGTGGCTGAAGAGACAATGACCGCACAGCCCTGCAGCCAAAAACTCCCCAGAATAAAACTTAACAACCAGATAAAACGACTTGTTTTATCTTTTATATTTTTTGATTGTGAGAAGTAACACTTTGATTGGCAAATAAATTGGGATGATTTCATAAAGTTTCATTGAATAGAACTTGCAGCATTCATCAATTCACCAAGATTATAGATGTTTTGGCTGACAGTTTTTTTGATGGATTATTTTAGCATCAAATACAGCTAACTTATAGAGATAATCTAAAGAAGTTAATAACATGGCTATTTATTTAATGGCTGTTTAAATAATAACACCTAAGAGATAAGAATCCTCAAGATTGAGTCTCTTGAGGATTCTTGTTGGTCTGTATGTAAAAATCACTCTTTCCAGAAGGTATGTTCTGCTTGTAATTCACATAAGTATTTACTGACAGCGATATAAAAATCAGGATCTTCCCAATAACCCATATGACAAGCCGGGTTCCATGAAGTCGCAGCAGAACCTACGTTAATTTCAAAATCTCCTGCAACAGCATTATCATAAGCGGCATTTAAGCCTTTTAAAGGATAAGCAACGATATCGTCCTTATCATAAAAGTTGAACCATTTGGCACGCTTTTGATAATCTTCTGTGTGCGCTTTGCCTTTGACTTCAATCGGTTTGTCATAAGTATCAGGATTTTGCGCTGCAAACAACGCCATAGGGTTGCCAAAGGTGATAAAACCAGTGAAGGTATCCATTTGCTCTAAAGCACTAAGGCCTTCCAAATGTCCTTTTGAACGCTTTTGTTGTTGGCGAATATCCCAAATAAAGTCTGACATAATCACGCCTCCAAAGGAATGCGCTAAAACAACCAAGGGTGTAGTAGCATCATCCACACGGCGATGAGAAGCTAATTTTCTCAAATTCTCCCGCACACGCTCATGAATAGCCAAATACAGATCATTTCGAACCCCATTTCTATAGGAATGTGAAACACCTAAATAATCCATAAAGGATCTTCGTAAACCAGGATAAGTGAGATTGTTTTTATAATTCACTCGTTGGCTTAATTGCGCCAATGAATCCTTCACCAAATCACCCCAATAGATTTCTTGAAAGACTAAATCATCTTCTGAATGATTAGGATTCTCTAAAATATATTTTTCAACAATTCGATGTTTAAGCTCAACTGAAAAAAACTGCTCTTCAGATCCCAAACCATGAATGATTGCAATAGCCAGTTTCATGAATAATTCCTTCCTAAAAATAAAAGTTTACTATAGTAAATCCTAACCAAAATTTGTCCCTGTGCATAGCTTAAAGATAAATAGTTACAATAATAATTCTATTTTGTCTAAATAGTAGACAAGGCTTTGCCTAAAATGCCAGTTTTTTGTCTAATATACAAAAAAATAGCGTCCTGAATTTGTGTTTTATTTGCTATGATAAAGAATATGGTTGATCTTTTTGGGAGAAATTTATGTTACAAGCTTTCTGTTGGTTTTTGGGTTTTGTTTTAACCATCTCGGTTTTGGCCTATCACAGAGCTTCTATGAAAACCTACACGCTGACCTTTTTCTCTATACTTTTTGTGATCAGCATTGCATCAAGCAGCCCTTACATTGCTTGGTTAATCTATTTTGGATGGTTTATCCCACTCAATATCAAACCCATTCGACAAAAATTGGTGTCCAATCCCATCTTTAAGCTATTTAAGAAACTGATGCCGCCCATTTCAGAAACAGAACAGGAAGCGTTAGAAGCTGGTACAGTTTGGTGGGAAGCGGAACTTTTTCGCGGAGCACCGGACTGGAAACAACTCCATGATATTCCACAAGCTCGATTGAGCCCCAAAGAGATTGCTTTTTTGGAAGGGCCAGTTGAAACCCTTTGCAGTATGGTAAATGACTGGAATGTGACCCATGAAAATGCCGATTTATCACCAGAGACTTGGCGTTTTATTAAGGATAATGGTTTTTTTGGTATGATCATTCCAAAGAAATTTGGCGGGTTAGAACTCTCTGCCTATGCCCATTCCCGAGTTTTGATTAAACTCAACTCCGTTTCTGCCACCCTAGGCACCATGGTTTCAGTCCCCAACTCTCTTGGGCCTGCAGAACTATTACTGCACTATGGAACCAAACAACAAAAGGATCACTACCTCCCGAAACTGGCTAAAGGAGAAGAAATCCCTTGCTTTGCTTTAACGGGACCTGAAGCAGGATCAGATGCATCAGCCATTCCAGACGAAGGCATTGTTTGTCAGGATATTTTTGAAGGAAAAGAAGTTTTAGGTATCCGGCTTAATTGGGACAAACGCTATATCACTCTAGCGCCAGTGGCTACAGTGCTTGGACTTGCTTTTAAGCTCTATGATCCCAAAAAGCTTTTGGGCGGCGCTGAAAACTATGGCATCACCTGCGCCCTTATCCCAATCAATTTACCTGGTATCACCATTGGCCGACGACACTATCCTTTAAATATTCCTTTTCAAAATGGTCCAACTCAGGGAAAGGATGTTTTTATTCCTATTGACTTCATCATTGGTGGCCCAACACAAGCAGGTAAAGGTTGGAAAATGCTGGTAGATTGTTTATCTGCGGGTCGAGCTATTTCATTACCATCTGGCGCGATTGCCTCCGCAAAGGTTTCAGCCATTAGCAGTGGTGCCTATGCAAGGATAAGAAAGCAATTTCATTTACCTATAGGTAAAATGGAAGGTGTTGAAGAAGCATTAGCCAGAATAGGTGGCTATGCCTATGTCAATGCTGCGGTAGGTGCATTCACCTGTGCTGGTATTGATATTGGTGAAAAACCCTCGGTTGCTTCTGCCATTGTCAAATACCACACCACGGAGAATGCTCGTCGAGCCGTGATGGATGGCATGGATATTCATGGAGGAAAGTCCATTATGCTTGGGCCTAAAAATTATCTGGGCCGCGCTTATCAATCAGCGCCCATTAGCATTACCGTTGAAGGAGCCAATATTCTGACTCGAAGCTTAATTATCTTTGGACAAGGTTCATTGAGGTGCCATCCTTACCTTCTTAAAGAAGTTAAAGCCGTTCACAATCCTGATCCGAAAAATAGTCTAGATGATTTCGATCAGGCCCTATTTGCCCATTTAGGATTTGCCTTCAGTAATTTCATCCGCAGTGCCTTTTTAGGTTTAACTGGTGGCAGAGGCAGCCAAACTCCCTTTAATGATGTTACCGCTCGATATTACCAGCATATGAAGAGATTTAGCGCCAACTTGGCATTTTTATCTGATGTGGTATTTGGTGCATTGGGTGGAGAAGTAAAAAGAAGGGAAAGGATCTCCGCACGCTTAGGTGATATTTTAAGTGGTTTGTACTTAGGTTCCGCCATACTCAAAAGATTTGATGATGAGGGTCGTCATCATGAAGATATTCCTTTGGTATGCTACGCCATGGAAAGCCAACTGTATCAAATCCAAGAAGCTATTTTTGCGCTATTCAATAACTTTCCTATTACTTGGCTAGGCACATTGCTTAAATTTAAGCTCTATCCTTTTGGACGCCCTATCACTCCGCCTTCTGATTACCTCGCCCATAAGGTATCCACTATTTTAATGCAACCTTCAGAAACCCGAACCCGACTAGGAGAAGGCATTTATCTCTCGCCTACAATCCATAACAACTTGGGTAAAATGGAAAGCGTTTTAAAAGATATTATTGCGTCTGAAGCTATCTTAAGTAAACTCAAGGGAAATATTGAGACGAAGGAAACAAACCCTATTAAGCTGTCTCAATTAGCCCTTGCAGCAGGTTTAATCAATCAACAGAGCGCTGATTTAATTGAGCGTGCAGAAATAGGCCGTCAACAGGTGATTGCTGTGGATGACTTTGACTCAAGCGAATTGAAGATAAAAAACAAATGAACTTAAGAAACCATGAAACTGAAATGACTATTTTGGTGACACCTGACATGAGTAATTTCGGCGGTAATATGCATGGTGGAGAACTATTAAAGCTCCTCGATCAGGTAGCCTATACCTGTGCCATGCGCTACTGTGGAAATTATGTTGTCACACTTTCTGTGGACAATGTTTTATTTAAGCAACCTATTCGTATCGGCGAACTCCTCATACTAAAAGCCGCTGTGAATTACACAGGGAAAACCTCTATGGAAGTAGGAATTCGTGTAATTTCTGAGGATCTTCACACTAGCACAGTTTGTCATACAAACTCAAGTCACTTTACCATGGTGGCTGTGGATGACAATGGTAAATCCACAGCTATTCCTACTTTTACCCCCACCACTGATATTGAAAAGAAACGTTGGGAAGATGCTTTATTCAGAAAAAAAATGCGTTCTGAATTACAAAAACAAAAAAAACAGCGAAAATCCTCATAAGAAAACGATGGGTTTTCCAGAAAGCCTTCTTAGCGACAAACAAGGCTTTTTTTATTTTTGTGCGTTGAGATCATCTAATGGCTGGTACCAGTAGATAAATGGGCTTTATTGTAAATATTGTATTTACCGACAGGATGGCTCATAGGCAAGCGTTTAACTTCTTCAAAAGTTTTGGCATCATAAACAATGAGCATTCCATCATCTTCTAAGATACTAAGTAATGCATAACGACCATCTTTGGTAAACTCAACATGAGCCGCTGTTTTGCCTGGAACGGGTTGTAAAGTTTTAACGATTTCTAAGGTGCGTTTATCAATAATATGCACCTTGTCCTTGTTGGGACCAAAAAAAACGTCGGTCCAAGCATAGGGGGTATTTTCATGGGATCGCATAAAAAATCCAGGCCCCTCTGTGTTAATAGTTTTAAAAGTTTTCCAATTATCCATATTGATAAAACTAATCTCTCCCTTGCCTAAATTGGGTGTTGCCATAATTCGATGACCTTGATACATCCAACTAATCCCTGAACCAAGATGTGGCATACCAGGTAAATCTAAGTCGGCAATTTTTCTTTTAACATCTAATTGAACGACTTGCCCCCTGGCTGGTTGATTCAAGCCATCTTTGTGCTCGGATGATTTCTTTCCCGATCCCAAAGGACGCACTGCCCCCATAACATTCCGATAGTCTGGCGAAAAGAAAAAGTCATCCAGGATAGCGTCTAATTCAGTCACTTTAGCCACAAATTGACCAGACTTTTGATTGAGGTCATCACCAGAGTCTGGGCGATAATCATGTACCATCCCCTTAATTTCTGCTGACGCATTCTTATCGTAAGGCAACTCCCAAAGTTCTGGCACATCTTTCAGTGCTACCACAAAACTATGTCTGGATCTGGCATCATAAACCGCACTGACACGAGAAGGGATCCCAGTTTGGCTCACGGCAGGAATTATTTTTTGTAATCTGAGATCTCGACCATCCAAGATCACCAAATTAAGTGGCCAATAGTTAGCAACCGCGACATAACGACCATCATCTGATACAGCAATATTTCGTGTATTAATCCCCGCTCTTACTTCAGCCACAAAAGTTAAGTTATAGATATCGTATTTGCTAATCCAACCATCTCTTGATGCAAAATACACGTAGCGTCCGTCTTCTGTAAACTTAGGGCCACCATGAAGAGCGAAGTGCGTTGGAAATCGCGTAATCGGTTCAAATTTATCACCATCTAAAATAGTCGCATGATGATCGCCTGCTTCCACCACAATAAATAAATTCCAAGGATCTGCTTTAAAAATGGGGCTTTTCTGAAATTTGTGTTCCGTATTTAATAGCTTTTGGCTTTTTTGAATATCCTGTTCAGTCCAACTTGGCATGGGATCGGGTCGGGTATAAATAACATCAACTAGCGCTTGTATTTGTTCATCGCTAAGTTGAGAGAACAGGGGCATTTGTGTGGCTACTCTGCCATTTTTAATCACATCAAAGGCAGTTTTTTTGCCTAAACGTTCCAAGTTCTCGGGTAACAATGCTGGCCCCATGCCCCCTTCTCTATTCAAGCCATGACATTTTGAACATTGTTCGGTATATAGGTTATTCTTTGAATGCGACGTTTTAACATCCTGATTATCCACAGCATAAATTGATTGAGCACAAAAAAGTAAACTAAAACAGAAAACCACTAACAATCCCATTAAAACAAATGAGCTTAATAACCTAAAAATTGACACCTGTGGTTCTGTGTTTTGAGAATTTAGATGCTCAAAAGCTTTAGAAGAACTATTGTTGTTTTCCATAGAATCTATCATATCTATTCTCTCTCATCAGCGCTTTCTGAGATAAAAACATCCATTTTTTTGCAGAAAGCTTTTTAATCAACTCGCTTGCTATCAAAAAAAGTTGACGCTATAAAACTGTAGTGGATTTTTTCCAATGTGGATCTGTCGACCTTGAATAGGGTTTGACTTCAACCCTTTGCGTTTGTGCAATACCGATCTCTTCATCGGTTAGATAACAGGCAGGATCTTCTTCCCAGGGATCACCCGTTAATTGATAAGCACGAATGCGAGCATTTCCACCACAAATATCCAGAAATTGACAAGCACCACAACGCCCTTTTACGGGTCTTGGCTTTTGTTTTAAACCCGCCATCAAATCGTTTGATGTATCCCGCCAAATTTCTGAAAATGCACGATCTTTGACATTACCTAAACTATATTGCCACCAAAAGGTATCGGGATGGACATCACCTAGATTATCAATATTAGCAATACTTACACCTGCGCCATTCCCCCCCCAAACTCTTAATGCTTGAGCGATTTTATCCGCTGAATCTGGATGATTTTTTTGTACCCAATGCAGCAAAATAACTGCATCCGCATCATTGTTCCCCGTCACAAAATCTGTTTCAAGACCCGCTTGAATATCTTGCCATGCTCTTTCTATCAGCCTTTCAACCGCTATGCGTGTGGCTTGGTGAACTACATCATCTTTGCGGTTTTTATTGCCTCTGCCGCCATAATTTAAATGAGAAAGATAAAACTTATCCACTTTCTCTGCGCTCATCAAATCAAGAATACCTTCAAACTGCGCTTGGTTATCTTCGGTTAGAGTAAAGCGTAACCCAGTTTTAACCTGTCTTTCCTTGAGTAATCTTATCGCTTTTAAAGAGGCTTCATAAGCACCTTGTTTGCGACGAAATTTATCATGGACCTCGCCAATACCATCAATACTGATCCCTACATAATCAAAATGCATATTGGCTACTCTATCAGCTTGCTCCTCATTGATTAAGGTGCCATTAGTAGAAAGTGCCGTATAAAAACCCAGCTGTTTGGCTTGTTCCGATATTTCAAAAATATCAGGACGCAGCAATGGTTCCCCACCCGACAAAATCAGCACTGGCACACCAAATTGGCGCAAGTCTTTCATCACTTCCATCACTTTCTCAGTAGCCAATTCTCCTGGAAAATCAGTATCTGCCGAAATAGAGTAACAATGCTTACAGGCTAAATTACAACGTCTAATTAAATTCCATATCACGACAGGCCCTTGGGTCGTGAGTTTTCTAGGTGTATTTTCCGGATGATTAATCATTCGCAAATATTGAGAAATTCTTAACATAGCTTACCCTCATTAGTGGCGAGCCTTAGTCCTGTTTTTTTTAAAATTTTTCGACTCATTAATACACGATGATCTCTAACCGTCTGACCCGCTAAAGATTTTAAATGTAGTATTTTTTGTTCAACTTCCTCAGGTCCTCGACCATGTACCATCGCAAATAAATTGTAACGCCATTCAGGATGTCTTCGAGGTCTTCGGTAACAATGACTCACACTTTCTTCTTGACCAAATTTATCTCCCATAATATCGACAGAATCATCATCCACATCCCAAACCGTCATCGCATTAAATCGATAGCCTATTGCATAATGATTTGGAACAAGTGCAATTCGTCGGATTGCACCTTGCTCCATCATATCTTCTAACCTCAACATTAAATCAGCTTCTGTCATCCCTAATTTCACAGCAGCGTCAGCATAAGGAGTGGGCGTCAAATTTAAACCTTCTTGTAATACCTCGACAATTTTTCTATCGGTGATCATTTTCTATACCTCCAAGAATAATTGAACGAAATATTCACGCTCTTTGGGAAGCGCTAGTACAGAACACCCTGTTTCAGACTCAATGTTTTTAATGGTTTGATCTAGATGATTTTGATTTTCACAGGCAAGCACAAACCATAAATTAAATTCATGTTCTCTTAGATAATTATGAGCGACTTCTGGATATGCATTAATGATCTTAGCGATAGGCTCCCAACATGATTCATCAACTGCAACCGCGCATAAGCAAAACAGCCCCCCCATTTTTTCCACATCAAACAGAGGTCCAAAGCGACTGATATAGCCTCGTTGTTTTAAAGATTTAATCATATCAATCAGTTGCTGCTCTGATAAGTCAAATTGTTTAGCACAACGCTGAAATGGCCTATGTGTAATAGGTATACCCAGTTGTAATTGATTAATAATACTTTTCTCTGTTTCATTTAACATGTTTAAATTCAACCTCCATAGAGAGTTTAGAAGAAAAATATTTAGCACCATTTTGAGAGAAGCACCTTGTACTAAACAAAACATCAAATGGACCCTGTAAATGATGTTTTTGGCGAATACTCAGGATCTTTCTTTCTACATCGTCTCGATTTTTTCCATGGATCATCGTAAATAAATTATAAGGCCAATAAGGCAATACTCTTGGTCTTTGATAACATAAGGTCACAACATCTTGATGAGCTAATAGATGTCCCACTGCATCTATCTGCTCATCTTTAATGTCCCAAACCACCATTGCATTGGCGGTATAACCCAATTTTCTGTGCTGTACAATGACACCAAATCGGCGAATGAATTGGTCATTTTGTTGCTGTTGAATGAAATTCATTAAATATTGTTCATCACAACCTATTTCTTCGGCCATTTTTAAATAAGGTCGTTCACAAATAGGTAAACCTTTTTCAAGCCTAGCCAAAATGGATTTCTTTAATTGCTGGAACATAATTTAAATCCCAAATCAATATGAAATCTTTTGATCATAGGTAAACTTAAGACCCTGGTATGAGTAATTTTCTCGGCATTTTTTATCACTTCCTGCAAAGTGTGCTGATTCGGTGCAGTGATCACAAACCATAAATTATAAAAGTGTTCTCTTTGATAATTATGATTAACACCGTCTAATAAACTGATTTGATAAGCGACAGAATCTAACATGCTAGATTCTACATGCACTGCAGCTAGTGTAGATGCACCTATTTGAGCAGGATCTAACACCACACCAATTCGGCTTATATAACCTTGTTTCTCAAGAAATTTATATCTTTCTATGACCCGATTTTCTGTCACATCAAAGGACTCAGCAATGAATTTAAAGGGTCTTTCGCAAAGAGGAAAATTTCTTTGATATTGATCTAATAATTGTAAATCAAAATTTGATAAATCATGGATTGTTTGATCCAATTCACTCATGATGCAACCATCCAAAGTTTCACTTTCATTCGTCTCATTTTATTCATGTTAAAGCCCTAGTTCATGAGCACGATTAGTAAAAAATATACCACTGGGTGCTTTTACCTCAAGAACCTTCAGTAATTGAAAGGTTCTGCTGTCGTAAATTTTCACTTGGTTTAAGTCTCGTACCGAAACCCATACTTGTTCACCACGAGGAGTGAATTGTAGATGCATCACGCCTGGGCCAACCTCGATGGTTTGAATAACCGCTTCAGTTTTAGTATCAATGACTTGAAGCCATTGATTATCTGGGAAGGCAAAATTTACCCAAATATTTCTAGCATCAGGTCGAGCCATAACGAAAACCGGCTGACCTTTCATAGGGATTTTTTTATCTAACAGCCAAGTGCTCGTATTAGCCACAAGCACTTGATGCTCGCCCACTGCAGGGAAAAATGCACGTTCTCCAGCAAAGGTCCAACCTTCAAGATGAGGCATTTTATAAATAGGTAAAGTTTCTTCACCTTTACCATAATCGGGTAATATTCTTTTCACGCCATCTTGGATATTCCATAAATCGACTTTTGCCATGCCTTGCTCACCAAATAATCCAGCAATATAGGTGCGGCCATTTGGAGAAAGCAAGCCGTCGTAAGGTAAAGATCCAATATGAGAAAACTTAGTAATTTTGGCATGTTGCTTAGGCAATCCATTGAGATCAGCCAACCATATTTCACCAGCATCATATAAACTAAAAACTAATTGATTATTGGGACCATCTGTTAGCCCCACCACTTTGGATCCCTGGGGAAAATCCTTAGTCATAGCGGCAATAGAATCGACTTGTTTAAGAGTTTTCGCATCAAATATTTTAACGCCACCGGGTGTATAATTTGACACAGCTACCCATCGCCCATCCTGAGAAATAGCACCACCA
>Ga0210050_1005029_pt1 | contig 10647 bp, 10 predicted proteins | sample CryGey132114_all_FD_185463 | JGI IMG/M metagenome (GOLD analysis project Ga0210050, IMG submission 185463) | Groundwater microbial communities from aquifer - Crystal Geyser CG22_combo_CG10-13_8/21/14_all (SPAdes) (version 2) | ecosystem: Environmental > Aquatic > Deep subsurface > Groundwater ...
GTAGTTTTGATCTTAAAACAGAGAAAAAAGCTCCAGTAATCCATGTGAATATTGGAAAAGTTTCGATGGATGACAAAAAGTTAAATGAAAACATTGATTACTTACTTGGAAAGCTAAAAGATCGAATGCTACAAGCAACTATTTCAGCAACCATGAGTCCAAGTGTGAAGCTTGAGTTGGTTAAATAGAATAAAACTTATATATATTTTCTAGCTTCTTATCAAAGGTTGCTAATCTTTTTGCTTCGCCACTATTTTCTAGTAAATAAGCCAAATGAAAGCAATCTTCAAGATCTAAATTGTTGATATCAAATATTTCCATTGCTCTAAAAATAACTTCTTTTTCATCAATTTTAATAAAGTCCATTCTTAAAATTACATTTAATGATTTGCAAATTTGATCTTTAGAAAATGAATAAAATGATTTCAAAACCCAGTACACCTCAAGAAAAACCACAAGAGAACTTACCAGCTTCACTTCCTCTGCACTGCCTCTTACAAATAACTCTCTAACTTCCTGCGCTTGCTTTGGATTATCATCGAGAAAAAATCTTAAAAAATAGTTAGTATCTACATAATAAATCATATTTTTTTGCAAATCTCTTCTCTTTAGCTTCTAAAATAGCTTCATCTAGGTTTTTCCCGCGTAAATGCTGTGGAACTTTCAAAAATCCTTGGTATTTGTCTAACAGCTCACTATGTTTTTGCATAGATATTACCCCATTACTTTCTGAGATTATCAATTTGTTTCCTTTTTTTATATTTAGCTTACGTGCAAAATCAACTGGAATAGTAATCTGATTTTTACTTGTTACAGTTATTGTAGATATTAACATTTTTACCCTACTTTTCTCTTACATCCAACAAAATTCTTACTTGTAAGAGGTAAGGAGAATACTATATTGGTAAGGAATGATTGTCAAGAGCCTGAGTCTAATGAAGCTATGATGTTAGAATTACAAAAACTTAACAAACATTAAAAATTAACAATGTGTTGCACTTCATGTGCGAATACAGTGTTCCAAATTTTAGAATAAAAAAAGTCCCATATAAATTGATTATATGTTAAATTATGGTATAATAGATGCGTATTATTTTGATATTTCTATTTTTTGACATCGCGTCAAAAAACAGAATTTTAAAATTCTGCACTTTAACAATTGAATACAACAAAAAAGGATAAAAAGCTTATCTAAGTTCTGATTGATCAATACTGTTTCAATAAACGTTGGCGACGATAACAGCCACCATGATTTACGATAGTATTTTCTTTTGATTCTCATCTTAGAAGGTTTTCAGCAAATGTGAATAAAATGGTAAGAGCTTTAGTATTCTTTTTTTATTTCTTTTGCACAATTAGCACAAGTCAAATTTAGAGATCAAATACAATTTTCAAGTCAGTGGTTGTCTAATTTTAAGACCTAGTGATTAAAAAAATTATCGGGTTCTCGTAAGAGGCTATCCCGTTTGCAAAAAAACCTCACCTACTCTCAATCACCCAGGAGGTGTGCCATGAAAATAAAATGGCAGCAAGTTCTCATAATTCTAGGAGTACTTTGCCTCCTAGGATCAGTTTTACAAGTAAGTGAAGTAAAAGCGCAAACAACGGGATGCCAATTACAGGATCCCCTCATAAACCCAGGCACAGTCCTGGGTATGCATGATCTAGTAAAAGGCGGATGGGCTGGAATCGATATGACCTACTCTGGTCAAGTTCGATCCATCTTTATAGATGGCGGAAACATCATCTATGCGCAGTTTGATGCTGGCGATGGAACCAGATTTTCTGGAGGAGGTAATGGTGTCATTCTTCGTGGTATCGGACCATGTTCAAACATGGTCATGGCCGTGTGGCATGACAACAACGACGTAAGCTGGATCAAGAACGGGTTTAATCCCCAGGAAGCAATAATGAGCCCAGGAATAACGGGCAATGTTACACCTAGGGATAATCCAACTCCCCATAACCACATAAGCTTCATCACAACTGAGAAAGGCTTATGTGGTATCCCAGATGATCGCGCTTGGCCTGAGCCAGGCACGAATATCTTAGGAGATGCTTGGGGCTATGATGTCCGCGATGTCACTCTCTACTGTGGCGCTAGCAATAGCTCCACTAGTAATCCGACGACCAACCAGTCATCTCAAGCTCAAGATGTAGTTTTTCCACCAGCTGAAGCAGGTATGAATCCTAGCCCACAACTGGGTAAGGTTCACCACTTCTCGATATCCGCACAAGCTGCATATCGCACGGCAAATGGTGTCGTTATTGACCCAGGGTACGAAGCAAATGTTCGTACTTATTGGGCGTTCACATCACCTGGTGGTCGCAACCTTGCGTTATATCAGACGATTAACCTCCAGGACTTCGAAGGATACATTGAGCTGCCCCCAAAGCAACTCATGGATACCGAAGTAGTGCATGGGCCATATGGCTCAGCACAAGGGATGGTTAACATTGGAATTGGTAATGGAATTATGGGTGGAGGTGCCTGCAACACTAATGGCATGCAAGCTCAAGTTGCGTGGTATTCTGGCCTAAAAGTCAAGATAACCAACAACCAACATCCATATGCCCCTGGGGTAGAAGACAGATTTGCTGCCACTGTTCAATCTGGAAGTGGAAGCACTGTTTTTATCACTAACCCTACTGATGTCATGCTCTACTACCACTGGAGAGTCTCTGGTGATGATCTTGCACTCTGGATAGATAACAAACCTGGAGCTGTGGGATTCACTCCCTTAGATACTTTCACTGGAAACGGCTCGAATGTAACTACAACGACTGCAACAAACGAAATACCCATCTACAAAGTAAATGCATCTTTTGATGTGAATAGGTTGATGACAGAAAATACTGTTTTCCAACCCGTAACACAAGAAGAAGTCGGTGACACAACCCCGTTTGTAGCGGAGACTACAACGGAAAACACCACCTCGTCTGAAAAAATTCCAATTGGTACCAAATACCAAGTGGACAAAAAACAAGGATCTGTATTGATCCTAATTGTGATAGTGCTATATATGCTAACAAAGAAAGAGAAAAAGGAGATTGATGATGAATAACGAAATGCTAGGCCTTCATGTTTTGATACTGAAGGTTTTCACCAGCCCCGATGTCGCCTTAACAGAGCGCGTCGAGTTTCTGGAAATTGCAGATACCAAAAAATTCCTGATTTGGGTGGAAAATGAGTTAAAAAATGTAGACTCAGGATTGTTTTGGGCGCTCGGCAATTATGCCGCAGACCAGGAAGTAAAACTGGTCACTGAAGATCTGGTCATGCGGCTGGTTTACGCCTACCGTAATGGAAAACCCTTCGAAACACCTCAGGTGGTGGTTACACCAGCGGCGAAACCAGCAGACGCAACACCGAAAGATAAACCAGTGGCGGCAGAAGCAAAACCTGAGGCTAAGAAGAAAAAAGCCTCTAAAAATTTGCTCAGCAAAATGGCCGCCGTAATTGGCTGGCTATTCCGCAAATTCATGGGCCTGAGTCTGGTCGGCAAGATCGTAGTGCTGGTTTTGATTTTCGCGATAATTTCGTCGCAGTTGGGAGGCGGACAAAAAAATTCGCCGCCGGCTGCATCAACAGAAAATCACCCCGCACAAACTCAAATGGCGGCTACTAATCCGTTTGCCGAGGACGATGCCACCGCTACACAAATGGCCGCGGCGTCAATGGCAACAGCGCCTGCTTCATCAGCAGAAAAAACACTCGAGCAGATAAAACTTGAGTTGATTGGTCTTCAAACAACCATTAACTCTTGTAGTTCTGACGGTTATGCCACGGCTCGCAAAGGGCCAGGCAAAAATGATGAAGAAGGCACTCCTATCAAGAACGGGACCAGCGTCACTATCATCGACGCAGTCCAAAGCAACAGTTATGACTTCAAAGGAAAAACAGGTTGCGGAAGTAGCCTGCGGATCAAAGTCAAAACTGCGGATGGACAAGAATTATGGGTCCATGGATCAACCGTTGAGGGTGTGGCTGAGTAGCCACATCTCATTCAATGAAGTGGCGCCAAAATGGCGCCACTTCATCTCAGAAAAAAAGGAGAATCTAATGTCTGACGACAAAAAGGCCCCACCAAGAACCATGGCTGAAATACCATGGCAAACAATCCAAATCGTTTTGGCCGTGCTGTTAATTGGGATCCCATTTGGCTTGCCACTCTTGACCCAGTATGTCCTGGATCCCTATCTGGGCATCGGACAGATCGACTACAACTGGGCATGGGCGGGCGGCCCGCAAGTAACGAATCCAAGCCTGATCCAAAATTTCAAGGTCACACTCGACGTTGAACGTTTTTCCCTGGCCTTCCAAGCAATGAAAGGCTGGGACAAGGCAACCGTGACCTTAATAGGATTCTTATTCGTGCTACTGATAGCGCAAATTGTATTTGCTATCAAAGATAGCATTGAAGGAATACTAGGAAAAAAAGCCGCGGACGTAGGTTCTATCGTGGCGTTGTTGATGTTCTTCGTGATTTTCATCATTGATACACCAATAATAGCTGCCGCAATGTTGATTGCGGCAATGCCACTCATCATCCGCGACGACACAGGAAACACCGAATGGTACATCGGACCGCTGCTAGCAACAGCTTTTACGATTGCCATATTAACATTCGGTAACAAGTATTTACTCTGGCCCACAGTGGGCTGGCAAGGGTACTACCGGATGTTAATTCACATGCTCGTGAGCCTTGGGAGTGGGTACGGATTTATCTTGATCGAGGCGATCAAGATCTACTTCACCTTCAGGCTCTTTCAAGATGCCACCAAAGATGGCTCTAATCTTGGAGTGGTTTGGTCAGCTAGTGGCTTCATTGCCCTACTGACTTTCAGTATCCCAAACAGTCAATTCACAGGAAGTTTCTGGGCAACTCACCTTAGCGGCACCTATTATTACGTGGTGGCCGCTTTTGTGATAGAGTTCTTCATCATCATGAGGGAAATATCTCTGCCAAGTTCTGAGAAACCTGTGTCTGCGGCTGAAGCTGGGAAAGCAACAACAATAGCTACGTTGAGCACCGTGATTCACGTCTCAATCTATGCGCTGATCAGTTTCCTGGCCTTTTGCACGATCAACGGATACTTCCATAAAAGTATCCCCCCAGTCTGGATTATCGCAGTAAGTACTGCGTTAGCGATGCTCATTGCGGGCATCGATGAAAGCCTAGCAAAGGCGTTCAATCCAGCGGGATCGGTCGTCCGCAATGTGGACGAGAAGTCTATGGGAGACGTGGTCTATTGGGGGCCATTTAAAATATGGATCGCTGACGTCGAGTTGCTAATATACTCGATGAAAATCAGCTCCCTCTTCTTCCCGGCCGCCCTATACTGGCTGATGTCCATGTAAGCGGAATGTCACATCCAACTTCCTCACCTCAGTTTTTTTGAGGTGAGGAAGACTATTTCTTGTCTCTAGGAAACATAAAGGAGATGCTGATGAGTAAAAACAAAAGCACTAGTAGTCTCCCAGAGATACTAGTGATTTTGGTACTGCTGGTTTTTGCAGGGCCTAAACTCTTCCCAGACCTCATAACTGAGATTCCTGAGACGAGCGCAACAAGTCCAATTTCATTATCAGTCGCCACAGAATCTAACGTTATGGCTGAAAAGCCAGTGGAGACGAATAGTGGAATAGATGGAATTAGCTATAATTTCAAAAACATCGAATTTATAGAAATAATTCCGGTAGACAACTCTGGATATGCAATTAATCCAGATCAACCCACAACCTGTTCGATCAATGCGAATTGGCCAGCAGCCATTCAGCAATGGTGTGGATGGATCACCCAGTACTCCAATGAATTTGGAGTCGAAGCCGACATAATTGCGGCAGTGATGATGACAGAATCAAATGGTAACAAAGATGCTTTGGGCTTTGCTTGCGATACTGGATTGATGCAAGTTATGCCTAGTGACGGCAAACTTGTTGGGCCCACAAGGTCTAGCAAGTGTGACCTCACTAGTGGTAGTGTTGCTAATTACAACACTGCTTTTAATAGCATGCTTAAGAACCGGCCGACCATGGAACAGTTATGGATCCCGCAATATAACATCTTTGTGGGAGCTCAAATGGTTGGTGGTAGTTACGCAAATAGCGGTTCATACCGAACCGCTTTGCTCAGGTACAATGGTGGCAGCACATATCCAGATAAGGTCTTTAAGAATTATCAGCAGTATGTTGGCACGCCCCCACAGTAAATCACTCAAAACATTCTAAGCTTCGAAGGAGAAAACCTAATGAACAAAGACTATAAGCTCTATCCTGTAACATCTTGTGCCTATTGCAAGATTGGAGAAGTTCCCGCCCATGATCCACCCAATGATCCCCCAAGCAGATACGCTTGGGTATGGTCTGAGGGAGCTCAAAAGTGGGGATTGACTCCTCTCCAGAATGCAAATCTGGATGTCATTGCCTCCTGGCCTGAATACCAGATAGAAGGCCAAGCCGCTCCTGTTGAAGAAAGTGCGGCACCTGTAAGAAACAAGCGGGAACGAAAAGCAAAGACAAAAAATGGCAGTAATGTTGTTGTGTGGATGGCAACACTGATTTTAATGGTGCTATTCGCAATTAACAATAAAAACAGCCCCAACAATGTCGCGCAAGAAAGTCAAAATCAGGTCGCAATGCTGGTGACACCGGCTTTCCAGCCGGCACCTCCTCTGGTGGAAAAAATCCCAGAGGAATATGTCACTCCTGCACTACCTGCGATTTGCACCGGCGAAGGTGTAGCCTTGGTCCCAGCGACCTTAGAAAATCAAACCTACACCATCGACCCAGAAAGCAAATGGGTGCCAAAACCAGGAGAAACATACTGTATCGCAGATCCAGATCTTTTCTGGCGCGCCTTTCTGGCGGACAGCAAGCTGGAAGACTTGAAAGCATTTGACATCTCCGGAGACAGCTCATTCAGAGATGGCGGATCAATTCTGCGCCGGTACATAACGGCGTTTTCAAGTAAATATCGAATGTCAGTGAAATCTGCTGACAAAGGGAGTAATTTCTTCAAACGTTGGAATGAGGCGTGGTACATGGAATTTGTCAACAAAATTGAAGCTTATCTTGCGAATCCAAGTGATGACAGTAAATTCGTCGTTACTTTCCCGAGTGAGGCTCCGATTGATAATGTTGACATGGACCGGTTGGTTAAACAAGAATCATTGCCGGTTCCTCAGAAAGCGGGACCGACACCTTTCCAACCAAAAGCCAACACCCCTACTCTAACTCCAGAAGTGGTCTACATCCCTCCAACAGCAACGCTGATGCCGACCATGGAACTTCAGATAGTTCCAACTGTCCAGAGGACATACCCGACCGCAACATATGTCCTCAACCCTGGGGGGCAAGATTTAACTTGGAGTGATACATCAGTGCAAGATTCATGTATCACTGCGATTGGATCTGTAGATTTCAGAATGCTTTATCAACAAGCATTCTGGAATGATGGGGTGACAACTCGACTTGAATTCCGTTGGGAGGATGATGGTTACCTACATGCCTACGGGAATCGCGTAACTGTAGGAAGTAACATAAACGGAAATTCAGTTTGCATCCTGCAGATCACTGGTTCGCCAGACAGGAATAATGTTGACGGCCGAGGCAGTGTATGGCTCGGCACCAATGCGCGGTTGTATGCCGCGTATGGAGCGGGTGATGGAACATGGAACGGCTCTGAGCTAAAGGTACATGGTATCTGGCTCGGCCCCATTACCCAAATTGGATCGGGTTATGGGAACCCAACTCCAGTGCCAATCCCGACTTCAACACCCTATCCGGGTAACGTCTCATTAGCCGGCTACATCGGATACCTCAACACCACAGGATTGTACTGGACCACCAGCTGTGGAGTCGTTGGGACCATCGGAACCATGACTCAGTCCTCAGACTGCAACGGCCAGAGGTACGTAGACTTCGGCGAAGTCTGGGACCTAATCGACGCGTCTAAAGGGATACTGATCGTGGGTAAATGTGACTCAGCAATGAATGATGGGTCATATAAAATGTCTAAGTACCAAAACACTATCTGGTGCTATGGACCCGTGAAATAAAGCACTTTCAAAACCCGCGCGCAGAACACCGCGCGCGGGTTCCTAATTCTCTAAGAAAGGAAGAAAAAGCTAATGAGTAAATCCTTCAAAGAAATCGCTCTGACGATTTTGCTGTTGCTTCTGGCGCCAGTAGTGGTGCCTGGTATCTACGATCCAATCCTGGCATACCTGCCAAAGCCAGGCGAACAATCAGCGGCGGCACCGCAAGTGATCGTCATTAACGCGCAGGGAACTCCCCTGGTGGCCACGCAGGAATTCACAGCGGAAGATGCGGCCACGGCAGTTGCGGAATACACACCTGAACCAGGTGAAGATTCCGGTGCCGTAGCTACATTGATTCCCTGGACTACAGTTCTTGACCTAGGAGACGCAAGTCTACTCGAGACATCGGCCAGGGAGGTTTTTGGTACTATGGGATATGATCTCAATATCACAAGTACCAACACCCGTCTTGGAATGGGTGTTTGGTGTGAGATAATCTTCAGCGAAAAATGGGGAAAAACATGGAATCCAAGCGTCCCTAACCCAACTCAACTGCAAAATGGGACAATCAAGGAAGATTGGCAAAGTCGAGATTGCCAAATGTGGATTGTAGAAGGCGAATTGGTTGCCGGCATACCTTCAGTTACGCTCAGCCAACTAAAATTCTACTCCATTGAAGAAATCAACGGTGGCGCTCAGCCAAAACCACCGTATGCTGTCTACCGGGAAGTTCCCAGCAGCATAACTAACACCGAATCCAAAACTGTCACTGAGATAGAAACCCTAGATGTAGTTCTCTATCTTGAGTACGGATTCTTTGGAGCGTCGGTCCAATCAACTAACCAAGTTATGCACTCGCTTGAGGCACCCTTGGGAGTGATCACTGACCTGGCTAATTTCAATGCCTGGGTTAACAAGAACCCAGGATGGACGTCATACAGCGACAAAGCAAACACAATGGCTCGCTGGCTGGCAAATTATGACCTGATCGCGCCGATAGGTGACGATGGCAGTCGAAGCACTGCTAACCTCGACCGGTTGCTGGTTGAAATGAAGAGGCATTTCAGTGAAGATGCCCCTCCAGGATCAGCCCCCTGGCCCTACACTCGCCTCAAGGCAGATGTGAACCTGGCTGCTCAAAAGGCTGGGTTCAGCGAGATTAGCATCTTTAAAGTGGAGTTGGTGTCCCCAATCAAAGATCAGTGGGTGAAGATCGAGTCGATCGTAGACGATGATCCTGGATTCGACCTGGTAATCGACCCGGCTGATCTCGACTTCAACGCGCAAAACTTCTATCCCATGTTCCGGAATGAAATTGACCACAAATGGGACTGGCTCCCATCGTGGGTTACCAGTCACCCGGAATGGGGAATCAAATATCAAATCCTTCCGCACTAACCAAGCGGTCGCCCAAAGATGGGCAGTTGTATTCAAATTAGTAAAACTTCTCAGCTCAATGAGCTGATCACTGCCTCCGCCACACTCGTGGAGATAGGCGCTGATCTAAGTAAAACTGAGATGTACAAACAAAGGCCCTCTAGCTTCAAGCAAGAGGGCCTTTTTATATCACACTCTATTCTCCATCACTTTTTATTCGCCAAACAAGTTCCTCTACCTCTACCCTTCTTTCCATAAGAAGTTTTTTTGCTAGCTCTTTTCCAGGTTTTGTCACAAAATATAAATCTAAATCTTTGCTCAAATTTTGTACATAGGTTGCTGGAGCAATTCCTTTGCGAATTGTATCCAACCAAAAATCAAGATGAACAAATGACCAAATATGATCTAAGTCTACTAGCAACTTAACTTCAATTGGCATTTTTCTTTCCGAATTTGGAATAGATTCGTCAAATCCACTCACTTCTTCTGGCTTATCATGAAAACGAATTGATTTGAAAATTAAATCTTTATCTTGAACAGATAACTTTGGCTCAAATAAAAATTCGCCATCGTCATCACCTTCGCCTAAAATTTTTTTTGCTAATCTTTCACCTTCAATTGCATGCCTTTTCTTTGGTGCCATTGCCACGTCTGTAAGTTTCAACCCAAAAACACCCAAACTATTGGCAATTTCCTGATCAGATAGTTTACTCCAACCGATATCATGAAGAATTAATGACAAGGCAACAACACGTCGGTTGATGTTTTCCTCTGGAAATTCCGCAATTAACTGATCTAAATAACCCAAACAAATCGCGACATGAACATTAATAGTTCTAACATTTAAATAAGGCAACACAAACTTAAAAAAGTCCACAAAATCTTCAGGAATATTCTCTAAGTATTTATCTTCCCAAGGAATCGACACTAAAAAATGCCAATCTTTTTTATCAATAGTCAGCCCACTAGGAAGACTTAAAACAACATCATCTGGAACAAGAAATTCCCCTACTTCTGGAACAGTCTTAATAATAAATTCCATACTTCCCTCATTAATCTACAAACTTTTCTCGTTAATTTCTTTCAAAATTTTTGTTGAGAATTCAGCTACAGAAATAACATTTTGTTCTCTTGTATCGAGTTTTCTAACTGCTACAGTATTGTCAGAAGCTTCTTTTTCGCCGACAACAAGCATGTACGGAACTTTATCCATCTGGGCATCTCTAA
>Ga0210050_1005033_pt1 | contig 10643 bp, 11 predicted proteins | sample CryGey132114_all_FD_185463 | JGI IMG/M metagenome (GOLD analysis project Ga0210050, IMG submission 185463) | Groundwater microbial communities from aquifer - Crystal Geyser CG22_combo_CG10-13_8/21/14_all (SPAdes) (version 2) | ecosystem: Environmental > Aquatic > Deep subsurface > Groundwater ...
GGTTTTTTTCGTGTTCTCTTTGAGCCATTGCTGGCCAAACTCCGCCGTATTTAGCGTGGAGCTTTTCTTGGCTTGAAACAACACTGCTTAAAACCTCAATATCTTTGATTTTTGATTTTTGATTTTTGATTTTGAGCGTAGCGATTGAAGTATCGTCGCACGAAGTATCAACGCCGAGTATAAGCATAAGATTTTGTTTATTAATCTTACAGGATTTCTTGCCTTTTTTCAATTTTTTTGGTATTATTCGCTATTAGCCCTTGGCTTTACGCTTTTTGCTATTTTAGCTGGCGCTATCATCTAGTGGTTAGGATTCCTGATTTTCAATCAGGCCACCGGAGTTCGACTCTCCGTAGCGCCGCAGTTTTAAAAGACAAAAAAGGTCGGTTGTGTATTGTTAAATTAATTATATATTATGAAAAAAGTTTTTTTTATTGTCCTGATTTTAGTCGTTATTATTGGTGGGGTTTTGGTTTGGCAATTATCAAAAAATGAAGCAGAACAATCTAACGGATTGCCAACAGGAGAAGAAAATGAACAATTAGCGGATGAGTTTGTTGGATGGGAAACTTACCAGTTAGAGTCGCCGCTGCTTGGGTTTGTTTTTAGTTTTCAATATCCGTCAAGCTGGTTTATAAAAGACAACGAGCAATGTCAAGGGTGTATAGCGAATTTATATGCAGAAAATATGCAAGATAAAGTAGTGGTGGCTGGAGAAGGGCCAATCACCGAAGAAGGCAGTTTATTTAGGGTGTATGTGTTGGGCGATATTGAAGATAAAACCATTGAAGAGTGGATTGGGGGTTTAGACATCCCAGAGCAAGAAAAAACTAAAAGATTAGGAGAAATACAAACAATTAATCTCGAAAGTTCAGATGTAAGTGCCTGGAAAGGATCAGGAGATATGAGTCAGGGAATAGAATTTATTTATAACGGAAGATTTTATAGAATTAATTATATGTCAGGCAGTCAAGAGCAGTTTACCAAAGATTTAACTATTTTTGAGCAAATGCTGGCTAGTTTAAGAATTGTTGATTAAGCTATATGAAGCTGGGGTTGTTTCTCCACAGGGCAAAATATTTGACAGGTTGCGATAAATTTGCTATTATATAACTACTATGAGCACTACCCCTGCCTCGGCAAGGGTAGTTTTCTTTTTGTTCTTATGCTAACATTGAATTATGATAAAAGAAAAAGTAGTCATTTACATAGACGGAAGCAATTTTTATAAATACTTGAAAGATGAAGCGATTAATCTGCAAAAGGGGGTTAAATTTGATTTTTCTAAGTTTACTGATTTTTTAGTTCAAGAGAGGGTCTGCATTTCTAAAAGATATTATGTTGGGATTGCAAGAAATTTTGACGATACTGAAAAAAGTAAGGCAATAATAAGCGGACAACAGAAATTTCTTTCACGAATTAAGAATGAAGGATTTTGCGTCAAGCCAGGCAGATTAATGTATGACAAAGATAGAATTAGAGAAAAGGGAACTGATGTAAAAATTGCTGTTGATTTAATTATCGGAGCCGTGGATGATCTATATGATACAGCGATTTTGGTAAGTTCTGATACTGACCTGATCCCAGCGATAAAATATATTAAACATAAAGGGAAGAAGTTAGAATATGTTGGGTTTTCGCATGCCCCTTCTTTAGGAATGCAAAAATATGCCAACCTTTCTGTGCTTTTAAGGCAAAAGGACATCAATAACTTTAGTCAAACTTTATGATGACAGTTATTAACTTAAAAACCCTTATTTTTTTAGAAGGATAAGGGTTCTTGTGTCGGGGACGATTTGTCTTTTAAAAGATTACAAGTCAATGTCATTGGGGGAGGTAGAGGAGGTGGAGGTTGAGGTTTCATCATCTGGGGTTGTTTCAATGTATTTGCTTAAAATATTTTCAAGTTTGTCTTTACTTTGGAAGCCAGAAAGTGCCTCTTTGTTAATAATCATTAAGGGTAAGGTTTCGTTTGGCTGGATTAAATAAATTGATTTTAAAGCGTCAAGGGCCGAAAGGTCTAAATTAAAGTCAAAAGAATAAACCCGTAAATCAGGGTATTTTCTTCTTAAATGGGTTAAAATATACCCTTGATTATCACAGTCAGGGCAGGTTTTTTTATCAGCGTAGAAATAAATAATAAAAGTTAAAGGCAGGCCACATTCTTTTTTGGCTCTCTGTAAAAGCAACCAGTGTTTAATTTCTAAAATAGAGTAGTATTTTTTAAGTTGTAAGTAATAAGGGTTATCTTTGCCAACATTATTGCCCACGGATGTTAAGGTTTGGGCGATATCGTAAAGTTCTTGGGTTAGGGTTGATTCGTTTAAGTTTTCGCAAGGGGTTTGGTTTAAAATAGAAAATTGGGTTTCAAGGGATAAAATATCAACCCTTAAGTTTTGTTGCAAAGAATCTAAGCTTTCTAGATTTTTTTTGCTAATCAAATTAGCAAAGAAAAAACCCAAAGTAAAAATTAGCCCTGTAAAAAAAAGAACTAATAAGTATTTTTGCCAATCAATTTTTTTAGCTTGTTGATTTGTCATGGTTTAGTTCCAAACGAGCTCTCTTTTGAATATGGCCGACCAACCAGCCATTACCCACCACATAGCATTAAAGAAAGCATAAAAAAGAAGATAAAACAAGGCCTTTTCTTTTAAGCGGGTTGTGTCAAGGGTAAGTTTTTTACCTAAAAGAAGAAAGCCCAACATTACCACTAAGCATAAAGAGCTTAAAATCAAGGTTGGCTTAGGGTTAAAATGAGGCAGAACAAACCTAAAATCAGCTAAGTAGGGGTTGAAATCAAAGTTAATCAACACGGCTTGATTTATTTTCATAAACACAAAATTAAACAAGCGAAACAAAGAATAAGCGGTTATGCTAACTGAAATTAAAATGCCAAAAGTGTTGTAAGCTAAACAAAAAGCTAAGTTGCCATGTTTTTTTAAATTAAGCAATCCGGGATAATCCCTTAAATTAAGCAGAAAGCCCCGTCTCCACCTTAAACGTTGCTTAGTTAAGCCCTTCATTGTTTTTTCCCCTAAAGTGTAAACAATGGCATCTAAGGCGTAGTCAATTTTCATATCTTTTGATTGGGCCCTAAAAGCTATTTCTAAATCCTCGGTTTGATGCGCTTTTTTATAAGGCCCTAATTCTTTTAAAGCAGATGCCCTAAAAAGAGTGAGGGGGCCTGAAGTAACTGAGATGCTACCTAAAAAACCAAAGACCTTCTTAAAGAAAGCCGAAATAATATATTCAACATACTGGATGCCCTCTAATATATTTTTTGGGTTAAGGATTTTAATCGTTGAAACCACAATCGCTGTTTCTTTATCTTGAAAGTGATTAACCATTCTTAAAATAGCGTTTTTTTCCACAGTGCAGTCAGCGTCAACACAACCCACAATTTCGCCCTTGGCTTTTTCAAAACCTAAATTTAAGGCGGTGTGTTTGCCCCCATTTGGCTTAGAGAAGGTTTTAATTATTGCTGGATATTTTTTTTGCCAAGCTTTTGCTTTTTCAAAGGTTGCATCTTTTGAGCCGTCATTAATAATAATTATTTCTAATTGTTTTTTAGGGTAGTTTAAATTAAGCAAAGATTGAACTACCATATCAAGATTGTGAGCTTCGTTGAAACAAGGCACAACCAAAGAAACCAAAGGGAAGCTTTGTTTTGTTGATTTTAAGTATGTTCTTTTTTTGTTTTCTATGGCTGTGATTAAAATAAAAACACTAAAATACAAAGCAAAAAAAATTCCTATATAAATAAATATTTCTATTGTTGTTACCATGAATTACTTCATCTTACTCTAAATGGGCGATTTTTTCAAACCGAGCAACGGCTTCCCTTAATATAGGGTATTGTACAAGATTTGGAGAATTTGTCAAAGTTTCTTTGGCCTGCTCCCTTGTTTTCTCGACTAATTTTAGATTTTTTAACGCCAGCATGGCTAAATCAGGCAAGCCCCATTGTTTAACTGAAGTAAGCCCACCAGGGCCCCTTATTTGTAAATCGTACTCGGCTAACTCAAAGCCATTTTTGGCCTTAAGAATGGCTTTTAAACGTTGTTTTGTTTTTTGAGAGTTTGATTCAGTGAATAAAAAGCAAAAGGCCTCTTTTTTGTTCCTGCCAATTCTGCCTCTAAATTGGTGTAATTGAGCTAAGCCAAATCTTTCCGCTGATTCAATTAACATGGCGGTGGCTCCCGGGATGTCAACACCAACTTCAACTACCGAAGTTGAGACCAAAATATCAAACTTGCCTCGTTTAAAATCAAGCATTATTTTTTCTTTTTCTTTGGGTTTCATCTTGCCATGGAGCATTTCAACCTTAAAGCTCTTAAAAAAAACTTTAGAAAGTTTGTCGTATTCTTCTTCAACGGCTTTAACTTCTGCCCACGAACTTTTTTTAGCACTCAAATTGCCTTCGTTTTCCTCTGGAAGTTCTATTCTAGGGCAAATTACAAACACTTGGTTGCCCTGTTTTATTTCTTTTTTGATAAAAGCATAAACCCGTTGCCTTTCTTTGGGGGCAACTATTTCAGTGGTTATTCTCTTTCTGCCTTTAGGCATTTCATCTAATAAAGAAAGATCCAAGTTGCCATATAGAGTTAAAGCCAAAGTCCGGGGGATCGGGGTGGCTGTCATAGAAAGAAAGTGAGGTAAAAGTTTATTTGACTTGCCTGTCACAAGTTTTTGCCTTTGTTTAATGCCAAACCGGTGTTGTTCGTCAATTACAACTAAGGCCAGCCCGTTTTTTTCACTGGTGTTAAATTTTACTTTTTCTTGAATTAAACTATGCGTGCCGATTAAAACATTAATTTCACCCAGCTTTGTTTTTTCTAAAAGCTTTATTCTTGAGATTTCCATTGTTTCGGGCTTAAAGCCTTCCCTTGTTTGGTAGCCAATTTTTTGAGAAATAATTTTATCTTTTTTACCCGTTAATAAAGCAATTTTAATTTTAAAGGGTTGTAAAAGTTTTGAAACCTCATTAAAGTGCTGTTGGGCTAAAATTTCAGTTGGTGCCATTAAAGCCGCTTGAAACCCGGCCTTACAGCACGAAAGCATCGCAATAACTGCCACAACTGTTTTGCCCGAGCCCACATCCCCCTCTAACAGGCGGGACATTGGCCTTTTTCTTTCTAAGTCCTTTAAAATTTGGAAAGAACACTTTCTTTGAGCGTCAGTTAATTTGAAGGGGAGCTTGGCGACTAAGTCCTTAACCAATTCAACTTTAAAAGGCACAGAGGGTGCTTTTTGTTTTTGCACCTTTAATTTTTGTTTTAAAACAGCTAATTGGATTAAAAAGATTTCTTCAAAGCCAAACCTTTCTTTAGCCATTTCTAATGTTGCAAAAGAAGAAGGGAAGTGGATTTCAGTTAAGGCCTTTGAAAGGGGCAGAAGTGCCTGTTGTTTCAAGATATTTTCGGGGAGTGTCTCTTGAATGCTTGGCAAAGCCGCTTTAAGAGCTTGTTTAACTAAATATCTTAAATACCTTGACGAAATTCCTTTTGTTTCAGGATAAATTGGGATAATTCTGCCGGTGTGGGTTAAGTTTTCTTCTTCAAAGACCTTTTCATAAGAAGGGCTTTGCAAAAAAATACCGCCCTTATCCATAGCAACCTTGCCAGCTAAACAAACTAGATCTTTTTCTTTGAGGGTTTGGGCTAAATAGGGTTGGTTAAACCAGACCACCCGAAGGCAAGCTGTCTTGTCTTGCAATAAGGCCTCGGTTAAAAATAGCCCCCTTTTAAAGGTTTTTTTAGTTGTAAATTGGCTAATTGTGCCACAAAAGCAGGCCTTTTCATTTAGTTTTGCTTGTTTAATCGGGGTAATTTGAGAAAAGTCCTCGTATCTTTGCGGGAAATACCACAATAGGTCTTTAATTGTTTCAATCCCAAGCCCACAGAGCCGTTTACTAAATATCGGCCCCACCTTAGCTAAAGTTTCAATTGACGAATTAAAGTTTAATAACATTTTGTGTCTCCGGGAGGGCTCGAACCTCCAATCTTTTCCTCCGCAAGGAAATGCTCTGTCCAATTGAGCCACGGAGACCAAAGCCAACCGACTCGTCCTTTTTATTTAACAATAGCACATAAGCCCTTTATTCTCAAGGTTGATTTTAACCTTGTTTAATGCTACATTAAAGCTAAACAAGAAAGAGACCAGGAGGGGTGGCTGAGCGGTCTAAAGCAACAGGTTGCTAACCTGTGGCCGAGAAATCGGCCCCGTGGGTTCAAATCCCACCCCCTCCGCCTTTGCCCGCCATAGCGGGCTTCGGCGGACTGCGTCCGCAGGAGAACGCGACGGCGGGATATTAAAATTATGTATACAGTTTATATTCTGAAATGTGCCGATGGGAAACCGTACACAGGTTGCACAGAAAATTTGGAAGAAAGACTAGAAAGACTAGAAAGACTAGAAAGACATATTGATGGCTATGTTCTAGCGACCGAAAATAGGCGTCCCGTTAAATTAGTTACATATATTGTGTTTAATGATAGATACAAAGCATTTGAATTCGAAAAATATTTAAAATTTGGTTCAGGTAGAGCATTCTTAAAAAGGCATTTTCTATAATCTTTTTTCGGGGCGAGAAGTTGCTCATTTAATCAATTCTTCCTGATTTAATAATTATGTTTCCAATATTTGACAAATTCGTCATCAAAATAATTTAAAGCTAAATAATTAAACCATTATGAAATCAGTTGTTATTTTGCGAGAGTTTGCTAACGACGAGCTTTGCCGCGATGTTTTGTATAGAGAAATAATCGCAAGCCCCGAGGGCTTAATTAAAAAGCTATAAATCATAATGACTCTTTGGAAAATAAAAATTAAATGGTGGTATTTTATACTTGCTTATTTGCTTTTTACAGGTTTGATTATTTTAATTGAAGCAATTGTTGCTTCAAAAATTGGCCTTTAACTTTTTAATAAAATAAAAAATTACCATAAATCTTGACGATCGTCCAAGTTTTTGGTAATACAGAACAAACTTTCTTTTAAAAGAAGAAGTTATGTCATATGGCAACAAGTCAAGAAACGATAAAACAATTAAAGAAATTAGCTAACCCAAAGAATGTTGAAGGCATGGAGAGGTTTGGCATAAGCCCAAAAAATACTCTGGGGGTTTCGATGCCAGAGGTAAGATTGATAGGCAAAGAAATTAAAAGATCCTTTGGTCGTTTTGGGCAACCTCAGGATGACAAGGGCTTGCATAAAATAGCTTTGGATTTATGGGGAAGCGGGATACATGAAGCGAGGATATTAGCTAGTATTGTTGATTTACCAGAAATGGTTACAGAGAAACAAGCCAATGAGTGGGTGAAAGGTTTTGATTCGTGGGATGTTTGTGACCAGGTTTGTATGAATTTATTTGATAAAACTCCTTTTGCTTTTAAAATTGCCAAAGAGTGGCCCGAAAGAAAAGAAGAGTTTGTCAAAAGAGCCGGCTTTGCTTTAATGGCTGCCTTGGCAGTGCACGATAAAATAGCCAAAAACCTTGATTTTATCCCATTTTTAAGTATAATAAAAAAGCATTCAACAGATGAACGCAACCTTGTTAAAAAAGCAGTTAATTGGGCGCTTCGTCAAATTGGTAAACGCAACTTGGCCTTAAGCAAAGAGGCCTTAAAAATAGCTAAAGAAATTGCTAAGCTTGACTCAAAGGCAGCTCACTGGATCGCTCACGATGCTATCAGAGAGCTTTCAAGCGGGGCTGTGCTTGCTCGTTTGTTTTCTTAGCTACTTACTACAAACTACATACTACCAACTAACAAGGAGGGGTCGGATAACGGCTATTCCAGCACTCTTGAAAAGTGCCGTCCGTAAGGACATGCGAGTTCGAATCTCGCCCCCTCCGCCACTTTTCACTTTTTGTGAAATCGTAAAAAACATCCTCGGTGCAAAGCGCCTTGGCATGGTATTTTTCTGCAATTTTGAAGGCATTTTTGAAATCCAAAACCAAAGTGCGGTCGGCAATGCGGAAGTTCGAACATTCTTTGACGAAAATCCGAATTCCGAATTTTAAAATCCAATCGCTCGGGCGGGCAAAAAGGAAGGGGGTTGGGGGGAAGGAATTTTTGCCCGCCCTCGCTTTCCGCCGCCGCCGAATTTCGTGCCAGTGAAACTGGCGCGCCGCCCTTACTATACTATTATTTTTTGTAATTAACTTGAATAGCAAAGTATCTAATTTGTCTTGGGTCTAATCCATTTGTAGATTTCTGTGGTACGATTTTACCACCATCGGTCATATCAAGAGCATGTTTTACTGCCGTCCATTCGACTTTGATTGCTAAGGGCAATCGCTCAACTTTTACCTCATAATCTTTGTGCTCGGTGGCAAGCTTTTGATCTAAATCCTGCAATTCTTTTCGTACATTTATTGTAAGCTCTCGTAATTTTTCTACAGTACCGTATGTTGTACCACCAATCACATAATTGGTGTCGTATCGGCGATGAGTATGGTGTCTATTGCCCCGCGCACGATCAAGATTTTTTAAAAAAGAAATATCACAAAGGGTTTCAAGTTTTATACTCGTAAGATTGTTATATGCTTTTATACACTCCGGCACACTATTCATTTTATATTTTATCTTATCGCTAACGACAATAAGTTTTAATCTGTTTTCAAAATAAATCAAAACTTCGGCGATAAAATCATCAAGTAAAGAATTAAATAAAACTTGAAACTCGTCTGATGTAGATGTTTTATTATTGAGTCGATTAAGAACATTTGTAATGCCATAATTAAACGCTCAAATTGGAGGACAAATAAGTGTACTGCTTTGCTTACCATCTTTACTAAAATATCCGGCACCAAGCACTACGCCATCTAAAATCTCAAAACCGCCAACTTCTTTCTTAATTGATGGTTCTTTATTGAATAAATTTTTAAGCCACTGAAACATAATTTATTTACCCAATTTTTTAATTTCTTTTTTGATTTCCTCAATTACTTCGGGATTATGGATTATCTTATTTTTACCTTCGGTTATTGAAATAATATAAAATACCTTTCCGCCATATTTTGCGGTAAATTTTTCGTGCGTTTTTTTCTGCTGTTCCCTCTCGTTAATTATTTGCGTAATATATTCAAAACCCGCAGGTTTTATTTGAAGACCAATATATTTTTCGCGAATTTTAATAAAATAATCAACATTATACCCTCTATCCCATTCGTCGGAGGCGGGCTCGATTTTAACTCCAAGAATTTTTTCAAGCTGTCCGTAAATTGTTTGAATTTCTGACTGATAACCGTCGAAGGTTCTATTTATTACCAAATTATATATGAAATTTATACAATCTTCTTCAGTAACATCTTCTATTTCAGCTTTACAAACATCAGTAACCTTAATAAATAAAGTTTTCCCGAGTTGTTCAAGATGCTGTTTCGAATAGGCTTTGTCTAAATAAAATTTTTCCCACTCGTTTAGTGTCTTTGGGGCACATTTTCTAATTAACTCTGCAACGGGACCAACTTTACTTTTTCGGGTTAGTCCCCATCGCATATTCGCTTGGTTTAATATCTATTCTTTTGCCATATTATTTTGTTAGATTTAAAAATTTTATTTTGTATTTATAATCAAAGCCATCATCAACATCGACAAGTTGATTTTTTATCAAGTGAGCATTTATAAATGTCTTATTTTTTAAGTATAAGTAGCAAAGCAAATTGTTTTCTCGATCGTATTTTAGCGAATCAAATCTCATAAAAACTCTCTGATTTTTTAATTTTGCTTGTAAAAATTTAATGGCGTCATCTATTTTATCTTTATTAACTTTTACCCCAATCAACCTTACCAAGAGATCGTTATTTAATAACAACTTTTCTGGACTTATAATTTCTTTGACAGAATATGTATCTATTGCCTCGTTTTCTGTTGAATCAATTTTTGATCCAAATTGTAATTTTTTCGGATCAATTTTTCGGTCAAACTTTATTGTATCTTTAAAAATATACGGTAATTCAGATATGTCTTTTGCGTAATTGATATTATGTTGTTTTTGATCAATAAATTCAAATGAGATATTTTTAAATAAATCATCTTTGGTTGCCCCGATTTTTTCTTTTATTGTAGATAAATAATTATTATTGATCTCGTATCCAACTGAATTACGATTTAAATTTTTTGCCGCAAGCGTTGTGGTGCCACTTCCTAAAAATGGGTCCAACACATTATCGCCAACGAAGCTAAACATTTTAATAAGCCGTTTAGGTAATTCTTCGGGGAACATTGCCAAATGTTTATCTTGCTTCGCACCATTAAAATTCCAATGGCCATTAAAATACTGATTCCATTCATCTTTTGACATTTTTGACTCTTCTTTTATTTCTTTTGATATAAAAGGAGAAACGCCCAATTTCTTAAAAATCAATATAAATTCATAATCCAACTTAATAATTCCATTTCTAGGATAAGGAAAACTCCCCATTATAGTAGCACCGCCAGTAGTATTCATTGTCGTTGCTTTCTGCCAAATAATAGCTCCCATATAATCAAAGCCGATAGTTTCGCAAAACTTAATTATTTCTGTTCTAATCGGAATAATTTTATATCTACCATAATAAACCGATCTCGCAAATTGATCGCCTATATTTATACAAAGACGACAACCGTCATTTAATGTCCTAAAACATTCTTTCCAAA
>Ga0210050_1005036_pt1 | contig 10640 bp, 15 predicted proteins | sample CryGey132114_all_FD_185463 | JGI IMG/M metagenome (GOLD analysis project Ga0210050, IMG submission 185463) | Groundwater microbial communities from aquifer - Crystal Geyser CG22_combo_CG10-13_8/21/14_all (SPAdes) (version 2) | ecosystem: Environmental > Aquatic > Deep subsurface > Groundwater ...
ATCTTAATAGCTTCTTTCTTAGAGATGTATTTTTTTAGGATTTTTTATGTTAAGTTTCAATGCAATTAAATTAGTGTCTTCTTTCCATGGTTTTGACATTGCTTTGATAAATAGTTTTCGGTTCACTCGGCGGTTTTCTATTCCAGGAAGTCCTGGGTCATGGAATTTAATATATTTTTGACCTATCTCGGTGATTACAACCGAATGACTCCAATAACATTTCTCGCCGGAAAAAACGCAAGGGTTAACTGACACAATCAAGAGAAAATCTTTTTTAAAGTAGTCCTCCATGTCTCTAATGTTTGTCTCTTTATTTATGATGGAGATATTTTTGTTTTTTATCAGTTTACGAGCAATCTGCTGTTCTCTTTTTAAATTCGAGTATTTATCTTGCAAATCAAAAATCTCTTTACTCCAAATTGATTTCAAGTATGTTTCTCCTCGAGTGGCAAATCTTTTGTAATCTAAATTTTCAATATTAACAATTTCGAACCCTATCTTTGACAAGAACAGTAAGGCCTCTCCTTGCCATGTCCACATCCCTTTTTTATGGTTAGTGATTTTATCCAGAAGACGATAAGAATAATTTTTACCCGGAAAATAAAATTTTAAAACCATCTTCAAACAAGCTTGAAAACAGTGTGAATTATCTTTAGTATTCTCAAAAAAAGGAATAATTGATCTCATTTTAATTTAAAGCATAACATAAAAATAAGTAAGGGGGCATCACTGTAGTAATGATACCCCCTTGAGAGAAAAGGTTTAAACTTGGGCTACTTGCCGCGACCGCCACCACCTCCGCCTTGACCACCACCGTTGTGGTTTCCGCCATTACCTGACATATCATTCACCTCCTTTCTTGGAGATTTTCAGCACCCCCTGTTTATCTATCAGGTGGTTGATGAATATCTTGGAAAATCGGATAAGAATTGGAGAACCTCTTTCCGATATGTTTCTCCGACTGATCTTTCTGGCGAGGCCTAGACCCTCTTCTTGTTATCTCTTCTGATGGCGAGGGGAAAAATCTTTGACCCTCTGGTGTTGAATCAGAAGGAAAGGTTGGGATGAATTCTTCTGGAAGTGTCATCTTTTAAACCTCCTTTCAAAGATCTGTTTGTTTCCAAGGTTATCTTGGAAAACAGGATCTAGTCTAATCGTATATTCCAGCCATTTGTTGTCAACCCTAAACAGCTGATTTTTTCTCCCCCACCAAAAGACAGCTTAACCAAGCCGTTTTGTAAGGGTTAATTTCAAGATCGTTGGATTTGTTAAGAGGGGTTAACAAAAATCCTTTATCCGTCTGCCAAATATCGGCCGCCTTTTGTTTTGGCGTCTTCGAAGGCGATATCAAACATGCTTTTCATCGCGGCGCTCACTTCCGGACTCTCGATCACAATTGTCGTGACGCCCCATTTCCCTTTTCTCAAAAAATAACCGACTTTGTCTCTGGTGATCATCATATCAACAGCCAATGGGTGTTGTTCGGGTTCGACGAAGACCACTTGATAAAGTTTCTGGTTCGATCTGGCGATAGTTTTGGCCGCTTCGTTGTCGACATTGATCGCGCGCAACAAGATTCCTCGCTTCATTCTTTCTTCCGACCAGTTCTTCCATTCTTCGTGAACGAGAGCGAGTAGATCATTTCCCGAAGTCGAGGCGCGGACGATCTTTTCTTTATTGCCTTGCAAGGTTTCCATCATTGCCGTAGCCAACCCTTCCTTCCCCTCAAACACCCTTACTTTCGGACGACTTTTAGTCTCCTTATGCATCCCCTTCAACTCTGGAATTAAGTTTTTAATTCGATCTCGAAGCCCTGTTTCGCGATCAGCGCGTTTTTCGGCCAAACGTAAGAAGATGTCGGGCGAGGTGGCGAGATATTGCTGAATGTTGTCATCTTGAGCCAAACTGACGAAGCCCTGCTTCATCAGGTTATCCAAAATGACATAGGCGGAAGGCCGTTTGACCCCCGCTGTTTGGGCGATTTCGGCCGCCGGCGCCATCCCCAATTCCAGCAAAGCCAAGTAGACTTTGGCTTCTTTCTCGCTCAAACCGAATTCCATCAGGTCTTTAATCAAAGCAATCTTACTGTACAACTAATCGAGAGGGAGGGCAAATTATGCGGTTCGTAGGCTGTGTTGGTTTTGGTGGTCGTAATCGTTTGATCCTTATATAATGGATACATGAAGAAAGTTACTGCCTACATATCTGGCCTGTTCGAAGACAAGGATAATCCTCTCTTTCTCCATATCCAAACGTCTTTAGAAAAATTTGAAGTATCTTGTCATGGGGTCACTCTCTATGACGGTGGTTTGTTTGGCTCCTATTCTTTTTTGAAAGAAGTGGTAAGAGTCAAAAAAGTTATCGAACTCCTTAAGCCGGACATAATAATCGCTCACAGTTTGGGCGCTTATGTCATTATGCACGAATTGTCTCATTACTCGGCTATATTTTTGGATCCATCGCTGGAAATTTCAAAGATGACCATACCAGTTTCCGGGCCGGTCAAAATATCTTCAGAATTCACGCGGTCACTGAAAAAGATGCCGTCGATTGAAGAGCTTGCTGGGCGCACCGGACTAAGAGATGTTCATGTTATTGGCGCCGGTTTGGGAGGATTTGCTGTCGCCGAAAGATACCACTCTTGTCTGCCGGACTCTGAATATTTATTTTTGGCGGACGCAGATCACAATTTCTCAAACGAAAAGGATCGGTTAACAATAACGCGAGTAATAAAAGAAAGGCTCGGCCTTTAGGCCGAGCCAGTTAAAATGTACTCACACAGGGTCTTGGTGATGGGAAGACCGGTCAATTTCTCTATCCAAATCCAATGGCCTTGGGCGTTGCACTCAAGAAATACCAATTCTTCTCGAGGGGTAACAATGATGTCTATGACCCCAAACTCCAAGCCCAGTTGCCTCACGATCTCGACGCATTTTTTCTCGACCTTGTCTCCAAGATCACATGCCTCGTGGGGAGTGTTGTCTAGATCGTAATTCCGCCAATCCACGCAAGTTTTCTCGTTGACTTGAGAATGGATCTTACAGGTCAAGACGTTCTCACCAATAACATGAACGCGTAATTCGTGTTGCTTCAAAATGTACTTTTGAAACAAGCAAGGGCAATGTCGCAAAATCTCCGGTTCGATGTCCGCGATGTTTACAATAGAAGTAAGGATACGCTTCTTGTTTAAGTGCACTCCCAGATTGCCTTGTTTTATGACAATCACCTCTCCGTCGGAAAAACGAAGGAGTTCTTCTTTGTCGTTGGTAAACAGAGTCTCGGGAATGTCAAAACCAAGAGAATCTGCCAATCGCAACTGGTGAAGGACATTTCGATTTAGTCTATTCGACGAAGGACGATTGATCCAGTGTGCGGCTGAAAATTGAACTTCAAGCCATTCTTTAACGCTGTCCCATGATGCAACGAAGAGTTTCTGCTCAAGGATATCAGTGAAGGCTTCCGTCGAGTAACTGATTCTCGGGTGGTGGACGAAAACCGCATCTGGAATCTGTTCCGGAATTGTCTGTCTGGCAGTTATCCTCGGTAAATTTTCCAGGCCAGAAGTCTCAAAATCGAAATTCATCCTGCTTACCGAAGCCCGTTTTAGACAGTATTCTTCCACCGCATCAGCATGAACACTGTCACTCCTAGAAAGAATCAAGATGTCCATTTTAAACTCCCTTTCTTAACTTTAAGGAGAACCCTCTCTATCGGGTAATAAAGAGGGTCTGCCAAGATGTTGAGGTGACCGAATCACTCGTCGGTTTCGTTCGAAGAATATTCCGTCGTCGGACTAGCATCCGAAACCGGTGGTGAATCTGTGACAAATCGACGTAATAGAATCATTTTTCCACCTCCTTTCAAAGGCCATTTTCTCTCCAGAGTTATCCCAGAGAATCTGTAGGCAGTCTACTCTTTTCAATTTTGTTGTCCAGAGCAAACAGCTGATTTTTAGCGTGGCCTTAAAATCTCCTTAATTAAGGCTAAATTTTAGGGATTAGATTAAAGATTGAGTGAGTTGTTGGAGGGGTACAACAAAAAAGTGTGCAACACCGGGTGTTGAACACTTTTTTCTCAAGTAAACTTTGGCTTCTTTCTCACTTAAACCGAATGCCATTAGATCTTTAATCAAAGCAATCTTACTATACAACTAATTAGGGTAGGGGGCAAATTTGGTGAATAGACTTTGTTATTCAATAGCTAATCGTAATTTATCAAGCACACTAGATATTTTCCCCTTTTTTGTTTTGATGTCGACAAACGAATCACCCAAAACACAGTTATGTAGGCCTAAAATGCTGTCTTTTAATTCGTCTGAAATCATTTGATGGTCAACTACCCCAATCATTTCTAGTAATTGATCAATTAATCCAGTGGTCGTTAATGTGGTGTCCGGACCAGTTTGAGACGCAATCTCTTTGTCTGTTTCGAACAATAAATCCTCATCGGCGACAAATAAAGAAAAAGTTTCAGGTGTTATCTCTTGATCCCGTTCGATTTCACTAAATAGCTCATTGATTAGAAAAAGACAAGCATCTTTAATAACCCAAATATCTCCAGAGATACGGGCAGCGGTTAACTTTTGCGATATTCTTTCATAAATTGACGACATAGGGGTATTAAAATAATAACATAAATGGGCTGAAATAAAAGAGCGATAAATGCATGCTCGCATGTACCGCTCGGTAACTATAGATTCTGGACCCGGCGAGAGATTTCGGCTAAGATCGTATTCGAGAGTTCGTAATCCAGAGTGGATCTTTTGTTGGTTGGCTCTGTTGTGTATGTCTCTGCCCTGTTGGCGCCTAGTTTCTTGACTAGTTCAATCATCCTGACGTTTTCTGGGTAGATCGAAAACAGTAGTCTGTCTACACCGAGCACTGAAAAAGAAAAATCAATCGCCATACCGAGAGCTTCGCCCACCAGAATTTTTCCCCTAATTTCAGAAACGAAGAAACAAGAGATTTTTATTGTCCTTGATTCTTCGTTTTGGCCGTAGAAGAAGATCGTTCCAACGGTTTTGGTTTTGTCCTTGTTCAAAACAAGAAATTGATATTTTCTACCATAAGAAAACCATTGGTCAATCTGACTTCGGAAGTTGAAGAATGTCTCGGGAATTGGCTCCCTAGAGACCAACTTCTGGTATTCGACGCGATTTTGATACATCAAACTGAAGAGATTTTCCTCGTTTTCGGAGGTCAACTCTTCTATCGTGCAAAAACGACCTTGGCATGTGTACATGATTCCTTGACCCTCCTTTTTAGAGTTTTGCAAAAAAAGAAGAGGATGTCATGGCGACACCCTCTTCGCCTATCGTCGAAGCTATTTGCCCCCTGACTTTTTGTCATCGCAGACCTTGCAAGATCCGCGATGCTCAACCCCTGATTTTCCGGAACTTTTGTCGTTCCACATATGGCAATGATCTCCGGAACCAGATTTGCCCACATAGTAGTTCGACTGACTGCCGGAATTTTGGGTCGTGCCCCAATGGCCCCCGTCCTTCCAACTACCTTCACCATGTTTACCCATAACTTCACCTCCTTTCAAAGATCGGTTTGTTTCCGAAGTTATCTCGGAAAACGGTATCTAGGTCAATCGTATATTCTGACCATTTGTTGTCAACATTAAACAGCTAATTTTTTCTCCCTCACCCAAAAACAGCTTAACCAAGCCGTTTTGCAAGGGTTGATTTCAAGATCGTCGGAATTGTTAGTGGGGGTTAACAAAAACAGATCAAACTCTTGTTTATATGTTGACCATCTCCAATTCCAATAATGTCAGGTAGCTCCTTTGGAGAACCGGATTGAGGGTTTGAATGTTAAATACTGTCAATTTAGCTTTCAGGCTGCCCGGATCGATAACGGCTTTAAGATTTTTAGTCATTATAAACCATTCCGAATGGCTCAAGTTCAGACTTGAAGTGCTCAAAATTATCAGCAATCTTTTGCTCTAAAGTCTTGTAGGTTATGGCTTCCTCATAGATTGCTTCTATCTCTGGTTCGGTTAAAATTTTTCTGAGATAATTTCGAGTATTGAAGCAAACAATAACATGACCCCAGTAGCTATCTGGATGCTTGCCCGATTTGTTATGCTCGCCATCATCCTCATACTTTGTTTTCAGGTATTCAAAACACCTTCTTTTATTGGGATGATCGGAAGCCCACCAGTGAAACTGCTCATGAATTAAAGTTTTTAAAACGCTCAAATCAGACTGCTTCCGCGTACTCATCGTGAGTATGGGGTGAGAATGAGGAATGACCCCTTTCTCTACCGTCACACCGGACGTAAACTCGGGAATCTTATACTTTATAACCAAAGATTCAAGAAGCTGAACTCGTTCTAGTTCTTCCGGAAGATTATTTTTGGCGCTAAAATTCATGATCGGATGATTATCGATTCAAAAAATTGTTCTTGGAAATTCGTCTGCTTTCTGATCTCTTCATCACTTAAATCCTCTATATCTTCAGGAATCACCACTAATTTATCATCATCGTCGTTGGTGCGATGAATGACCGCGATACATTTGCCGATGGCTTTTTGTCTCGGATCGTCGACACCTAAGAAATAAGCGTCAAGTTCTTCACCATCACCACTAGTCGTTTCCGGAATATAACCGTAATTGGCGTCATAAACAAACCCATGTTTTGGGTGTTTGCTGCCTAGTGGCCGATCCATTGCCACTTCGACGATTTGACCGAGATAACTGACAGCGTTGACTTTGTTAGATTTCATTTTATTTTGAACTTAAGTTACCGCCATATGTCGTATAACAGTTTATAGCGGATAAGGTAAATTGGTTTATTACCCTCATCGTACTCCAGATTGGGTGGGAGGTCAAAACCTCCTCTAGTCTAGATTGTCTGATTTGCAAAAGAATTTAAAAAAATAAGACCGGATTGGAGAAAGTCTCCAATCCGGTCACGGATTACTTATGATTCTTCCCTGGTCAATTCGTCGATCAACGCATCCGAAATCGGGGCCCCAAGGGTGTACTCAATCCAAGCCCATTGGCCATTTGGATTGATTTCCAAGAAGACGGGCTGATCCTCTAGGGTGATGATGATGTCGATGGCGCCGAAGATCAGGTCTAGTCGCTTAACGATTTCGACACAGAAGTGCCTCAAACTGGAATCGAGTTCGATCAACTCTTGGCGGAGTTGAATCTTATGCTGGTCTCGTCGCCAATCAACAGAAGTTGACGGGTAATCTTGAGAGAAGATTCTGACGGCGAAGACTTGTTCGCCGATGACGGTGATCCTCAATTCGTACGCTTTATCGACGTATTCTTGGATCAGACACGGCACCGGCTTGGTGGCCTGAAGAATTTCAGCTGTCAGTTCGATGGGGGTAGTGTAGACACTGGCGTAGGTCTTCTTGGTTTCCTTCACGAAAGGACTGCACAGAGTTTTGTAAACCATCGGCTTTGAGCCGAGCTCGCGGGCAAAGGTCTTGATTGTCTTTGGGTCGTTACTCGTGATCGTCTTGGGTACACTAAGGCCCAGAGATTTGGCCAACCTAAGTTGGTTCAGTTTGTTGTCGGCTCGTCTGTTGTTTTCCGGATTGTTGACCCAGTGACAATTGCCGTCAAGACAAAGCACTAGAGAGGGTAAGGTGTCAGGAACATTATTTTAATAAATAATGTGTCATAATATAAACCTACTTCCTGGGTCTTCCTCTCCCATTTATTGTAACTCCTAGCTTGTAAACAGCAACCTTTTCATCGACCCAATCTTTTCTACCGTATGGCACTCCCCTGTTCACACTCTGACGCAAATCTGTGAGGGTTTCTTCTGCTTCTTTTTGATTAACCCAAACAAGATAATTATCTGGTAATTCCACAGGCAACGAACTGAGGATTCTCTTTTGATCAATTGTCCCGTATATTTTCCGCCACAAGGACGACCAATGCCAATCTTCAGCCTTAATAGCTAATTTGGCACGAAGCGCATTTCGTTCCACATAGCGAATTAATTGTAATAAATACTTATCTTTCTGGACGATAAATGACTTATAACGACCTTGATAGATGTGGCCATAGCCAGTCGTTTTATGGATAGCATGATAACGTCGAGTGTGTGTAAGGGTCAACCAGTGCATAAAAACCAAGATATCTCCATCTTTTTTAGGGGCAAGTACTAAATGCCAATGATTAGGCATTAGACAATAGGCAATGATATCCATATCGATCAGTTCTTTGGCTTCCCAAAGAAGAGATTCGAATAATAGATAATCGTCATCGTTGTGAAAAATCGGCGGACGAGCATTAGCCCGATTAATGACTATAGATTTCTCCAGCAACATCAGTTCTTGGCGCGCGGGACATAGAAATATTATATCACGTATTTCCGTATTTAAATGTTCCTGACACCTTTACCACTTGGCAAGAACCGAAAGTTCTTTTCTATGTTCAGCACCACCCCATTCACCAATCTTGACGATGATTTCTGGGATACCATTAGTTACTCTTAATCTGATATCTTTACGTCTATTTTCGACTCCGCCTTCCAAGAAAGTTGAGTAATCAATTAAGACTCGATCCTTTTCTGTTATTTTTTTTCCCTCAACCTCGAACAACTTTATTAGCTCCTCAAATTTTTCTTTCGATAATTGCCCGCGTATTCCAATTTCAATATTTTTATTCATAAATTTGTTTATTTTTTAAATTTAAAAAAAGTTGCTTAATAACCATAGTAGCATAACTTATTTTGTCTTGATTATCATAGTTTTGTCGAAATCCAGATATTCGGCGATGACTTTTTCGACGTCACTCAAGACGATCGCTTCGATTTTTCGCTCCGTCTCTTCTGCTGGTGGAATTCGACCAAGAAGGTGAAAAGATATTCCCAAAGTTTTGATCGCATACTGAAAATTAGTTCGAAAGAGTCGGCGTTCCTGATGGATCAAACGTAGCTTGGCCCTGGTTAAATCTTCAGTAGTCAATTTTAAGCTGGTTAAAATTTTCCTAACAGCCGTGATGGCTTCATCCGGCTTAGAGCTGGTGAAGTCAATATACCAATAACCAGCGTCGCTCGCGGTATTGTTGAAAGCTTTAACATTGTAGACCAATCCCCGCTTTAACCTCAACTCCCGATATAAGATTGAATCTTCGTGGCCGGTTAGGTGCATGTTGATTAGAGGGAAGACATAGGTCTCTGATTTGTCGGCGCCAATGGCTGGCCAGCACAAGCGGATATGCTTGGTTTCTCCCTCTGGCCAATCCGGCTCGATGGTTTTAGGTACTGGCTTGGCTCGCTCTCTGATTAGAGGAGTTTGTTTCTCTAGTTGACCGTAATATTCTTGAGTTAGAGTCAGCAGTCTTTCGTGTGGGATGTCGCCGATCGAGATGATGGCCATTCCGGAGGGGTTGAGCAATCGTTGATGGAGCTTTGATATTTTTTCGGCAGTGGCGTCTTTGACCATCCTCTCATGATCGTAGGCCAAGTGAGCCAGTGGTGTTCCGTGATACATTGAGATAGTCGAAAAATAATTCATTGTCCGTTTTATGTCCGTGGCGTTTTTCATCATTTCTTCGTTGATGATTTTGGTTTCCCTATCGATTGTCTTCTGGCTAAGCCGCGGTGCCAGCGTAAGGTCGGCCGTTAAGTCGAAAATTTTTTCTAGATCCTCGATCAAGAATTCCGTGGTCAGACAGAGATGTTCCAACCAGGTGCTCGCGTTCAGGTAAGCACCAGTATCGGCCACCACTTGTTCAATCTCAAATTCGCTCGGGTAACGTCGCGACCCTGATAGCATAACGTGCTCCAAAAGATGATAATAATTTTCTTCGCCGACTCGTTCGTCGCGGTAACCCTGCCGGAACCAGATCGCCAAGGCCCCGGCTTTAAGGCCTTTAATTTCGTAATTGACCACATGGAGACCATTGGCTAATTTTGAAGTTATTAGTGATGACATCTATTTAATAATAAACCCTGGCTACCATTAATGGCAACCAGGGTTAAGGTTCAAGAATCCTTGCGATCATCGCCGTTGTCGATATTCTCTTGTTCCTCGGCGGCGGTGTCATCCCAATCATTTGGTCCGTTCATCTTGTTCACCTCCTTTCAAAGATCGGTTTTTCCAAAATCGTCTGGGAAGTGATCTATCCCAAATCGTATACCCGAGTCATTATGTTGTCAACAGGGGGTAAGGTGTCAGGAACATTATTTTAATAAATAATGTGTCATAATATAAATCTACTTCCTGGGTCTTCCTCTCCCATTTATTGTAACTCCTAGCTTGTAAACAGCAACCTTTTCATCGACCCAATCTTTTCTACCGTATGGCACTCCCCTGTTTACACTCTGGCGCAAATCTACATCGTCATCGTTGTGAAAAATCGGCGGACGAGCATTAGCCCGATTAATGACTATAGATTTCTCCAGCAACATCAGTTCTTGGCGCGCGGGACATAGAAATATTATATCACATATTTCAGTATTTAAATGTTCCTGACACCTTTATTCCTGACTGGCCCGTACCCCAAAATTTGAACACCAATCTTGTATAGTTTACCAATCTAAGTAACATACAAGACATATGAAAAGACAAAAAATTGCCCTCGAAGTGAAGGAGCAAATTATTAATCGGATCAAAAACGACGGGGTCACCGTTTCTCAAGCGGCCCTTGACCACGGCATCGC
>Ga0210050_1005037_pt1 | contig 10637 bp, 9 predicted proteins | sample CryGey132114_all_FD_185463 | JGI IMG/M metagenome (GOLD analysis project Ga0210050, IMG submission 185463) | Groundwater microbial communities from aquifer - Crystal Geyser CG22_combo_CG10-13_8/21/14_all (SPAdes) (version 2) | ecosystem: Environmental > Aquatic > Deep subsurface > Groundwater ...
AAAAATTGCTTTGAGATCACCACATACATGAAGTTGCGCCATGGATGAACGAGAAAAATGTTCTATGGTTGAATCAATATGTACCAATCTATGACTGAGTAACTGAGAGTGCCATCCACCTGTCCCAAGCTCGGTAATGGGTGTCCCAACAGCAATTATTAAATCAATGCTTTCATCCTGCATGGTTTCCACTGCACTTTGATGTCCAGCAAAGCCAAAAACGCCACGATATTGAGGATGAAAACCATTCATCCAGCGCTTACCAGCAGGCTCTGTCATAATAGGTGCCTGAGTTAACTCAGCAAATTCTGTAATGGCCTCAATAGCGGGTCCGCAACCTTTTCCTAAAAAAAGTGCAATCCTCCAAGCATCAGACAATTTATCCGTTAGAACATCCACCTTGGAATTATCTGTTAATGAGAATCTTTGAATGAGACGATCGGTTTTAATGGGCATGGAGCCAGAAATAGGTTGGCGAAAAATATCCGATGGAATGCTAATATGAGCGGGGCCAGCGGGGGTACGATTGGCAGCCATAATAGCAGCAATCATTTTGCTGTTTAACTGTTCTGTATGAGAAATTAAGGTGTTGTATCTGGTGCAATAACGAAAAATACTTACCGTATCAATCGCCGTACATGAGGATTCTTGTAAGGCATTTTTGCCAAATTTTGGCAAAGGAGTTTGAGCGGTGATAACCAGCAAAGGGACATTATCCGCATAAGCCGATGCAACACCCGTGAGTAAATTGGTGGTACCAGGCCCCGTAGTGGCGCAACAAACCCCTAATTTACCCGTCTCTCTCGCATAACCATCAGCCATAAAAGCCGCACCTGATTCGTGGCGAGCAACAATGGCTTTAGGTCCCCCTGATTTCTCATTCCTTGCTAACGCATTGTAAAATGGCTCTATCGCTCCACCAGGTACTCCAAAAACATACTCTACTTTAAGGATTTTTAAATATTCAATAATGAGATCGGCGTTATCTTGAATCTGTTTCATGTTATGTATATTTCCACTTCTTTATCCATTTTCTTATAGTAAATATGGAGATTTGCTTAAACCTAAATAAATCAGTTGAGTACAGCATAGATTTTTTTTGGCCACATGAATTTTAAGTGTAGAACAGAATTGAATAAGATGAGATTTTTTTAAATCAATTTGGAATATGTATTAATTTGAAAAGTGAGTTACCATCATTTATACCAGCATTTCCTCAAAATGTGCTTTAGGTAAAGATTGATTTACTTGTGCCAGGGTTTAAACCTGAGCATATTGTTCTGCATTCCATAGCCAGCGTTTGACGAGTTTTTCTGCCGCTTCTGGTTGTTCTTGCAACAAAAGATCTGCCCATTCTTGTACCAATGGAATAAGCTGTTGATCACGAATGATGTCGGCAATTTTAAAGTTTGCCAGCCCCGTCTGTCTTGTCCCCAGCACTTCTCCAGGTCCTCGAATTTCAAGATCTTTTTCAGCAATTTTGAATCCATCACTGGTTTCTCTTAATACGGATAAGCGCTGTTTTCCTTTAAGAGATAGGGGCATGTGGTAGAGTAAAACACAGTGGCTTTCTGCAATGCCTCTCCCAACTCTGCCACGTAATTGATGCAATTGTGCTAACCCTAATCTCTCCGGATTTTCAATCACCATAAGACTGGCATTAGGCACATCTACGCCGACTTCAATCACCGTGGTAGCCACTAAAACATCTATATCTCCTTTTTTAAAATCACTCATAATGTTTTCTTTTTGATCGGCCTTCATGCGCCCATGAATTAACCCTACACTCAGTCCTTGTAAGCTTTCTGACAACATCTCGCATGCCACTTCAGCGGCTTGGCACTGCAAGGCTTCTGATTCTTCAATTAGAGTACAAACCCAATAGGCTTGACGCCCTTGCTGACATCCTTTACGAATACGTTCAATCACTTCATCTCGACGATGATCAGAGACTAACACCGTTTGCACAGGGGTTCTTCCAGGAGGAAGTTCGTCGATAATAGACGTATCTAAATCAGCATAAGCCGTCATGGCTAGAGTGCGAGGAATAGGGGTTGCCGTCATAATAAGCTGATGAGGAACCTGATTGGCCACATTGCCTTTTTCTTTCAATGCCAAACGTTGATGTACACCAAATTTATGTTGCTCATCAATAATGACTAAACCTAATTCTAAAAAACTGACTGATTTTTGAAAAAGTGCATGAGTACCTACTATCATTCTTGCTTGTCCTGATGCAATAGATTCCTCAATCTCAGTACGTTGTTTCCCCTTATGTTGTCCACTTAACCAAGCCACTTCTATATTCAATCCTTTGAACCATGATTTAAAGCTCATACCATGCTGCTCGGCGAGTATTTCAGTGGGGGCCATCAATGCTACTTGAGCACCAGCTTCAATCATCATCAATGCAGATAATGCCGCCACAAGAGTTTTTCCTGAACCCACATCGCCTTGAATCAATCTTAACATGGGTTGATTTTGCATTAAGTCTTGTCGAATTTCTTTAACAACCCGAGTTTGCGCTGCTGTCAGTTGAAAAGGCAATGAAGTAATCAGTTGTTTTGTGAGTGATAAATGATTTGCTGATTGCCTATAGCAACAGAGCGCTTGATGACTTTTAACATTCTGGCGAACACGCCTCATGCTCACTTGATGTGCCATCAGCTCCTCAAAGATCAGTCGTTGTTGCGCCCGGTTCTGCCCGGACTCCAAAGCGTAAAGTGAGTGTTCACAATCTGGTAAATGCAGCATTTTTAATGAGTGTTCTAAATTTGGAAATGAAAAATGCTTCAGCAATTTTTGGGGCAGTAATTCTTCGAGTGACTGATGCGAGATGACATCCAGAATTTGTGCTATGAGCTGCTGCCAGCGTTTTTGACTGATGCCCTCTGTGGTCGGGTAAACAGCATTGAGGGTTTGAGGTAATAATGGTATCTGATCCTCATCAAAAATTTGATAATCAGGGTGAACCATTTGAAGATGTATTTTGCCGAATCTGGCTTCACCAAAACAACGCATCAATTTTCCAACAGCCATTTGGTTTTTTTGTGACGCGGTAAAATGAAAAAAACGGCATTGAAGCAAGCCTGTTGCATCAGAAATGCTACAGGTGAGTAATTTCTTGCCCGAAAAATTCATTTCACATTGTTGAATGGTTCCTTGAATAAGCGCTTTTTGACCATTTTGTAAATGGCCAATAGGCACCAGACGCGTTCTATCCTGATAATGTAAGGGTAAATGAAAGAGTAGATCTTGCGCTGTGTGAATGCCTAACTTAGCGAGTTTTTCAGAGAGACTTAACCCTACACCTTTAAGCTCAAGCGTACTCATTTCATATAGAGGTTTATGCTGTTCGGCTGTCACAAGGCACACTGTAGAGTTTTGATCAGCAGATCGATAGCCGCTATGCGTGGAAAATTCTTTTTGTAGACCAGAGAAACGGTTCTCGTGGGCACAGGATTTGAAAAAGGTACCATACATAAATATTGCTCAGTATCCATCTGAAGATTTGCTGCATGCTTGGGTAAAATAGTGACACCTAACCCGGTGATGACCATCTGTTTTAAAGTCTCAATGGAATTGCCTTGAAAAAGGTTCAGACTATGAGCATTTAATACCCTTTCAGGATAACAATTTAATATCTGTTCTCGAAAACAATGACCTGCTCCTAGTAATAATAGCTCCTTGGGCGGTATATCCGTAATTTGAATGCTTTTTTGCGAAGCTAAAGGATGTTCTTTAGGGAAAATAGCCACAAAATCTTCCTGATAAAGATCCACCACCTCACAGCCTTTTTCTGCAAATGGCAAAGAAATAACAATGGCATCTAATTCACCCAACTTAATTTTTTCTCTTAAATTCTCTGTGTAATTTTCATAGAGAGCCAATGGCATTTTTGGGGCACTTTGTTTAATTTTAGGGATTAAATTGGGCATTAAATAAGGAGAGATGGTAAAAATAGCACCTAACTTTAACACGCCATCTAAGGGGTCATCATGACTATTCGCAAAACGTTTTAAATCATCTGTCTCAGCAACAATTTGACGAGCCCGTTGCACAATGACTTCTCCCTTCGCAGTGGTTGCCAACTGATTCTGTTCCCGATCAAATATCAGCATATTTAACTCATCTTCAAGCTTTTTTATGCCGATACTCAATGTTGGCTGACTGACGCAACAAAAATCAGCCGCTCGACCAAAATGTTTTTCTTGGGCTAGGGCAATAATATATTTAAGCTGAGTGAGAGTCATCGCATTCCACTAAGTAATGAGCCGTAACAAACCAAAGGACTGGCGTTATAATGGTTTTTTAACACAAAAACCAATGAGCGGTCTACCATCACTTAAATATCTTAGGTTTTCTGGTGCTGGATCCCATTCTTGAAAAGCGCTCTGTAATTCGCCTGATTTTAGCAATAATGCTTTATTTTTAGGCTTTCCAAAACGAATAGCCTCTGTTGAAAAAGTTTCACAAATAAATCGGCCACCTGGCTTGAGCCAGAGTTTTATTTGACTTAACAAATCCCGCTCTAAAAACCTGAACATGCAAATTAAATCGAAACCATTTGGCACAAAAGAGGGGGATTGTGTTTTAAGATTGATATGGTGTGTTTGTAGTTGAACCTTATGGAAGTTTGCCATCAACAAACTACGATCAAGCGCCATTTGTTGATTGTCGACAACATCCACAGTCCATCCTCTTTTAGCTAAAAAAACCGCCTCGCGCCCTGACCCACATCCTAGATCCAAGGCACGCATCGGAGGTTGACGTTCAGACTCAATCAAAGCAATCTGTGATTGCAAATAGCGATTGGCTTGCCAGAGCGTTTGCTTCTCTGGCCCCTTTTCAACACATTGCAGTTGTTCCATTTCCAGCCAATGACTTGGGATCATGTTATCAACAATCCAACATTGTAAAACTTGATATTTTCTTTGACCCAGAAAAGGAAGCACAGAGTTAATTTGTAGCTCTGTGCCGAATAAAATGAGTGGTATAGCCTTTATCGGTAATTCGGCGACTCTGTCAGGAAGATGTTCAGCCATGATGTGGCTAAAGTTCTTCACATGGTTTTGCTCAAAGTCATGTTGTTCGCGTAGATCAACACAAGCAAAACCATTGGTTAGAACATGCTCAACCAGTGCCAAAAAACCGCCTGCTTGGGGGTGTTCTAGCGCTTTCGCCACAAAATATTTAACGGGCGAAATCTCCTGACTATTCAAGGTCAACGACTTGGATCATCGATTCTATTATCGACAAACACTCAAAGATAAGATCGCTTCAATTTCTATTTGAGATCCTTTTGGCAGCTGTGCAACACCAACAGCAGCTCTCGCCGGATAAGGTTGATGAAAGAACTGTTCCATCACTTTATTGACTAGCGGAAAATTGGAGAGATCGGTCATAGAAATATTGACTTTGACTGCATCTGCCAAAGTACCACCCGATGCTTCACAAATAGCTTTTAAATTAGAAAACGCTTGAAAGGCTTGCTCTTCAAAGTTATCAGAAACCAGTTCCATGGTGGCGGGTAGCAATGGAATTTGTCCAGAAATAAAAACCAAATTGCCTGTTTTTATCGCTTGAGAATAGGTGCCAATAGCAGCTGGGGAAAGTTCGGTATGAATTACTTGGTGTGTCATAGTGGTCTCTTTAAAAGTGGATAGGGGTACTACTTAGTTGCAGTATAGCGTTCGAGTCGGCTAACCGAAGGGTGACTTCTTAAGCGTTTAATCACTCGCGCAAGATGAACACGACTACGCACTCCCAGTTGAAATAACAAGGTATTCGTATAACCATCATCTCGGCCTACATTCACATCAATAATATTGCCTTCGGCTTGTGAAATAAGATGGGTCAATCCCGCTAAAACACCTCGCCCATTAAAAACAACAATGCGCAAATTAATTGGGAACTCTCCGTCGACAGTCTCTTCCCATTGCACGGGTAAATAATGATCATCTTCATTTAAAATATTTTTCACTTTGGAACATATCTCGCGATGCACAATGATTCCCTTTCCAGGGATCGTGACGCCAACAATAGGGTCACCAGGAATTGGCTGGCAACAGCTGGCAAAGTCAATTAACATTCCCCCAGTTCCCTTAATTGCCAGAGGTCTGTACCCGCTATTTTCTTTATCCTCTAGGTGATTATCTGGATCTAAACGATGAGCAATCATTTTAGCTGACACCGATCCTAATCCAATTTCAGAATAAAGTTCATTGAGTGATTTGTATTTGGTTTGTCCGATGAGTCCTTCTAATTCTTCTGCTGTAAATTGTTCAATTTGTTTACTACGCAAGCACTTATTCAGGAGTTTTTTACCCAAATCAATGGCTTCATCATTTCGCATTGAACGTAAATAATGGCGGATGTTAGCCTTAGCTTTACCTGTTTTAACAAAGGTCAGCCAAGCAGGGTTGGGGCGAGCGCCTGGCGCTGTGACAACTTGTACCGTTTGCCCACTCACCAAAGGTGTACTCAAAGCGGAAAGTTTAGAGTCAATCTTACAAGCAATGCAGCTATTTCCCACATCTGTATGAATTGCATAAGCAAAATCTACAGATGTCGCATGATTGGGTAATTCAATAATATTGCCGTTGGGCGTAAATACATACACCTCATCTGGGAATAAATCGATTTTAACATGTTCAATAAAATCCAAAGAGGTATTAGCATTCTCTTGATATTCTAATAACTTACTCATCCATTCTCTTGCCCTGACTTCTGCAGGATTAACATCTGACTTAGACTTATAGAGCCAATGTGCTGCCACGCCACTTTCAGCCATATGATTCATTTCTTCGGTACGGATCTGCACTTCAATATGTAATCCCTGGGGACTTTTTAAGGTGGTATGTAAAGATTGATAACCATTTCCTTTGGGGATAGCGATATAATCTTTGAATCGATCAGGGACTGGTTTAAATAAATTGTGCATTAATCCCAAAACGCGATAACAGGTATCCGTTGAATCAGTGATGATGCGGTAACCATAAACGTCCATAATATCTTGAAAGTTAGAATGATTCTTTTTCATCTTTCGATAAATCGAATACAGCGATTTTTTGCGAGAAAATACTCGGACTTTGAGATCCGTTTCAGCTAAGCGATGTTTTATTTCAGAAAGAATATTTTGGACGAGTTCTTTTCTATTGCCTCTTTCTTCTGCGACCACGGCCTTTAAAATCCGATGTCGCATAGGATGTAGTGCTTGGAAACCTAATTGTTCAAAAGACTCTCGAATAGTATAAATACCTAAGCGATTAGCAATGGGGCTGTATATTTCAAGGGTTTCATTGGCGATGCGGCGTTTTTTCTCTCCTTTAAGCGGACCCAGCGTTCGCATATTATGCAGTCTGTCTGCCAACTTAATGAGGATAACTCTAATATCCTTCACCATTGCCATCATCATTTTACGGAAATTTTCCGCCTGGGCTTCAGCACGAGTGGAAAACTTAATCTGCGTTAACTTGGTGACACCTTCCACTAGCTCAGCCACTTCATTGCCAAACTTCTCTGCCAGTTGTTCCTTGGTAGTATCTGTATCTTCAATCACATCATGCAAAATAGCCGCTATGATGGTTTGATGATCCATCTTCATATCCGCAAGTGTATGAGCAACAGCAACAGGATGGGTTATGTAGGGATCGCCAGATGTTCTTAATTGGCCATCATGAGCTTGACGAGCCAAGAGATAGGCTTGTTCTATAAGCTCAACTTTATCAGGAGTTAAGTAAGCGCCTAATTTGGTCTTCAGAGGTTCGAAGATATACATGCTATAGACGCTCTTTTGAGTAAATTACTCGATGATGGAATTGGAAATGGAATCAGTAGTGATAAAATCGACGATTTCTTCATGCTGATGCGCTTTCTTTTCCATAGATTTAGCCGTGATGAGTCCAAGTTCAATTTCTCTTAATGCCACAACGGTTGGTTTATCATTGTCCCATTCAACCAAAGGATCCTTACCACCACGTGCCAATTGTCTTGCTCTCTTTGAGGCTAACATGACTAAATCAAAACGATTGCCAACTTTATTTACTGCATCTTCTACGGTTACGCGTGCCATTTACTTCTCCAAAAAAACAAAAAATACAAAGTTTTGCATGAATATTGCCAATCTTTGTGGATTCCTAACCCAATCATTAAGAATCATGAAATCAATTGATAACGACTCATTAATTATAGACTAAAAACAATCTAAGCAATAAAATGATGTCAGACCTTTAATTGTACCTAATTTAGTCAGTTAAGTTAACTAAGAAAGCCTAAACCGATAAAAAAAAACCAAACAATCTCATTTATCCACAACTTTCGACTAAAAAGAACCATTTTGTTATGAATAAAAACTCACTTTCTGATTTCCAACAACAAATGCAAGATGTGGAACCTCTAAAAAATAAGCCCACCATCCACTTTAGCAAACCCACCGAATCAACATTTAACGTCAAAGCTCGTCAAAAATGGGTCACGAAAAAGCCTTTTCAGGAAAGTAACTATCTTAATATGGGAGAAATAGAATGGTTACAACCCCATAGTTGGTTAGAATACAAAAAAGATGGCGTGCAAGAAGGCGTTTATAAAAAACTACGATTAGGCAAATACCCCATCCAAAGTAGCCTTGATCTCCATCGTATCAAACTTACTCAAGCTCGTGAGCAGGTTTGGGAATTTATAAAATCAGCGATTAAACAGCAACAAAGAGTCGTGTTGATTATTCATGGCAAAGGTGAGCGCAGTGAACCCAAAGCACAACTTAAAAGCTATGTGCACGAATGGTTATTGCAACTAGAACCTGTAATCGCCTTTCATAGCGCACAATTACAACATGGAGGACTCGGCGCGGTTTATGTTATGTTGAAAAAGAAAACGGCCCAAGATCCCAAGCTAATAAACTCCATTTAACCCCCTGAGCAACCGTTTTACGGGGTTAACTTGTAACATATTGTGTAATAATCCAATAATCTCTCCCTGACAAAACTTCATTCAACATACAGGAATAAATATATTTTTCTTTTATATCAAATAGATATAAGACTTTCTCAACACCAGCACTCGTTCATAAATTCAAAATTGGTCAATTATCACAACTAAATATGGCAATATTTACTTAACAGTTAAAAACAAATCACCTAGAATATAGCAGTATTCAAATATTAATCACCCCATATTCTGACTTAAATGAAAAAGGAGCATCACTCTCTTTTCATGCAATTTCAGAATTGAAGGGATATAACAGAGGACTGATTGTGGCTTTATTAAAATTACTTATTACATCTATGATTACGCTGAGTATGGCTGGGGCTATCGCAAATGATGCAACAAATCCACCAGAAAAGGCTAAAGCTAAAAATGTTGAAATTGTTAAAGATAAAAATGGTGTTGAATATGTTTGCAAGAGAATTCGACCTACAGGTTCTCGAATTAAACGCAAAGTGTGTTTAACTCAAAGAAAGTGGGATGATATGGCTAGCCAAAATAAAAAAGAGCTGAGAAGACTGCAAGACCAGGGTTCTATGCAAAAAAGATAATATCTTGCCTCCACCGAGCAAAACACTGTTTAGATAGGCTCGCTGATTCAGGCTCATACCAGAAAATAATTAAAATCTACACGACTCAGTCGAAAAAGCGTTTCCAATACAGATAATCTGTCCCAAGCGCAGGCTGCACCTCCAAGCCTGCCAAAAACTCATTATTTATAGAGGACGCAGTACACCATTTTATCTCGGCTGTCAGAAGGAAGGTTTTAGAGTAGTCGGTCAGCTGAATACAAATATCAAAAATATTACCAACCGGTAAGTTTTGTTCAGTTTTCACCCTCAAGCCACTCGCAGAAACATCTAAAGTGGTGGTTTTAACAATCTCAGAGTCTTCAGAACCATCAAAGGAAGGCAAAAGCACCTGTATCGAGATAGCTTCTATTCTTAGTATTCTAGGATGATTTCGGTTTTCGCTATTTTTCATTTAATCATTCTCCCTCATTTTTTTTCTTTGATTCATCACGAGATTTTGTAATGCATCATCTGATGTAGCTCTCTGACTAATGATTTTCTCTGTGCCTTTGACTATATTTTTGGCAAGTTCGTCCCTTGATCTTTCTGCCTGTTTGGCGCCATATCTGTCTACAAATATCAATTTACCACTAGACTCGAATATCATAGCGAGTTTTGTCTCAAATCGTTCACCAGACAGGTTCATTAATTGAACAACGGTTCCAGTGTTAAGATTTAGAACATCCCTCTTAGCAGTTTCTAAATTAGTCTTTTCCATCTCAATTTTAACCTGAAGATGGGATTTTATTTGTTGCGCCATTTCATCTAGCCGTTGTTTTTCTCTTTGAGCTATTTCTTGTTCCAAAGCAATGCGTTGATGCTCTCTCTTTAACAGAAGATTTTTTTCCATTTCTGCCTTCAATACCAGCTCCTTTTGCTCAATTCTTTTATGCAATAAACGTTTAAAGTGCATTTGACGATCTTCAAGATAGGAGTTCATGATATGCAAAATATAGACAATCAATGTTTCAGAAACAGGGTAGTGTTCAAGCGCTTTCACCTGTTGACTCATACACATGGAATGAAATTCATCCGTATTCACAATTCTCTTGAGTTCACCAGAAAAATTAATCAAGTAGT
>Ga0210050_1005046_pt1 | contig 10623 bp, 6 predicted proteins | sample CryGey132114_all_FD_185463 | JGI IMG/M metagenome (GOLD analysis project Ga0210050, IMG submission 185463) | Groundwater microbial communities from aquifer - Crystal Geyser CG22_combo_CG10-13_8/21/14_all (SPAdes) (version 2) | ecosystem: Environmental > Aquatic > Deep subsurface > Groundwater ...
TAAAGGAACACACAAAGCAATCCTTTATTTTGGCAGGCGATAGACCCTACTTATTATCTTTTTGATATGAATACCCCCAATACAGTTACATACTGGCGGGGATGATGAAGAAGTACCGGCAGCCTTCTCTGAGAGCCTGTATGATAAACTAAAGCAGCTGGGGGAAACAGTTGAATACTACAATTACCCGGGGGTGATCACAATATTTCCTCACCAAATTTTGAGCTGGCAATACAAAGATCAATAGATTTTTTCAATAAATATTTAAAAGGACAACAATGAGACAAAAGATGAATTTAGACTATCTTTTTTATCCTAAATCAATTGCTGTTGTCGGCGCTTCGCGTGATGCCAGTTCTGTTGGAAATAATATTGTGAGAAATTTGGTGACTCAGGGATATCGCGGCAAACTTTTTCTGGTTAATCCCAAAGCAGAAAGACTGTATGGGAAGAAAGTATATGGCAGCCTTGCAGAAATTGAAGAAGAAATTGAATTGGCGGTAATTGCCGTTCCGGCGAGATTGGCAAATGAGGTTACGGAGGAATTGGTAAAAAGAGTAAGGGCGATAGTTATCGTTTCCTCGGGATTCAAGGAAAGTGGAGAGAGCTTTTGGGAAGAAGAACTTAAAAAAACTTGCAGATTACACAATGTTCTTTTGATTGGTCCAAACTGTTTAGGAGTAATTAATCCTGAAATTAAAATGAACTCTTCATTTGCCAATATTATGCCACGCTTGGGGAATATCGCTTTTATTTCTCAGAGCGGAGCCATTTGTACAACTGTAATTGACTATGCCCAAGATTTGGGTTTGGGATTTTCAAAATTTATCAGTATCGGCAACAAGGCAGGCGTTGACGAACTGCAACTCCTTCAATATTTGGCTAAAGATGCGCGAACAAAATTAATTGCGATCTATACGGAAGAATTAAATGGCGCCGCCGAGATAATTAAAATTACGAAAGCTATTACACAAGGTAACCCTCCTAAACCAGTTATTGTTTTGAAATCCGGTAAAACAGACTTAGGAGCGAAAGCAGTAAGTTCACACACTGGCGCCTTAAGCGGAAGTAATGAAGTTTATGAAGCATTATTTGCTCAAGCAGGAATTATCCGGGCCAATACAATTCAGGAACTATTTAATTACATGCAAATCTTTTCTAAAAACGGTTTGACGCAGATAAAGAATGTTGCCGTAATCACCAACGCTGGCGGTCCGGGGGTAATTGCTACTGATGAGATAGCCAATTGTAATTTGAGTTTGGCAAAATTTTCAGTGAAAACAAAGAAAGACCTAAAGTTAGCGTTACCCGCTGCCGCCCACATTGACAATCCGGTTGATATTTTAGGAGATGCGGGTGCCGATCGTTATGACAGAACTTTAAAAATAGTTGAGAAGGATAAAAAAACTGACTGCCTTTTGGTACTTTTAACGCCACAATCAATGACCCAAATAAAAGACACTGCCAAAGAGATAATAGAGTTAAAAGCTCGTTCGAAAAAGCCGATTACCGCCTGTTTTATGGGCAAAAGTACCGTTGAACCGGCGGTGAGTTTAATGAAAACCTCTGGCGTAACGGCAATGAATTTTCCGGAGCCAGCGGTTAGGAAACTCTCGGTTTTTGGTCAGTTTTATAAATGGAGCAAACAACCCCAAGCGGGAACATTTAAATTCAATGATGCAGACAAGAATAAAGCGAGAAGCATTCTTTCCCGGGCCAAAAAAGACAGTCGCCTTTTCCTTTCGCAAACAGAAGCATTAGAAATCCTTAAAGCGTACCAATTCCCGCTTTTAAAGTTTGGCTGGGCGTCAAATGTTGGAGAAGTAGAAACACTGGCGAAGAAATTTAAAGAAAAAATGGCGATGAAGATAGTTTCCCCTGACATTTTACATAAAAGTGATGTTGGGGGAGTGGTTTTAAATGTTGAGCCGGGAGAGGGAAAGAAAATATTCGTGCAGTTGACAAAATCGGTTTCCGAGAAAAAACCAAAAGCTAAGCTTGAGGGGGTATTATTGGAAGAAATGGCTCCAAAAAACGGTATCGAAACAATTTTAGGGGCGAAAAAGAATTCTAATTTGGGAACAACGATTATGTTTGGTATGGGTGGAGTTTATGTTGAGGTTTTGAAGGATGTCAGTTTTGGAATTGTCCCAATTACTCCACAAGACGCCAAAAGAATGGTGGAGAGTTTAAAAGCCAGTAAAATCTTTGCCGGTTTTCGGGGGATGCCTTGTTATGATGTTAATGCCGTTATAAACTGTCTCGGGAGATTGTCCCAACTTTTGACAGATTTCCCCGAAATAAAGGAACTGGATATTAATCCTCTTTTAGTCCTGCCGAAAGGTGAGGGTGTCAGAGTTTTGGATGCGAGAATTATTATCGAGTGAAAGCCTCTATTGTTAATCTTCCCAGCGTAAAATTTTCTTCCCGGTAATCATATTTAAAAGAGAGAACCTTTTTTGATGAATAAGATATTCATCAAAGACTTTGATAATGGTAAAAATTAAGATGATAATTCCCCATAGAGGAAACTGTATGAGCTCGGGAAGATTAAATACCTTACTAATAATATAAACCCAAAAAAGGTGTTCAGCTACATTGGGAAAGAAAATAAAATGATTTTCCTTACGGCCAACGAAGAAAATTATTACTCCCGCAAGTCGCCAAAGGAAGAAGAATAAAAAGGGGGAGAAAACAGTCGGTTCCGGCCGGTTCGATATTAGGTAAATCAAAATGAAAGTTAGCCAGTAGAAATCAGCAACTTGGTCGATAAAGCGATAGCTTTTGAGACTGTAATTTAATTTATTGAAAGCAAGCCCGTCCCAACAGTCAATTAGATAATTAATAATAATAGCGGCTATGGGTTGGAAGAAAATTAAGAAAGGACAGGATAAACGGAGGATGAATACAAGACAAAGAAACCGAATTTTAGAGCGGTTCATTTTTGATTGATTACTTTAGAGACGGCGTCGATAAACCCTGGATAATGGAAATAAGTATAAAGTTGTTTTTGCCAGTTTGGATCTTGAATATTGACTAATGGCTCGACTCCTTTGCCTTCAATTACTTGACCATCCTCGCGAAGAGTTAAACGATGAACCAAAAAGGCAGAATATTTTTCTGTTGAGTCAAATTGATTTTTAATTTCAAAAACCTTTTCAACAGTACCCCAGCCGCGAGTTTTAGTACCCACCACAATTCCAACATTATATTTTTTGAGAACCGCTGCCATTACTTCGGCTGAGGATTGGGTATTTTCATTTACAAGAATAACGACATTCTTATAGCGGACCAAGCTCGGTAACCAACCAATTTTAGTTTTAAAATCTTCTTTTTGGCCTTGGTGGTAAAACTGGTAGGTGTATTGATCATTGCCTATGAAAGGACCAAGAAAGTAAGGGAGGCCATCGATTGCTCCACCAACATTGTCGCGCAAATCGACAATTAGAGCGGTAGGTCCGGGATCTTTGTCCACTTTTTGGGTTACTCTGACTAACTCTTCGATTGTTGTTGGAGAGAATTTATTGAGTCTAATGTAAAAAACACTGGGACCGATTAGTCGGTTTTCCATTGTCGGTTCAACTCCTAACTCATCGTAGGTTTTTTTGTTGCCCTCGTCGGATAATATTTGGTAAGCCTTGTTAACCTCCGTAAGTTTTTCCTTTGCTTCGGGCGATTGATCCTTTTTCAGTTCAACGACCTTCTTTTCAAAAGCTTTTTTTAGTTGGTCAGGAGAAACCTCTTTACTAACATCCAGAGTTTTATAATGATCAACCTCGGTTTTATTTTCAACGGTATTCTTTAGATCAACCTCCTGTTTTTGGGAATAAAGTCGGCTACGGCCGAATGGCTGTAAATTGGCCAGAACAATATCCGCCAAAGTGGTAGTAAATTCCTTCTTTTTACCCTTATCTTTAATTTCATTAATATTTTTCAGAAGCAATTGTTGCAGATTTTTTAGGTCTTTGGTTTTAATTTCCTGTTTTTTGCCGGTTACTTTCTCTGCAGCCAGTACATATAGGTTGACCAGTTGCTCATCGGATATTTTATCCCAATAGTTTTGTTTGATTAGATCATAAATTTCTCCCAAAAAGGCAACGTGTTTTTCCGGTGTTTTGGAGAAAGAAGAAACATTTTTCTTGACCTTCCAGCTTGCGGAAATCTTAGGGTAAATTCTATCGGCAAAGATTCCTAATCCAAAAATTACAGTTATTAAGAAGATTTTTGCCAGTAGTCGAAATTTTCGACTTTTAAATAGTTTCACAAGATATATTTTATCATTACTGGGTAATGATTTTTGCATGAAGTTCGCGAGAATATTTATGAGCAAAACGGTGAGATTCGTCGCGGATACGTTGTAGGAGCTGCAAGATCAGTGAGCTTCGTGACAATCTGAGACTTTTCCAGGCAATAATTTTTTGCTTCGCAATTTTGGGGATAATAATTAGCTCTTCTTCTTTGGTTATTCCCAAAAGAGAGATATGTTTTTCCAGATTCCTTTCCTTGATTGCTTTAAATGCAGCTGTCAGTTGGGTTTTTCCTCCATCAACAAGAATTAACTGGGGATAGACCCACTCGGGGTGATTAAGGCGGCGAAAAATAATTTGTTTGATTCCTTCAGGATCATCTTGACCGGCCAAATTATATTTTAGATTGAATTTACGATATTGTGATTTATCCGGTTCGCTGTTAACGAAAGCGACCATTGAGCCGACAATAATGTCCTTACCCAAATTTGAAACGTCGTAACCTTCGATTCTGTTTAACGTTGTCGGGTCACTGCCTTGATATTTTGTTAAAATTTTCCGGAGTTCATAAAATGTTTTGGAGCTACTTTGTTTTTCTTTCGGAACACTTTGCCAGCCTGAGGTAAGCGCCTTTAATGAATAGGCTTCCTTTTTAAAAACTTGGGCTTCTTCGTAGTTTAAGGTACTGGCGGCGTCCTTCATTTGTTTTTCGAGAGATTTGGTTAGGTTAGCAGTTTTTCCCGAGAGGATCAGTCTGATTTTTCTCATGGTTTCGGGATAAGTGTTGGGGAGGGCGAGACAAGGAGCCGGACAGAGTTTTAAATGGTGATAGAGACAAGGCCTTTTGAGAAGTTTTTTACACGATCGGAAAGGAAATATTCTTCTCAAGGTTTTTAATATTTGGCGGGCATCGGAGGAAGTGGTAAAAGGGCCGTACCAACTGGAGACATTTGACTTTAGCTCTACTCTTTTGGCAAGAAAGATTCTTTCAGGTTTATCTTTGCTAATGGCAATATAAAGATAACTTTTGTCGTCCTTTAGGCTAGAATTATATTTTGGCCGGTGCTCTTTAATTAACTGGGCTTCTAGAAGCAGTGCTTCAAATTCGGAATTGACGACAAAAAAGTCCAGTTTAGAAATTTTGTTAACCAGTTCCTGTGTTTTGGGATCTTTTGATCTGTGACTAAAATAGCTGGCAACGCGGTGTTTTAACGAAAGGGCTTTGCCGATATAGATTATTTTGTCTTTAGAATCACGGAAGATATAAACCCCGGGCTTCTTGGGCAGCTGATTTATTTTATCTTTTAAATCAACCATGTTTAGTTCAAAATTCAAAGTTAAAAGTTAAAAGTTGCAGTTATCAGTCCAAAGTTACGAAAACTTTAAACTTTGAGTTGTAATTGCTCCCTTCGGGGAATTTCTTCGAAATATGCACTTTGCACTTTGAACTTTTAACTACTGTAAAATTCTCTTAAGGTATTTTCCTGTCCATGATTTTTTGTTACGAGCAATTTGTTGTGGGCTGCCTTCGGTAACAATATAACCTCCTTTTTCTCCTCCTTCCGGTCCCAAATCGATGATAAAATCCGCATTTTTAATCATGTCAAGATTGTGTTCAATAACGATAATAGTATTGCCCCTACTTATTAGTTCCCTTATAACTTCCAAGAGCTTTTCGACATCCGCGAAATGCAGACCGGTAGTTGGTTCGTCTAAAAGATATACAGTGTGAGATCTTGCCGGTCTGACCAACTCGCGAGCTAATTTTAATCTTTGTGATTCTCCTCCTGAAAGAGTGGGTGAGGGTTGACCCAAACAAAGATAATCTAAGCCAATCTTTCTTAAAACTTTTAACTTGTTGACGATTTTTGGAAAAGAGCCAAAAAAAACTAAAGACTCACCGATAGTTAGTTGTAAGACTTGGTGAATATTCTTTTCTTTATACTGGACTTCAAGGACTTCTCCTTTAAATCTGGTACCGTGACATTCTTCGCATTCAACCCAGACATCGGGTAAAAATTGCATTTCAATTCTCGAAAAGCCTTGTCCCTGACAGGCTTCGCACCGACCACCTTCAACATTAAAAGAGAAATGGCTGGAGGTAAAGCCACGAAGACGAGCCTCTTCTGTTTGAGCGAAGAGTTCGCGGATGTCAGTAAAAACACCGGTATAAGTGGCGGGATTACTGCGTGAGGTGCGACCGATTGGACCTTGGTCAACCAAAAGTACCTGATCTATTTGCTGAACCCCGCTTACTTTTTCAAATTTACCCGCTCTTTCCTGAAAATAAGGGTTAAGTGATTTGCTCAAGGCTGGGTAAAGAGTGTCGTGTAGTAAAGTCGATTTACCCGAGCCGGAAACGCCGGTAACACAGACATATTTTTTTAAAGGGAAATTCACGGTAATATTTTTAAGGTTGTGCTCTGAGCACCCAGAGATGGTTAAGAAAGAAGATGAATGTGAACTATTAGAAATGGGTTGAGAAATAAGAGCAGATTGCGAGTTGGTTTGAAAAGCAACGATCTTTTTGCCGCTTAGATATTTGCCGGTAAGAGAGTTAGGATTTTTCATTATTTCGCTCGGAGTACCTTCGGCGACGACCTTTCCTCCTAACTTACCTGCTTCCGGACCGAAATCGATAATCCAGTCAGCAGCTTTCAAAACCTCGGTATCGTGTTCCACTACTACAACCGTATTGCCCAAATCGCGCAACCTCTTAAGAGTATTGATTAACCTTAGGGTATCCCTTTGATGCAATCCGACCGTTGGTTCGTCGAGAACATAAAGCACACCAGTTAAACCAGTACCGATTTGACTGGCTAATCTGATACGCTGAGCCTCACCGATAGAAAGGGTGGCAGCAGTTCTGTCTAAAGTCAGGTAATCGACTCCAACATCAATTAAAAAAATGATCCGACTTCTGATTTCTTTTAATAAAGATTCGGCGACTTCTTTTTCTTTTCCGCTCTCCAGTTTTTCCTTTAAAGTCAGGAGCCAAGGGGCCAAATCATTTAAAGCAAGATTAGTTACTTGGGCAATTGATTTTTGATTAATAGTAACGCTAAGGGCTTCCGATTTTAACCGTGCCCCGTGACAGGAAGGACAGATTTCCTTAACCATTAATTTTTCAATTTCTTCTCTAACTGCATCAGATGTCGTGGAGTAGTATTGTCTTTCTAACATCTCCGCCCGCCACGGAGAAACTCTATTGGTATCAACCTTTAATTTAATTCCTAAACCATTACATTCCGGACAAGCTCCTTGAGGGGAGTTAAAAGAAAAAAGCCGTGGTTCGATTTCGGGGAGATTAATGTTACAATTTGGGCAGACGAACCGACGGGAGAATTGTAAATCTTCCATTTTCTTGGGCTTTTCCGGGAAGTTAAAACTTTTATCTTTGACTTCACTTAAAATTGCCAATCCATCGGATAAATCTAAAGCTATTTCGATGTCATTTAAAATTCTTGTTTCATATTCTTTTTGATCATACTTACGGAAGATGTTGATCTTATCAACGACAACCTCAATATTATGACGGTTGGTCTTAATGAGAAGAGGGGCATCTCTTAGATAATAAATTTGACCATCAATGCGGACTTGCTCAAATCCCTTTCTCTGAAGATTTAAAAAAAGTTGCGAAAATTCTCCTCTTTTATCGCGGATAACTGGCGAAAGAATAAAATGTCGTGCTGTCGTATCTTTGGCGACCTTTTGAGTAATTATTTTCAAAACTTGTTGAGTAATACTTATACTCGTTTGGTGACTGATTTCTTTGCCACATTTTGGACAATGCGGGTGTCCAATTCTGGCATAAAGAACCCGAAGATAGTCATAAATTTCCGTAACCGTGCCAACAGTGGATCTGGGGTTGTGCGATAAACCATGCTGATCAATCGCAATTGAGGGAGAAAGTCCTTCGATACTGTCCACGTCCGGTCGTTTCATCATTCCCAAAAACTGTCTGGCGTAAGAAGAAAGGCTTTCCACATACCTTCGCTGGCCTTCGGCATACAAGGTATCCATAGCCAAACTTGATTTTCCCGAGCCGGAAACTCCCGAAAGAATAACGAGCTTATTTTTCGGAATTTTAACCTCAATGTTTTGCAGGTTGTGTTCCCTTGCCCCACGGATTTCAATAAAATCTTTCATTTTTTTCTTTTCCTTCGGGGTGCTCTCGGGCGCCTTTAATGATGATATAATTTTGATTTTCCATCGGACTTACTATTATAACACTTTTGAGGCTGGTCGTGGTAGAATATAGCCATGGAATTTAAGTTGGAGTCCCCATACCAGCCAACCGGGGACCAACCGGTGGCGATTAAGAAACTGACAGCCGGCGTAGAAAATAAATTTCCCTTCCAGGTACTTTTGGGAGTGACCGGTAGTGGAAAAACTTATACTGTGGCTAATGTCATCCAAAATGTGCAAAAACCAACCTTGGTGATTTCTCACAACAAGACGCTGGCAGCGCAGTTGTACCAGGAATTTAAGGAATATTTTCCCAATAATGCCGTTTCGTACTTTGTCTCATACTACGATTACTACCAACCAGAAGCCTATATTCCTCAGACCGATACTTACATTGCCAAGGATGCCGATATTAACCAAGAAATTGACAAGTTAAGACTTTTTGCGACTAGCCAGATTTTTTCGCGAAAAGATGTAATTATTGTTGCTTCGGTTTCCTGTATCTACAATATTGGTTCTCCAGATCAATACCGTAATCGGATTTTGCCTATTTCCAAAGGGAAGGAGATAAAAAAAGAAGATTTTTTGTATAACTTGGTCTCTCTTTACTATCAAAGATCGCGTTTGGAATTTACCCGAGGAAACTTCCGACTCCGCGGAGAGGTAGTAGAAATTTATCCCTCATATGCTGACGAAATTATCAAAATAGTTTGGGAAGACGGAAAAATTGACTCTATAAGCTCTCGGCCGGTTATCGAAGGGAAAGAAACGGAGCTAGAAAATTACTTTCTTTATCCCGCGAAACACTTTCTGGCTGATAAAAAGGTTATGGATGAAGCTTTCAAACAAATAAGGGCTGATCTGAAAATTCGTTTGGAACAATTTAAAAAGGAGGGTAAGGAATTGGAAGCTAATCGTTTAAATCAAAGGGTAAACTACGATTTGGAAATGATTAAAGAAGTCGGTTATGTTAACGGCATTGAAAACTATTCCCGTTATTTTGATGGCCGCTTGCCGGGTGATCCGCCATTTTCTCTTTTGGATTATTTTCGTTATCAATATAAAGACGATTTCTTGGTGGTTATTGACGAGTCACACATGACCATTCCGCAAATCCGCGGAATGTATCACGGAGATTCTTCAAGAAAGAAAGTTTTGACTGATTTTGGTTTCAGATTGCCTTCCTGTTTAGATAATCGGCCGCTTAATTTCAAAGAGTTTTTAGAAAGAGTACCCCAAACAATTTTTGCTTCTGCTACTCCTGACCAATGGGAAGTCGATCGTGCGCGATCGACAGTGCAAAGTTCAAAGTGCAAAATGCAAAGTGAAGGATATGACGGGGTGGTAGAACAATTGATTAGGCCGACTGGTTTGGTGGATCCGGAAGTTGAGGTTCGGCCAACCTCAGGACAAATAAAGAACCTCATAAAAGAGATTATTGATCGGAAAAGGAGAGGAGAAAGAGTTTTGATAACTACCCTTACTAAAAGAATGGCTGAGGATTTGAGTGCTTATCTAGCCGATCCCAACAATACTGGCGGGATAATTTCGGTTCACTATTTGCATGCTGATGTTGAGACCTTGGAAAGAACCGATATTTTGGCAGACTTGAGACGAGGCAGGTACGACGTGATTGTAGGTATTAATTTATTGCGTGAAGGACTTGATTTGCCCGAGGTTTCCTTGGTGGCGATTTTGGATGCTGACAAGCAGGGGTTTTTACGTTCAAAAGTATCTTTGATCCAAACTATGGGAAGGACGGCGAGAAATGTCTCCGGGAAGGTAATTTTATATGCGGACGAGATGACTCAGGCAATGAAAGGAGCAATCGAGGAAGTTGAACGCCGACGCCAGGTTCAACTGCAATATAATCGTGAACACGGAATAACCCCGCAAACTATCCGAAAACCAATCCGCGATGCCCTGGTGATACGGGAAGAGGAAGAAGAACTACCGGAGGAAAGTCTAACTCCGTCTGATGCCAAAAAACTGATAGTGAAACTGAATAAAAAAATGCGAGAATATGCAAAGATTTACGAATTTGAACGAGCAGCACAAGTTCGCGATCACATTGCAAAATTAAGGAAAGATTTTAATTTAGCTTAATGCATATACTAATTCCCGAGGTGGCGAACCTATTCCACCTACGAGGTGGAAGGTTTGTCACCAGGCTATGTTTTTGGCGGCG
>Ga0210050_1005047_pt1 | contig 10622 bp, 9 predicted proteins | sample CryGey132114_all_FD_185463 | JGI IMG/M metagenome (GOLD analysis project Ga0210050, IMG submission 185463) | Groundwater microbial communities from aquifer - Crystal Geyser CG22_combo_CG10-13_8/21/14_all (SPAdes) (version 2) | ecosystem: Environmental > Aquatic > Deep subsurface > Groundwater ...
TGGACGCTCGCGAAAGGAAGCCCTGAAGAGCACGAAAAATTGGAAGACACCGCAATCCGGAAAGTTTTGGATGAAGCCGGGCTGGGGCATTCCCATGTAGTGGAGAAATTGGGCGAGAATGAATACGTGGCGCATGATCCCGAAAAAGGGCGTGTGCGTCGACGTGTTACCTATTTTTTACTGGAAACAGCGGACACAAAACTCACACTTAAGGAAACGGGCGGTCTTGATGATGTACGGTGGTTTGCGGAAAAAGAACTTTCCGATCTGAAAATGTACGATGATGTTCGTGGATTTTTTGCGAAAGCGCTTGAAATTATAAATTAGTTTGTAGGTTGTAGGTGTCAGGTTAGAGGGGAAACTCTAAAGCTTGGCACCTAAAACCTAATATTTCTCTTATGAAAGACGTAACTAAACTTGAAGAAATTCTTGGGGTAACTTTTAACGACAAAGATCTTTTAAAATCAGCCCTGACGCATCGATCGTATTTAAATGAAAATCCGTCATGGCCGCTTCCGCAAAATGAGCGTCTTGAGTTTTTAGGTGACGCTGTTTTGGAACTGGCGGTAACGCGTTATTTGTATCTTAATTTTGAGAATCCGGAAGGCGAGCTTACGAGTTATCGTGCGGCATTGGTAAATTCTATCATGCTTACGCGTTTGGCGGCCGATCTGAATCTTAACGATTTTTTACTTCTTTCTCGCGGTGAAGCCAAGGATGAAGGCAAGGCGCGCATGTATATTTTGGCAAATACGGTGGAAGCCGTTATAGGTGCAATCTATCTGGACGGGGGGTATGATGTTGCGGAGGCCTTCATTATGCGTGTCCTTATTCCTTATATGGATGAGGTTCTGGAAAAGAAATTATATCGGGATGCAAAAAGTTATTTTCAAGAAAAAGCACAGGAAGTTGAAGGTATTACGCCTACGTATCATGTTATAAAAGAATGGGGACCTGATCATGCCAAAAACTTTATTGTGGGAGTATATATCGGAGATAATCTTGTTGCCGAAGGAGAAGGGTCGTCAAAACAAATTGCGCAACAGCATGCCGCAGAAAATGGTATTAAGATAAAGGAGTGGGAGTGATGTATCTATCCTTTTTTCCTTACCACTTCCGATTTTCTACGGTATACTAATTTTGTGAGCATCCTTAAACAACTGGAAATTACCGGATTTAAATCGTTTGCCAAGCCGGTAACGATAGAGTTTGACGCGCCCATTACCGGTGTTGTCGGCCCGAACGGTTCGGGAAAATCAAATGTATCAGAGGCTATCAAATGGGTACTGGGCGAACAATCCATGAAGTCTTTGCGTGGAAAGCGCGGGGAAGATCTTATTTTCAACGGTTCGGGTTCGGTGTCTCAGCTCGGCAAAGCAAAGGTTTCCATTACGTTCGATAATAGTAGTAAGGTGCTTCCTCTTGATTTTGATGAGGTGATTGTTTCGCGTGAGGTATATCGGGACGGAGCGAATGAATATAAATTAAACGGATCTTCCGTGCGCCTAAAGGATGTTGTGGAACTTATGAGTAATGTGGGCGTAGGCGGATCGGGGCATCATATTATAAGCCAGGGGGAGGCGGATAGGATTTTACATGCATCACCCAAAGAAAAGCGCGCCATGCTGGAGGATGCGCTGGGGCTTAAAATTTATCAGATAAAGAAAGCGGAAACGGAGCGCAAGCTTGAGCATACGGAAACAAACATGGTCCAAGTGGAGGCTCTTCGTCGCGAAGTGGCGCCGCATCTGACATTTTTACGCACGCAGGCGAAAAAAGTGGAAGCATCAAGTAAGTTACGGGAAGAGCTTAGGCAAAACGTTGCGGAATATATTGCACGGGAAAAGCATGCCATTGATAAAGAATATGCTCGTGTGGAGGCGGAGGAGGCGCCGTATAAAAAAGCATATGAAGAACTTGAAAAAGATTTGCATCTCATACGTTCGTCTTTTCCGAAAGGAGATGAGAAAATAGATACGGCTCACCAAAAAAAACAAGAGACGTACCGGCATGAGATGAATGAAATAGAGGAGCAGTATCGTGGATTAGAGCGTGAATTCGGCCGTTTGGAAGGACAACTTGCTGTTCTGGCAAAATCTTCCGCACCTATTGTCTCATCACACGATGAACGCCATATTGCGGTCGGGGAGGTTAAGGACATTTTAGAGGAAATGCTTTCAATGCTTGCCGATATGGAGAACAGTAGTTCCGTAAGGGATGTGCAGGAAATTATTACACGCATACGCACGCACGCGGAGTCATTTTTGGAGCGTCTTTCCGTAAAGAAACCAAAAGAGGATATTGACAGTCAGCCCGCGGAGGAAATACATACTCTCACGAAAGAGAAGGAGTTTATGAATGATGCTATGCGGAAGCTGGCGGAGAAACGGGATGAAATGAGCCTGGTGATGCAAAAAGAGAATGAGGACTTTATATCTTCGCGTCGGGCGCACGCGGACGCGGAGCGGCGCATGCACGATCGGGAAGCGGAATTATATACGGTAAAGGAGACGCTTCAGAAGTATGCGTTTATGAAAGAGCGTGTTCGGCTTCGGGAAGATGAATGGACGCGCGAGCATGAAGAAATGAAGCATATAGTGGAACAAGCGGACATGGGACGTTATACAGAGGCGTTTTCCCGGGAGGAACGTGAGCAACTTCGCCGGTCTATCCAACGGCTTAAGATAAAACTGGAAGAAGTGGGCGGTATTGATACTGCTGTTTTGGAGGAATATAACGAAGTCGCCGAGCGCGATCAATTTTTAGAAAAAGAACTTTCCGATTTGCGGGAATCGGACGAATCTCTTCGCGCGCTGATGGAAGAATTACAAACACACCTCGAACATGATTTTCAAAAGGGTATTACGCAGATTAATATCGAGTTTGCTCATTTGTTTCAGACAATGTTTGGGGGAGGCAACGCTTCTCTTATTACCGTTAAAGAAAAAAAACGAAAACAAAACCGCGAGGAAGAATATGAGCAGGAAGAAAATGGCGTTGAGGATGATGGGGAAGCCGGTATAGAGATAGCTGTAGATCTTCCGCGGAAACGTATTAAAAATCTTGATATGCTTTCCGGCGGAGAGCGCGCTCTTACCTCAATTGCTCTTTTATTTGCGATGTCTATTGTCAATCCGCCGCCGTTTTTGGTGCTTGATGAAACGGATGCGGCGCTCGATGAAGCAAATTCACAGCGGTACGGTGCCATGCTTCAGCAACTTTCCAAAGAAACACAGCTTATTGTCATAACGCATAATCGTCAAACAATGAAAGAAGCGGGTATTCTTTACGGGGTTACAATGGGATCGGACGGTATCTCGAAGATATTATCGGTTAAATTTAATGAAGAAAAAACGCCATAATGTTATGTATCATGTCTTTTCGGGAGTACTGTGTATGTGGGGGGACTTGATTTTTAGCGGATATCCTGTATGATAGGCACCATGGTAACTATACGACTCCAACGCGTGGGAAAACGGAACGATCCGAGTTATCGGGTTGTTTTGACGGATACCCGTCGCGGACCAAAAAGTGGTGGGTTTATCGAGATTCTAGGATCTTACAATCCCAAACAAAAAGGGTCTTTCCGCGTGAAGGAAGATCGTGTTTCGCATTGGATTGCATCCGGCGCACAGGCATCGGATACGGTGCATAATTTGCTTGTCAGTGCAAAAGTAATTGATAAGCCAAAAAGGAATGTTGTACCGCCCGCAAAACCAAAAGCGGAAAGCGAAGAAAAGGAAGCAGTAAAGGAAAAAGAAGAAAGCGTGGAAGATAAACCGTCTGAATCTAAGACGGCAGATGAGAAAAAAGATGAGAATCCTCCGGCGGAACAGGAAGTATCGGAAGAAAAATAAAATAGTTGACTTTTTAATAATATATGCTATAATTTTTGTTATTCATACAGGAAGGTCGATTTACAGATTATCGGAATCGGAGCATATCCAAGTAAATCTCGGTTAGTGGCAGAAAAACAGATTTTCGGATGTGTTCTCTAGCGAATGAATCAATGGCATATTCTGATCAGGATTTCCTTGAATTCGTTGTAAAGGCTCTTGTAGACAACCCCGAAGAAGTTTCGGTTGACCGCAAGGTTGATGAGATGGGAGTTCTTCTTACTCTCAAAGTAGCTCCTTCAAACATGGGGCAGATCATCGGCCGTAACGGTGCTACAGCAAAAGCCATTCGCAGTCTTCTCCGTGTTGTGGGCATTAAAAATAATGCACGCGTAAACCTCAAGATAGAGGAACCGGAAGGCCGCGAAGAACGAATACGGGAAAGCAGCAGAGGCGTTGACGACGTTGTTGACGATCTAAAGCTCTAATACGTATCTTTAATAAAAATCACCGCGACAATTGCCGCGGTGATTTTTCTTTGTATGTTGTATGCGAAAAATAAAAAAGGCGAAATGCCTTATTTGTGTACCACTATAATATCATTATGTCTTGGCGAAAAATGAAGCTCCGCCGGCGAATCCGCCGGTGCGATAATTCTTGTCGCTATCGGCATGCCGATAGTGCATACGCCTATAATAACGGCGCATATTTCAGATCCTAAACAGTAAACACCGTGTGATAAAGAGCAAGCCATAATCCCAAGAGTGGCTATGTTCGCCGCAACCAAAGAGAGAAAGATATATACCTTCATAGACCTCCCCTATAGATACAATATACATCTACTCTCTATAATACATTATATTTTAAAATAGAAAAGGATATAGATTATTTTCTATATGGCATTCGCTAGTATATACTATCATTATGCGATTCGACATAATAACAATCTTTCCGCGTATATTTGATTCCTATTTTGGAGAGTCAATTATTAAGCGTGCACAGGAAACAAAAAAAGTATCTTTTCATGTGCACAATCTGCGCGATTATGCAGAAAATAAGCATCATCAGGTTGATGATAAGCCGTATGGGGGCGGTGCCGGTATGGTTCTGATGGCGGAACCGATTTTAAAAGCATGTGTCAATCTTAAGAAAAAGAAAAGATCGGAGCAGGAGAAGGAAAAAGTGGTTATCTTTTCGGCAAAAGGAAAGCTGTTTACGCAAAAAATGGCGCAAGACTGGGCAAAAAAATATGACCGGCTTATTTTTATCACCGGACGATATGAAGGAATTGATGAGCGTGTGAAAAAAGTGTTGAAGGCGGAGGAGGTTTCTATAGGACCATACGTTCTTACCGATGGGGATGTGGCGGTTATGGTGGCGGTGTCTGCTGTAACGCGCCTTATTCCCGGTGTTATTACATTTGAATCACTGAAAGAGGAATCGCATTGGGCGCGCGTATTATCCAAGGAAAAGAAAGGAGATCATATGCCTTCGAGCGGTACATTGGAATATCCGCACTATACGCGTCCGGAAGTGCTTGAATATAACGGAAAAAAGTATCGCGTTCCCAAGGTGTTATTATCGGGGAATCATAAAGATATAGAGAAGTGGCGCAGTGAACACAGAACATAAGCACTCCCTTCTTCGTGGGGTTGACCGCCGGGCAGGATATGTATATAATGGACGCACACTCATATTTTGCAAGATCGTTGAAAATCTATTCTATTGTTCCGGTCGAACACGGTGCGCACTTTTTGTGTGCTGTGTTCATATTCTGAATATTATAATGAGTAATATCACTATGGTATTTGGATTTATTTTGAGAGTTTGATCCTAGCTCAGGACGAACGCTGGCGGCGTGGATAAGGCATGCAAGTCAAACGGTCCAATTTATTGGACAGTGGCAAACGGGGTAGTAACACGTGGGTACTTACCCCAGAGTCGGGCATAACTAGTCGAAAGATTAGCTAATTCCCGATAGTCCCGTAAGGGTAAAGGAGTAATCCGCTCTGGGAAAGGCCTGCGAGCTATCAGCTTGTTGGTAAGGTAACGGCTTACCAAGGCGATGACGGCTAGGGGAGGTGAGAGCCTGACCCCCACCATTGGGACTGCGACACGGCCCAAACACCTACGGGTGGCTGCAGTCGAGAATCTTCCACAATGAGCGAAAGCTTGATGGAGCGACGCCGCATGCAGGAAGAAGCTCTTCGGGGCGTAAACTGCTTTTATAGGGGAGGAATGTAAATGACTGTACCCTATGAATAAGGACCTGCTAATCTCGTGCCAGCAGCCGCGGTAATACGAGAGGTCCAAGTGTTGTCCGGATTAACTGGGCGTAAAGGGTGTGTAGGGGGTAATGTTAGTCCTGCTTTAAATCGCGAGGCCCAACCTCGCGGCCGGGTAGGAAACGGCATAACTGGAGGATGCGAGAGGTACATGGAACTCATGGTGTAGGGGTGAAATCCGTTGATATCATGGGGAACACCAAAAGCGAAGGCAATGTACTGGCGCATACCTGACCCTGAGACACGAAAGCGTGGGGATCAAAAAGGATTAGATACCCTTGTAGTCCACGCTGTAAACGATGATGACTAGCTATTGGAAGTATCGACCCTTCCGGTGGCGAAGCTAACGCGTTAAGTCATCCGCCAGGGAAGTACGGCCGCAAGGCTAAAACTCAAAGGAATAGACGGGGACTTGCACAAGCGGTGGAGCATGTGGTTTAATTCGTCGCTAACCGAAGAACCTTACCAGGGCTTGACACCACGTCGACGGCTCTCCGAAAGGAGCGCTTTCTCACAAGGACGGCGTGGCAGGTGTTGCATGGTTGTCGTCAGTTCGTGGTGTGAACTGTCCCCTTAATTGGGTCAACGAACGCAACCCTTGTTGTCTGTTATACGTGTCAGACGAGACTGCCCGGCTCAGCCGGGAGGAAGGAGGGGATGACGCCAAATCAGCATGACCCTTTGATGCCCTGGGCTACACACGTGCTACAATGGGATGTACAACGGGCCGCGAAACCGCGAGGTGGAGCAAATCCCTTAAAACATCCCTCAGTTCGGATTGGAGTCTGCAATTCGACTCCATGAAGTCGGAATCGCTAGTAATCGCGGGTCAGCTATACCGCGGTGAATACGTTCTCAAGTCTTGTACTCACCGCCCGTCAACTCAAGGGAGCCGGGAGTACCCGAAGGTTCGCTTCATGCGGAACTAAGGTAAGTTCGGTAACAGGGAGTAAGTCGTAACAAGGCACGGGTAGCGGAAGCTGTTCGTGGAATTCATCCTTTTAAGGATATACATCTCATGCTAACGGCATGAGTATGGTCGTTCGAATATTTGCGGATATATGGCAAGTATTTGAAACGGTTTGGTCGTCACCAATCAGAAAACGACTCCGGAACAATAGAATAGGCGTTCAACACAAAAAGCCGCCGTCAAACGGCGGTTTTTTGTGTTGGTGGGAGTAAGTAAATGGAATGCAGGAAATGGCAATAATCGTTTATGGGCGGTTATCATATTGAAAAATAGAGTAAAACAGTGTAGGCTATGTTCTATAGATACGGGTGTTCAGCTCAAGCCGGTTTAATCCGTTCTGAACAAGTGCCTTATAATTAATGGGCGTGTAGCTCAGCTGGTTAGAGCGCGTCACTGATAATGACGAGGTCGGAGGTTCGAGTCCTCCCACGCCCACAGAATGGATTTAGAGCGGAGAAGAGTAATAGGAATTACTCTTCTCCTGATAACTAGAAAATACCTGTGATATTTTCTAGAGGTCGGAGGTTCGGAGTAACGTAATCCAAGTGGACATAAAGATACACACAGTAATAAATGCGCTTCTTGCGTATTTTTTTGTATACTATATCTATGAAGCAGAATAAATTAAAAATTGGTGTTGTAATGGGCGGACCGTCGAGCGAGCATGATATTTCATTAATGACGGGTAGGAATGTTATAGATACTCTTCGCGGATTAGGGCATACGGTAACACAGGTATATGTTACCAAATCGGGCAATTGGCTCTATAACAACAGTGCTTCCGCTTTCGATCCGGTAGAGATATGCGCACGTCATGATGTTATGTTCAATGCTATGCACGGGGAATATGGTGAGGATGGGCAGGTACAGCAAATTTTTGACAGATGCAATGTGCGGTATACGGGATCTCGCACAACGGCGGCGGCACTTGCGATGAACAAAATAATCAGCAAAGATATTTTTAATAAGGCGGGAATCCTTACGCCAAGAGCCGTAGCGTTCGAGCGGAATAATTTTGATATGAAGGAGGCTCTTTCTCGCGTGCATCTCATGACGGCACCTCCCTGGGTAGTGAAGCCCGCAAGTCGCGGTTCTTCCGTGGGTGTTACCATAGCACGCACACTTCCGGGGTTAGCCGACGGTTTGGAAACCGCATTCGGGTATGATAATCATGTTGTAGTGGAAGAATTTATAAAAGGACGGGAGATTACCTGTGGAGTACTTCAGGATTTTGCCGGAGAGGATGTGCACGCGCTTCACCCGCTGGAGATTATTCCGCCGGACGGAAAGTTCTTTGATTATGAAGTAAAGTATGATGGTTCTACAAAAGAAGTTCCAGCACCGTTCTTCGGCGAAATGCTTAAAAATATTAAGGCACAGGCCGTTGCGGCTCATAATGCGCTCGGATGTCGGCATTATTCCCGTACGGATATGATTATTAAGGGAACGAAAATATACGTTTTGGAAACGAATACCCTACCGGGACTCACAAGCGAATCGCTTTTCCCGAAACAGGCGCGATTAGCTAAAATGGAATTTCCGCAGTTACTGGAACATTTGGTGCGTTTGGCAACGGCATAACAGATCTTTTACAAGGAGGAAGTGTTTTATGAGACGCATGCGATGGCAGAGTTGGGCTTTGGGATTTTCTCTTTTATATATTTTAGTTAAGGGATTTGGTTCATCTGAATATGCGAGTATGGTAACGCCCGCACGCTTTTATATACAGTCTTATTTTGTAGAAACGCGCCTGGTTGTATACGAAGGGGAATACTGGCGTGTTGTACTACACGAAAAGCAGAATCCGCATTTCTTGCGGAGCATCGTGCGTTTAAAACGGGTATGCGAATCTCCCGTATGCCTAACGTCTGCTGAAAGGCGAGAACGGGATGAGATAGAACTCGTACTACATACTTTGGTACTTAGATATGGCGCCACCTACACCAACTTTATGCGTCTTATGAATAATGCTTATCGTTCGCCGATTCCTATGCCGGTAATGCATTATCACTTTATTCCGCGCTACAAAACCCCATTTTCTTTTGGAGAGATATATTTTCATGATAAGGCGTATGGGCGTCATTATTCTGAAAACGAAGAAAAGCCGGTTCCTCCCGCACTTATGCTTCTCATAAAAAATATTGTAGGGAAAGAATTTAAAGACCGTATGCCAAAGCCATCCGCAGAGGTGGCTTTTTTCTTGAAAAAAAGGAAGAACCATGGTATGGTTTTTTGTAGATTTCAAATTAAAATATTTCGAAATTTACGAGGGCGAATTTCGGTAGCTCATCTGGTAGAGCGGTTTGATATGCCCCCAGCATATCAAACTTGCACTGCGGAGGGTGGAAAGTAACGGGGTTACTTTCCACGGTTCGAGTCCTAGGAGGGTAAAAGACTTTAATAATAGGTTTAGAGACGTAAATAATATGGGCCCGTAGCTCATCTGGTAGAGCGCCGCACTTGCACTGCGGAGGTGGCAGGTTCGAGTCCTGTCGGGTCCACATCGTAAATCTCAATAACCGTTTTTAACCTCCCGCTGTCCGCGTGCCGGCAAGGCGGAAAGAGGGAGTTTTTGGTTTGCTTAGCCGCTTTCTTGTTTACAAAACCCCTTAAATCCGATATGATTTAAATATAGATATTCCATACTTTATATTATAATCTATATACCAATTTATATAACAGAAAGTTATGAAAATTGCAGATAACCTCAAAAAAATAAGAGCGGAAAAGAGCTACTCTCTCGAAAAAGTGGCGCGGTTAGCTGATTTGTCGCTCAATACGGTTGTAAAGATAGAAAGCGGGGTCAATAAGAATCCTACTATCGATACTCTTTCCAAAATCGCCAAGGCGCTTGAGGTTGATGTTGATGATTTAATACAGAAGTAGTTATGAACACCCAAACCTTAAACATGGGCCTTAACAAGGCTGGTCAAGCAAAGAAAGATGAGTTTTATACTCAGCTCGTTGATATTGAAAAAGAGTTGAAGCATTACAAAAATCAATTTCGAGGCAAGGTTGTTTATTGCAACTGCGACGATCCGTTTGAGAGTAACTTTTTTAAATATTTCGCTGGTAATTTTAATGCACTGGGATTGAAAAAACTAATTGCGACGAGCTACAAGCCGTCACCTATTGCAAATACACAGCTTGGACTATTTGGTGACGAAGAAGTGCTGACAAAATCCAAAGGCCGTCCAAAAGTGACTGCCAATAAATTTATCATCAACGAAGTTGATGATTTTGATGGCGACGGTGCTTTTGATTTACGTGATGTCGCTGAACAGCTCAAAGCAAACAAAAACAACGAATGGGCACCGTTAGATAGCGAGGGAGATTTTAGAAGTCCAGAAAGTATAGAGTTGCTTAAACAAGCTGACATTGTAGTGACAAATCCGCCATTTTCACTCTTTCGTGAGTATGTAGCCCAACTTGTTGAATACGATAAGAAATTTTTAATACTTGGGGACCAAAACGCCATAACATACAAGGAGATTTTTAAGTTAATTAGCGACGATAAAATATGGCTCGGTT
>Ga0210050_1005076_pt1 | contig 10585 bp, 14 predicted proteins | sample CryGey132114_all_FD_185463 | JGI IMG/M metagenome (GOLD analysis project Ga0210050, IMG submission 185463) | Groundwater microbial communities from aquifer - Crystal Geyser CG22_combo_CG10-13_8/21/14_all (SPAdes) (version 2) | ecosystem: Environmental > Aquatic > Deep subsurface > Groundwater ...
CACCAATCTTCTGTCTTCTAAGTCCTCAGAGTGCCACAGTTTCTGCGGGTTTTCGATAAAATCAAAGACGGTTTGAAAACTTTCGTCGAAGCTCAGGTGAGTGTTCACACATGTTGCCAAACGTGAGGCCAGCGATGCTTTCTGATATTCCAGTTTTGTCACTTTTGCCTCATAAGCATTAATGAGCGTATTGCTATCTGTTTCAATAATCCGATCCATTAGCTGTTCTATTTTCCTTTCAATCTCTTTAACCTGCTTCTTAATGGCTTCTGGGTCTTCACCCCTGTTCTTCTGGTGCTTATTCCAGGCTTTTTTCACAGCCGTTCTGGTAATATAAATCAGGTCTTTGGTTGGAGTGACTTTTTGAAGCATCTCTTCAAATTCATGCTCTATCGTCTCTTTCCGCACCGACTTCTTGCAATCACTGCAACCCTTCTGACGACAGAGGTAATATGGGTATTTACCAGATCTGCCAGCTGACCAGCATGCGGTCATCGGTGTTTGACAGGAGGCGCATAACACAAACCCACGTAGTGGAAAATCTTCCTTAATATCTTTTCGAACCGGAGCTTTCGCTTGCGAGTAAAGCCGATCCTGAATTTGATTATAGGTTCTAAAATCAATTAGTGGCTGGTGCTTCCCTGGCTGCAGTGGGATTCCCCATGGTTTGTATTCCATGTATCCCGTGTACAAAACACGCTCCAGCATTTCCCGCACTTTGGTGATATGGATAGTGCCGCAGCAATCGCGTGGAAAGCCTGGCTTTGATAATAGAAAGTGCTTCACTTCTGACTGCGTTTCAAATCTGCCCGTTGCAAATCCAATCAAAGCCTCAACAACGATAGATGCGACCGGTTCATCTGCTACCAGCACTTTGCCATGACTGCTTTTGCGTTCGTATTTGTAACCGATGGGTGCGTTAAACACCCAATAGCCATTTTGCACCCGCGCTCGCATTCGGTTCTTCACCTGCTCGGCGTTCTTCTCACGCTGATGCGCTGCGACTGATGCCAGCAAATGCTCGACTAATCGACTGTCCGAATCTTCACCAAACTCAATGGCGGGTGACTCTAGTTTTCCACCTGCATCGGCAATGGCGGTGCGAAGCCTGATATGTGTTTCTAAATCTCTCGCCAGGCGGCTAATGTCATCAATGATGATAACAATTGGCTCATCTTTCGCGTTCTTTTTTAAGAACTGCAGCAACTCACGCATTTTTGCGCGGTCGAGTAATTTGCCGCTTATGCCTTCATCATAAAATACTTCCTCGACACTGTAGCCTTTATGTTTTGCATATTCACGGCAACGTGTTTCCTGACTAGCAAGTCCATCGCCTTTGCGAAGCTGTGCCTGGCTGGATACGCGGCAATAAACAACTGATTTACCATTACTTTTCATACCCTACACCATTGATCGAAGTCGGAACTTCATCAACTGAATTCTGCTCTAAATGCGGGTATTCGATCCTGCCAAACTGTCGGTCTAGCACCATGTCGGCGATGGTAATGATCGCACCGACCAGCTCCGGCTTTTGCTCTTCGGTTAAATCAAAACGATCAATGTGGGGGCGATATGGCTCTAGTGGGTCATTTTCACTCACCTCTGGCGATTCTATGGACGAAGATACGATTTTTTGTTCATCCTGTTTAGTCTTTTTTTGTTCGAACACTTTAACGCCCTCCATGCTTGGCATTGAGGCGTGTAACGATTTTAAGCAACGCATACGTCCACATCTGCCATGCCTTGGTACGGCCACAGCCGATGCGCCAGCATATCTGCTTCCAGTAGACCCGTTCGGCACGCAGCCAGATCAGCCGGCGTTCATCTTCGTCATCGAGGTAAAAAATCCACTCAATGGTTTCTTCCATCCGGCTGATGGCATCCGATGATGGTGGTCCCATACGCATCGGCAGCCGGTCGGCCTGCAGCTGCTCCATGACGGTGCGAACGACTTCCGGCCAGGCATTGAAATATCCCTGCACCTTTACCGGCGGCATGCGTTTCAGGGTATAAGCCGCTTCCTCGAAGCGATCGGCCACATCGGTGACTGTCCATTTTTTATTTTGATTCATGGTGAAGTCCTCCTTGGTTATCGTCTGGAAGCACCTCAGCCATCACCGCCGCATAACCGGCGATATCGATGATGCTGTCGAGATGCGTGGGGTTTTCTTTGAGCCGTGCCAGCTTCAATTCAATCAGGCACATCACCACCTGTTGTGGGGTGATCTGGCAATTCAGGATCAGTGACCATCGCCTGGCAACCTCGCGGAAGTGGTGTTTTGCCAAGCCGTAATTGGCGCGGCGGTGTTCGAATGTCTGCAGCGCGTGCTGCAATAGCTGTTCACCGTTCATGATGCGGTCTCCTTGGTTTTAAGTTGAGTGCCGATCACAGGGCGCGAGCCATAGTCGCAGTCGCGCCAGTAATGATTCAGATCGGCGAGGAAATGTTTTTCAATCCAGCCGCGTATGAATTCGCGTGGACAGGTAAGCGTGAGCATCACCCCATCGGGTGTGTCTTCGGCGGATGAAATAACGGTGTTGGAAAACCAGCTGCGAATCGCAGCTTTGCCATGGTGGTGTGCCAGGCGTCCCAGCACATTATCCCATGCGTCTTGAAATTCCGGAATATCGCATGATGGTGGTTTGGATGGGTGCTTGCCTCCGGAGAAGCCACCTTCCAAAATCTTAGCCACCCGATCTGATGACTGCACAGCCCAGGTGAGATCAATCGTCCAGTCTTTGCCTTCTATTTTGCCAAGACAAAATTCTGATCTGCCTATGATCTCGCAGAAATATCGCCATGCTCTGATATCCTCTGCAAATTCATCTATCCATCTGGCTGCCAGCAGCTCTTTGCGTTTTTTTGTGAGTATGGCCTTCTGGTCTGGTGTGATTTTACTCTGCACCTCTTCATTCCAGATATCTGCCATCTGCTGAAGCATCTGGGTTTTGTTCTTTTCTGCATCTTTTCCACAGCTTTGCTGTTTTTCTTCCTCAGACTCCTTCTTTTCTTCTCTCGTTCTGTTTTTTGTATTTGAATCTTTTTTTGAATCTGTATCTGTATTCTCCTCTGCATCTGAGTCTGTATCTGCTTCTGTATCTGCTTCTGTATCTGTATCTGGGTCGTTTTTGCGTTTCGCGGCGTTACTTGCCGTTACATCGCGTTTCTTCGTGTTACCAGGTGTTACATCGTGTTTCTTGCTGTTACGGTGCTTCTGCACACGCTCGGCAGAGGTGGTGTGCTGGCGTTTATGCCAATTGGTCAGGTGGTTATTTTCATCAATTAAGTTTTTGGATTTGAGTGCTGCGAGAATGGCCTCCACCGCTTCCAGCTCCATATCCTGAAACACGGCAATCTCTTCCGGATCGATATTGATGGTACCGCGTGGATCATGTTGTGAGGCGGCATCAAGCACGCATGCCCATACCGCCACCACAAACGCCATCGGTTGCCCCGATCGTCTGGCGACTACTTTCAATTTAGGATCATATGGCATACCGTGATACGCCCTGTACCATTCCATCGACATCCGCTACCCCTCATGCTCCGCTGATTGCAGACCACGAATGCAACGTCCGAAATGAGTGATGAGCGCCTTGGTGAACTCCACTTTGAAAGCAATATGCTCCGCCTGTGCTTCCAGCGCTTTCAGCTGATATTTCGCTACCTCAAGATATTTCCAAAATTCCTTTGGATCTTCGATGTCCTGAATGTCTGGAGGTGTTAGCCCCTCAAACATCTCCAGCATTTCGACATTTTGGTCTTTGATTAACTTTTCCATTGCCAGGCCTCCCTAATCATCAAGCAAACTTTGCTGGTTATCATCGGCTTCTCGAATGGCCCGATCTTGATCCTGTGCTTTGAGTGACAGAGCCAACTCGATGCAGCCCTTCGTCAGCTTGGCGCGATCAAATTCTCGCGTGGCTTGCTTCTTCAGCTGCAGCAAGTTTTCCATGTCCATCTTCCGCATCGTTTCAATGGTCAGATGACAGATTTCATCAAAGGTAGAGATAGGTTTATTTTCGTGTGAATCGTTCATTTTAGCCTCCTGTGTTCGAACTGTTCGGACACAAGGCTTGCAAACGATGGGTGGGGATGTCGTGGGGCTTGGCGAGGGCTTGTTGGGGGAGCAATATCCCCCTCCATTGCTCAAGAAATACAAGGCTTAGAGCATGTGGATGGGGAGGAAGTGGGGATGAAATGGGGAGCCGCAATCCAAAACGCTGGAAATTATATTCTAGGTGGGGATGAAACGGGGATTAAAGGGGGATGCGGTGGGGATAATTTCCCTCAAAATAGCGCAAACGGCGCATGGAAATGACATGCCCAAAAAAGAAAATGCGCTGCCCATTAAGGCACACATTATGTCAACCATTTTGTGTGGGGCTTGGTGGTGGATGGAGTGGGGATTAAGGAGCCAGCTCCTAGGAGTTAGATTCAAGGTTTAGTATGAGAATTGATGCAATGAACGCACCACCACACCGGCAACAGCAAATTGCATATTGTCGGTCACATCAATTTCCGGATAGTTGGAATTAGCAGGCACCAATTTAATGGCATTGTCTTTTTTGAAAAAGCGTTTGACCGTGTATTCTCCATCAATAGCGGCAATGACAATCATGCCGTGCCTTGGTTGAATCGAGCCATCTGCAATCAGCAAGTCACCTTCATAAATATGATCATCTTCCATTGAATCACCCACCGCCTCAATTAAAAACATGCTCCCAGGGTCTTTAATAATCATCTGATTCATATCTACCCACTCGGAGATGTGGTCAGTAGCATTGAGCGGAAATCCTGCAGGCACTTTTCCGGTAAGTAATGGCAAACGATAGCCGCTTTTTTTGCAATAATTTTCGATTTGATCCGTCAATTCCAAAGGTACTCTCATCACCTTAGTAGGCCTTGCCGGACGACCTCTTTTCGCTGCTTTAGATGTCAAGTTTTTTATCCTATAGGTTGTGTTATTAAGTGTAGATATATAGTTTAGGTTGCATTATAGCCACGGATATTTTATATAAAACTTTATCTGTAACAAATCAAGTAACAACTATTGTAACAGATAATAACATGTAAAAAAGCGAGGCAGGATATGGCACTTCCCAAGCAGGATTATTTTCGATTGGAGATAATTGAAAAACAATGGAGTATCTCCCACGATGAGGTAATGTACGCAGTCGAAAATAATTTGCTCAAGGTTTGTGTCTGGCTACCAATATGCTTTGTAGAATATGGCAAGGAAGAAGGGTGTCAATTTCACACCGCCATTTGTGAGCATTATGAGGGGTTGGTAGGAGTACGGCCCAAAGATTGCCATATGCTATTTCAACGTGGAGAATCATCGCTCACTCATTTTCTCGCTGTAGGTCACAAACAGCATAGTGATATCCGTATTGCCGATGAACCACAGCAGCCACCGCTCATGGTGCTTGAGCGTGATTTATTGGTGATGAATAATGATAAAGAAGCATTTGAGAAGGAATATCAAATCGGTACGGTAGATCAGCAACCCGCCTATAGTGATCATTTACAGCATGATCCTTACTATAGCCGCAAAAGAACCAATGGCCGCCGTTTTGTCTATAGTAATCATTATCGTCATGTGGTGTATGAGGATGAGAATTTTCACCTTGGCACTATCCAGGCCAAGGTGATCGAACGCTTGCATAATGCCAGCCAGAACGGAGAGCCATGGATTTATGGTAAAGTGTTATTGCATGATGCCGGGTCGCAATGTAACCGCATGCGAGATGTATTTAAGAGCCAACCCGAATGGCGTAATCTGATTGAGTCGGATGGCAAAGGCCATTATCGTCTTCGCGCCGCTTAAGCTACCTCGCCATTTTTTCATTCAATAATGTAATCAATGCTTGTTGGGATTCAGCCGACAAACCACGAACGCTGCGTAAAATCTTCCACTCCATCTCCGTCAGCGTATTTTTAATATCCTGTAGATCTTCCAAAAAATACGCCAGCGGCAGTTGCATGGTTTCAGCTATATCATTCAGCATCAACACGCTGATGCGATTAGTGCCTTTTTCATATTTTTGTACTTGCTGAAATGTAATCGGTTTGGGCAGCATATCACCCAAATCATGCTGGCTTAAACCGCATGCTTTGCGCCCCACACGGATGCGCTCACCAATTTTCACATTAAGCGGATGCTTTTCTTTTTTGATTGTTGTGGTCATGGCAATGCCTCACTTCACCAGCTCCCATGCCGATTTTTCACGATCAAAGCGCATGCCATATTGATGGCCATCGGTACAAATCACATCATACGCATTGCTTTCTTTGTTATATTGCGGTCCCTGATTCACCCCGGCGCAGCGTTTCCCCTGGTCTTTTAGAAATGTTTGAAAACCAAGACGTTCGGCCTCATAATCGAATGGCAAGATATAGTCCCATGTGCTGGCATCAACTCGTCCACTGGTAGCAAGCCTTGATGCCGTGCGGCGACAGCTTTTTTTGTCCGACTGGCTCAAGCCGTAACATTGCAAATAGGCAAGATGCATTTCCTTGGGCTGCGCCTTGGCATCGGCGATGGCACGATCACGCAACGCTTCCTTTTCTACATCCCCCAATGTGGTGCAGCCTGCAAGCGCGGTGAGTGTTACTATGGTGAGTGTTTTTTTCATCTGAATACCTCCTATTATTGTTACATTACTGTAACGAGGTATCCCCATGTGGCACCCGATGGTGTCGGGAGGTTAGAAAAGTCACAAAGCGACCCGCAGCGTATTCACCGCAAGCGGTTGTTGTATTCCGCCGCCCTCCCAACATAGGGGAGGACATTTCGTAAATACCTGTCCGATGTATCTTTGTGAGGTTTCTACGCCTCGTTACGGCACTGATCATAGTTTATTGCCGGAAGAAGTAAACGCTTTTAGTCGAAATTTCAGTAACTCGCGGTTTTATTGGGCTATGGCGTTTTATCACTCATTTTGCTGGAAAACATGGATTTTTTTGGTAGATAGGCTAAAATGTGCTCGGTCTATTATACCTTAGTAAAAAAATTTGAGGGATGGCAGCGGTTACGCCGTATAAGGGGTATAATTCAGACTAACAAGGAACATGAGATGTTACACAAAATGCTAAACAGATTGCTTGCCATGCACTTTAATACCGCCCCTGCCGATCATAAATTGGACAGGCTTGAGCAGGATGTGTGGCGCAGAATCCATGCCGTCAGCGCCGAGATGGTGCAGCCATGGTATGACAAGATGGCACTGGCTTTTTCCGTGCCGCAATTTCGTATGGCATCCCTTGCCATGGCATTAGTTATTGGCATCAGCGTCAGCCCGGTATTTACTCCCGGTCCAGCTAATGCCTCCAATGATGATGCGCTGGGCATGAGCATATTTACCGCGCAGTCACCATATCTATCATCCAACCTAATTGAGCGCGTGAAATGAAGAAACGCTATATCAACGCCACCTTATTCCTACTGATCGTATTGGCGGTTGCCTTTGGTGGTCAATATATCGGCACTCATTACATGCAGTCGCATGACCATAAACATCATACGGATTCGGTAGGCTGGCACAAAGTATTGCATGATCGTTTGAATATTACCGCCGAGCAGGACAAGCAGCTGGTAGATATCGAAAAGCGTTACCGCCAGCGCCGCCTATATTTAGAAGAGCAAATGCGCCTTGCTAATATGGAGCTGGCCGAGGCTATCAAAGCTGACAAATCATTCAGTCCTAACGTACAGGCTGCCACCGATAAAATTCACCAAGCTATGGGTGAGCTGCAAAAGGCGACATTGGAACATCTGTTTGAGATGCGCCCCATCCTAACCGATGAGCAGAATCAAAAATTGGAGCAGATGGTCACCGATGCGCTTTACGAGAACAAATAATGAAACAATTGACGATGCCACAGAGGATAAAACCCTAGTTCGTTTGGTAAGCGAAGGATGTGAGCCAGCGCTAAACGAGCTGATGCGCCGCTATAAGCACAAACTCTTCGCCTTCATTTCCCGCTACGTCAAAGATGAAGATGCTGCCTATGATATTTTGCAGGAAACCTTCATCCGTTTGCATTTCAAAGCCGAGACCTATAGCCCATCATACAAATTCTCGACATGGCTTTATCAAATCGCCATCAATCTGTGCCGTGATTGGGGTCGCAAACAAAAAGTCAGGCAGTTTTTATCGTTGGATGCTACGATTGCCGATGAGCAAGGCAACGCGTCATACCATGATATTATTGCCGATCCCGGAGGCAACATCGAAGATCTGGCCGACACGCGCCAGCAGCTACATATTCTCGATCAGGAAATTGACAAGCTACCGCACAAGCTCAAAACCGCACTGATTCTATTTGCGGTAGAGGGCAACTCGCAGGAGATGTGTGCCGAACTATTGAATGTCACCCCTAAAACCGTGGAAACCCGCGTCTATCGTGCTCGTAAAATTCTGGCTGAAAAGCTGGCAAAGAATTTTTGAGGGATAGAACTATCCAGCGCGTATTAGCTGAAACTTATAAAACTCGGAGCAATTATGAATAGTGTAAAAGCAGCAATCCTAATGGTCATCATACTGTTTTCTGCTCCGGCATGGGCAGGAAGCTATCATTTAGATATTGCTCGTGGGGTGGTCAATATCACCGGCACGCCAGTTGAAAAGATCACCGTAAACGGTGGCATACCAGGGCCGACATTGCGTTTTGTCGAAGGTGAAGATGTCAACATTACCGTTACCAACCATATGGATGAAGATACTTCCGTGCATTGGCACGGCTTGTTGCTACCTGGCGAAATGGATGGTGTGCCAGGCTTTAACGACTTTCCAGGGATCAGACCTGGTGAAACATTCACCTATCGCTTCAAAATTCGCCAAGCCGGAACCTATTGGTATCACGCCCACAGTATGGGGCAGGAACAAGATGGACATTATGGCTCTATCGTTATTACACCCAAAGGCAAAGGCCCTGTGCAGGCCGACCGTGATTATGTAGTGCTGCTATCCGATTTCCATGACGAAGATTCCGACACCATCATGGGCAACCTAAAAATGTCCTCTGAATATTATCAATATGCCCGCCGCACGGTGGGAGACTTCTTTGCCGATGTAAAAGAAGATGGATTTGGCAAAGCATGGGAAAATGCCAAGATGTGGGGCGAGATGCGCATGCTTCCCACCGACTTATCGGATGTAACGGGTTATGTATTTCTTACCAACGGCAAAACGCCGGAGCAGAACTGGACAGGGATTTTCAAAGCCGGTGAACGAATTCGCCTGCGCTTCATTAACGCCTCTGCGATGTCGTTTTATGATGTACGCATACCAGGTTTAAAAATGCGGGTGGTGTCATCGGATGGACAGAATGTTGAACCAGTGGCGGTGGATGAATTTCGCTTTGGCGTGGCAGAAACCTATGATGTGATTGTCACCCCGAAAGAAAATAAAGCCTATACTATTGCCGCCGAACCGATTGATCGCACTGGATTTGCCATCGGCACACTTGCCCCCCGCGAAGGCATGAAAGCTGAGATACCAAAGCCGCGCCCACGCGCATTACTGACCATGGCCGATATGGGCATGGATCACAGTAAAATGAATATGTCAGGTGATATGGAAGGCATGGATCATTCCAAGATGGATCACGCTGCCATGGGGCATAATATGGGCGGCAAAATGAGTATGGCGGAAATGTCAGAAAAAAGCGGCTGGGCAAAAGCCGGAACACCGAAAGGTGATAAAGCTCTAAGCTATGCGGATTTACGCTATCTTGGCATTCAAAAAGATGTCCGTGCGCCACAGCGAGAAATTGAAGTGCGGCTGGGCGGTAATATGGAGCGTTATATCTGGACGATCAACGGCAAGAAATACTCCGATGCAGGCCCAATCAATCTAAAATTTGGAGAGCGTGTACGGCTCAACTTCATCAACGATACCATGATGGCGCATCCGATGCATCTGCATGGTATGTTCGTGCAATTGGAAAATGGACAGCCAGCCGAGAAATTGCCTAACAAACATACCGTCATCGTACCGCCCGGTGAATCCTATTCCGTGTTGCTCACCGCTGACGAAGCAGGAGAATGGGCGTTCCATTGCCATCTGCTCTATCACATGATGGCAGGCATGATGAATAAGGTAATCGTAGCCAAACTCGATACGGCAGATGTTCCTACCTCGATGCAGCCGATGAAAACAAAGACAGAAATGGAAGGAGAACATAATCATGTGCATTAAAACCTATGCTCTCACTACATTTCTAGCACTTACCACCCTGCAACCTGCATTAGCCTCCGAGGTCGAATCTCACAAAGCGGAGCATGGCGGCCAGATATTCCATGCATTTAGGTTAGAAGCCGATGTCGGTGCCGGACAGGATGATCCTATCGCCAGCTGGGACTTTGATGGCTGGATTGGTGGCGATGTCAATAAGCTCTGGCTAAAAAGCGAAGGTGAAGTGGCAGATGGTAACACAGAGCAAGCTGAGTTTTGGGCATTATATAGCCGCAATGTTGCTACTTTCTGGGATGCTCAAATTGGTATCCGCCATGACACTCAACCCGAATCCACCAGCTATTTGGCACTCGGTGTTGAAGGGCTTGCACCTTATTTCTTT
>Ga0210050_1005080_pt1 | contig 10580 bp, 5 predicted proteins | sample CryGey132114_all_FD_185463 | JGI IMG/M metagenome (GOLD analysis project Ga0210050, IMG submission 185463) | Groundwater microbial communities from aquifer - Crystal Geyser CG22_combo_CG10-13_8/21/14_all (SPAdes) (version 2) | ecosystem: Environmental > Aquatic > Deep subsurface > Groundwater ...
TTTGCTAATTTTTGTCCGGCACCACTCTTTGCAATCATACCAGCTCCTCTACCGATCACTCCTCTACCAAGTAGTGCTGCTCCTCCCATGGCTGCACTCGCTGCTATACCAGCGATTGCTGTTGCCGCACCGCCAATTGCTCCGCTCATGCTCTTTGTAATTTTTACAGCATATACTACAAACCCAATCATAATTGCGAAGTTCACCATTGTTGCTATTTGTAAATTATCTTGTGAGGAATCGACTATTATAGAAAGTGTGTTTATCATTTTAACTAGAATATACATAAAAAAGAGAAATACCGGAGCTACCATTGATTGGTTTATAAGCTCGTTCCACCACTGGCTTGAGTATTTATTTAATGAAGGTAGTACCATTCCAGCAAATCCTATTGGAGAAGACATTAGTAGTATTACAATCATTAAAATTCTGCCTATAAAGAGTATTGAAGCATAAATGAAAGATACAGCCGTAATAATTACCAAAATCAAAAGCAAGAGTTTTGCCCCCAGTGCTGCTGAGTTTGCTTCTAGTCCTGAGAAAAAACCAATACTTGTAAAATTGTCCATTATTTTTAATCCATCCATTATTACTTCACTTAAGTTTGCACCGTCTACCGCGGCATAAAAACCAAGAGCAAGCATGTTTCCAACATCAAAAACAACACCAGCAATAAATTTACTAAAGTTTATAAGAAGAGCTGCTATTACAAGTCTGCTTAATGTTCTTTTATCAGCTCCCCCAGAAAGACCAAGAATTGTATTTATTGCTATATAGAGAACAATAAATATGAATGACATGTTTATTAAATCTCTGATTATTACCCATCCAGCGTCAATAGAAGAACCAACAGCAGAACCCTCCCCTATAAAATTAGATGTTTGTACACTAAACTGTAATGCTCCATTTAACAGCATTCCACCCAAAGCAACCAGTGCTCCAGCAACCCAGCGCAAAGCGTCTATTATTGCGCCAAGCAACTTCATTGGCCCGTAAGCGACAGCGCCGGCGGTGGTGTCTCCAGCAGATGCATATACTATCCTGGTAATAAATAAACCACCTAAAATTAAGCCGTTTAGTAGGGATAACTTTATTAATTTATACTTTTTGTTAATCATTTAGTCTTTTTAGTTTTTGCACAAGAAGTTCAATTTTGTTTCATGGTTGTTGTAACAAGAAAATATTTTTATATATCAGATCCAGGGTTTGGATTTTCTGGGGCACCATCACAAACATCACCGATGCCATCTCCATCCTTATCTATTTGGTTGGCATTATCACTCACAACACAGTTATCTAAGTCGTTTCTTATACCATCGCCGTCAATATCGTCATCACAAACATCACCAAGACCATCTGCATCTAAGTCTGTTTGATATAAACTAGGAAAGAATGGACAATTATCTAGCTCATTTGGTATACCATCCCCATCCCTGTCGTCCTCAGTGGCCGTATCACTGGTGCGTGGTCCAACTAATATTGGTGCAGACCATGATTTATTGTCACAAGTAATTGTGAATGTGATATTTGAATCTAAAGGAAGTGTTATTGATGAGCCGCTGGCCCTTAAGTCAACTTCTCCCCAATATTCACTCGAATTACGTGTACAAATAGCGGCTGAAGTGTTTATGTCCCATCTTATTAGAGCAGAATCACCCTCACTTAATTTAGCCGAAGGTCCGGTGTGACCAAAGTCCCCATACTCATAAGCATTGATTGTCTCTGTCCCATTTGGGCCCCACGATTCAACATACAAATATACTGGCTGTATTTCACAAGCAGCTCTCTCTGTTTGTTTGTATAAATCTACTGCCAAATTTACTAAGTCAGCAAAGCTCTTTTCTAAAGAGGAAACCTCGTTTACTGTATGTTTTTCGATTCCTCTAAATTCAGTGTCAAGCAACGATACTCGGTTCATTGTTACATCTTCCCCATCAACTTTTTCTATTGGCTCGTTTAGTGGTGGCACTATGCCGGGGGTTACATTATCAATAACGACCCTGTTTTTGCTTTTTGCGATACTAAATGTATAGAAATCATTTATTTGTAATGATTCTACAGCAATCTCAAATGCAAGGCTTAATTTTCTATTTATTTCATACTCAGACCGGTCTTTAAATTTTGCCTCTCTACCCATAAATAGTGTCCAAGGAGAAAGAATTGCAGCATAAACCCGCATTGCTTGTCTTAGGCCTTTTCTGGCTCCCGAGAGACCCTCGCCTCTTTCGTAGAAATAATCTTCCAATGCTTTTGCAAACTCTGTTCTTACTGCGGGCTTTACTCCAAGCAAATCAAGCCGTTCGTCTATATATTGATTAATAATTTCCCAAGAACCAACCCTGTCTGCCTTTGTGTATGCTGGTAAACCGAGCACAACATCAGTCTTTTCTTCGTGAGTTAGGTTTCCAACCGCCTGAGACCTATCTGTAGAGGTAATTTTTCTCATCAGGGTTGTAAAATAAGCTTTTATAGCCCTGTTTACGGCAGGGTTGTCTTTATGGCCGCCCCCTTCGGTTAGCGGTCGTGTCCATTTTTTATTGTCTTTTATACTAACCATTAAATAGTCCATTTCTTCTATAATTTCATTTGTTTTTTCAACCTTTAGATTAAGAATTAACATTAATCTTCTTATGTACCAAAGTATTTCGTTTATTGTTGTGCGCGTGTCGTTGTGGTCATAAGCAGGTAATCCACTGGCTAGGTTTGCAAGATTCATAGAAATAGCTCCTTCTGGATTTTCTAATGCTTCTATCATTTCATATACACCAGAGTTGGCCAGCGCCTCTCTGTAATTTATCAACCTTATACCAACATCCTCAAGCCCATCGTTTGTTTGTTGTATGTTCTCTTTACTAAATTTTTCATACAAATCATTTAATTTTCTTGCATCTGCTCTTACTTCTGCATCCAGCGCTACACATGACCGCGCTCTTTTGATTGTGAGAGGAACATTAACTGTGCCAACTATTTTTGTTGACCCTTTTGATAAATTTGACATACAACGAGCAAACTCTGAAAATTTATCGATTTGAGATACGCCGGGATCCGTCTCTTGGTCCATTTGTTCTTGGCACTGTCTTCTTCGTTCATCAATCGGAAGTATTGTTGTGATTGTTGTTAGATTTGGTAGAACTTGTTGAAATGCGTTTTCGGGATCTACGCCTCCCGTTTTTATACAATTTGCGTAAGTCTCAACCGTGAAAGATTCTTTGTCGCAAAGTTTTATTCCATGTCCCTCATAATCATAATATTTACTCATTGCTTCATACCCAATAAGTCCTTGAGGCATTATGTTGTATAAATCTCTATATTTTTTTGCATAAACATCTTCTACGGCAAGAGCGCTTTGTACTTTTGCTAATATTCTGTCAATCTCGTCAATTATAAAGTTTTCTTTTGCTGGCCCCATTGGTGATGCTTGGAGCAAACCTCTGTCTTTTTTGAATATCGAATTGAGTGTCCAAAATGTAAAATCATTAACTGTTTCGTTGAGCTCGTCCGCCATTTCTGCCCTTCTTGTCTCACTATTTATTGCATTTGTCACCACATCTCTCACGGTAGAAGCTGGAGTTATTATTATAGGATAGGAGCCATCAGAGCAGGTCGTTGCTGCTATTGGTTGCGAACCGTCCTTACATTGTTTCATTGGTAGATATCCACCACCATAAGCAAGTTCTCTGTCTTCTCTATCTTTTGCTAGAGCTATTCTTCTATCTCTTTCATTCCTTAGATAAGTTTGAGAATCAAGCGGATTACCGGTTGGATTTAGTGCGTACTGCATCCATCCGCCCCAACCACCAACACGGAAATCTCCCTCTACGAATCTTTGTGCTTGTTCTATACCGCCAAGGGCACTCTCTAGCGGGCATTGGTCTTCTTCTGTTCCTGGTGCAGTAAGTGGTAGTGGTAGTGAAAAACCAGAATACCCGGGATTTGAATTGTAGTATTGGTTGTATGTTCCAGCGTACAGGTCGTCCCTGTATATATAACAAGTTGATTTTACAAAAGCTTCTGAGGTAAGGAATCTATATGTTTCACTGTCTGAAATTTCTAGGAATCTACTGTATACATCTGTTAGGAATCCGGGGTTTCCTTGTTCGAATTCATTTTGAACCCAAAAGATTGTTGCTGATGTCATCATTTGCAGTACAACTTTGCCAGCATTTTGAGCAAGGTAGTCAAGACAGCTGTCCTTAAGGTTTGAGTCCTGATCGTTTGTAACCGTTGTAGATGAACCCCCTAACAAATTACCCAAAACACCTCCAATAAGAGGACCTACTACAGGGAGCGCTGTTCCTGCTATACCACCTAAAGTACCGATCACCTCACCAACTTTTTGCATTGTTTCATGATTTTGTAGTGGTCCTTTTACTAATGCATCAATACCAGCCTTTACCCCCATGGTTGCAAGAGAAGTAATCGCTGCATTTCCTCCAGCTTTTAGTCTTTCTTTCAAAGATCCTCCTCCACACACGGCGGTATTAATAGCACCTAATGCAGCATCCCTTAATACATCCCCTGTTGGGTTTTTTGGTTTTGCTTTCTGGGCATCTGATGTTGGTGTTGGGAGTACATAACCCTGACAAAACATTTCTTCATTTCCATCAGCAATACATTGCCAGTAATCATCTTCTGCATTTCCACTTTGTGCAAAAACCACAGAAATAGGAGCAAGGAGTAGTTGTATTACAACAAACATTGAAACAAGAGAATATGTCCAAAAGTATTTTTTATTATTCATATTTTTTAATAATGTTATTTAAATATAGACCGATTTCATTAAAAATGATGTCGTTTTTTGCTGTTGCTGTCCTATAATTTTCTATTGCAACAAGCGCTGATATTGGGTCACTAAAAACTTTCTGCATATCTCTCACCGATATGGTGATTATGTTGTAGTTATTAACAGCATCTACATGTTTTTGAGAAAAAACCTGAGGAACACTTATGTCTAAAAGTTTTTGAGTGAAGTTTTTGTATTCGTTTATTATTCCAGGAATAGGTGCCAAAAAAGAAGTGTCATTTGTTTGTATGGCCAATGCCACCAAATCAAGCTCATTTTCTGTCATGTTGTTTGCGTGCTCAATAGAAGAGTCAAAAAGGTTTTCAAAGTATTTCGCAATATTTTCGTCTGAATCACTAACCACTTTTATGTCTTTTATTGTGTATTTTTTTACTTCGTATTCTAGTGTTTCAGCTATTTTGGCAACGTGAGCTCTCATGTCTTCGCTTGCAGTAAAAGCGCCATTCGTGGTTTTGCTTCCGGCAACCAGGACAGCATTTGGCAGTATTTGGTTAAATAAATACTCTGTTTTGTTGATATTGCTTTCTAGGTTTTTATCCACGTCGTCTTCTACGCTCTCGCCCCCACCGCCTATTATTTTTATAAACCCATCTTTTACGATTTGTATAGTGTCCTTTTTTAGTATCATGGTAGAGACTAAAATAGCTATCACAACGATTAAAAGAGCCACGATTTTTTTACTAGGCATATAGTCCTCTATCATATATAGAAAGTATATCAAAAAAAGACCCATTAATTATGTCAAATAGGTCTTTGTTGTGGATAATAATTCTTTGTTTTAAGGATATCTCGGAATACGAAGAATTAAGAATTAAGAATTAGGAATTAGGAATTAAGAATTAAGAATTAGGAATTACGAATTAAGAATTACGAATTATGATGTGATCAATTCGAATAGCCACAAATTAACTCGCGAATTACTACAATATCCACGAGAAGTAATAGTATGATCTAAATATTTCTTCTTATTAACTATTTGATTAGCTTGGCCAACTGAAGCCACTTTTCAAGAGACAAATCTTCCGCCCGAGTGTTTGTGCTGAGGTCAAGTGAGCAAAAAGCGTCTTCTAGAGCATTCTTTGGAAAGCTCTCCTCTAGGTTTTTTATAAGCTTCTTTCTTTTGTGAGCAAATCCTGATTTTACGGCTATAAAAAAGGTTTTTTCATCAATTTTGGTAAATCTTTTTCTTGAAATATTGTCTATATTTATCACCACAGAATCAATTTTTGGTTGCGGAAGAAAGTGTCTTTTGGACACATTTTTTACTATTTTTGGTTCGCCATATGCTTTTACAGAAAGAGATAAAACACTTTCTTTACTCCGCCCACTGGCGGACTTTGCCACAATTCTTTCCCCCACTTCTTTCTGAATCATTAGTGTCATTTGCTCTGGCTGGTGTTTTGCGGTGAGAAATTTTCTGATAATCTGTCCTGTTATGTTGTATGGAATGTTTGCAACTAGCTTATAGGAGAATACCTGCCTGCCGGCAGGCAGGGCTTTTAGCTTATAGTTTTTTGGGTCAAATTTTAATATGTCTTCGTTTACTAAAATAAGTTGTTTTGATTTTATTTCTTTCTTAAACCTTTCCTTCAAACCAGAAAATAACTCATTGTCTTTTTCTACCGCTATTACTTTTGCCTCACTTAGAAGTAAGAACTGCGTAAGCATCCCCTGTCCCGGTCCAATTTCTAACACAGTGTCTTTTTTTGAAAGTTTGCCAAAACCAACAATATCCTTTGCGATATTTGTCGACGTCAAAAAATTCTGCCCCAATGATTTTTTATACATAAAAAATAAATTCTAAATTCTAATATCGAAATTCTAAATAAATACTAAATCCTAAATTCTAAAAATTAAAGTCTACGGACTACTGACTTCGGACCACTGACTTTATAGACTTTATGAGCTTTATGGACTTTATAAACTACAATTTATTTTTAATCCAAATAAATTGTTTTTATCGGCTTTGACTCCCCAGTATCAATCACATCTTCGCTAATATCGTCTAAAAATCTTGAAGGCATACTGTATGTACGTGACCCAAAAATTGTTCGCATTGCCGCCTGTGTTAGAAAAACTTTTTTCTTTGCACGAGTGATTGCCACGTAGCACAATCTTCTTTCTTCCTCCTCTTCTTCAAGAGACACACCGTCTCTTGTCTGAGGAAAAAGTCCTTCTTCAAGTCCTGTGATGAATACAACATCAAACTCCAAACCTTTTGATGCGTGTATCGTCATGAGACGCACTCCGTTTTTTGCTCCCTCCAAACTATCTTGGTCGGACGCAAGAGCCACATCATCCAAAAGTCTCACCACCCCTTCTTCTGGGCTCATCGCATCGTATTTTGTTGCAAGAGTTATTAACTCTCCTATGTTTTGAATTCTTTCTTTTTCTTCTTCGTCTTTTTTTAAACCAAACTTTTCTAATTCATTTTTTATACCAGAATTTTCATAAACAAAAGCAACAAATTCACTTGGTTTTAATATGCCAATTTGTGATTTGATTTTAGCAATTATTCTATTAAAGGATTCTACCTCGGCACGCACTTTGTGGCTTAATGTGGCCGTTTTTCCAGCCACAACTTTAGCCAGAGTCACTTTCCCTATACCACGCCTTGGCACATTAATGACACGCCTAATGTCAGCAACACTTTCAGGATCTACACCAAGTCTTATGTATGAAAGGATGTCTTTTATTTCTTTTCTTTCAAAAAATCTTGTACCTAAAAGATGATAAGGTATGTCGTGCGATATCATTGCCTCTTCCAGTGCCCGTGATTGAAAATTTGTTCTGTATAGAATTGCTATGTCTTTTAGTTTCGTCCCGGAGTTTTTTAACTCTGTAATTTTTTCTGCCACATTTCTTGCCTCGTCGGCCTCGTCATATGCATAAATTACTGAAATCTTTTCTCCATCTTCATTGTCTGTGAAAAGGGTCTTGTCTTTCCTCATTGTATTTTTTTCTATTACGTCTTGTGCGGCGCGAAGAATATTTTTTGTTGATCGGTAATTTTTTTCAAGCAAAACAACTTTTGAATTTGGAAAATCATCTTCAAACCCAAGTATGTTTTTCATGTCAGCGCCTCGCCATGAATATATATTTTGATCTCCATCGCCGACGACAAAAATATTTCTATCCTTTCCCACTAGTCGCATTGCTATTTCATACTGTACAGCATTTGTATCTTGATATTCATCTATATGTAAATGACTCCATTGGTTTTGATACTTCTCTCTTGTTTCTTGGTCTTCTAGAAGATGCAGAGTCTTTAAAAGCAAATCATCAAAATCAAGAGACCTCTCTCTTTTTAGTATTAGTTCGTATTCTTTCCATACAGGAGAAACAATTCTTGCGACTGCAGGGTTTCCATTATCAATCTCATACCTGTTCGGATCCAAATTATCTCCTTTTTGTTTTGAAATTATTGATTGTATTTTAGAAGGACTCCATTCTTTTGTGCTTATACCAAGTTTCTTCATCGCTTCTCTTATTGCAGAAACCCCATCTGATCTGTCATATATTTTGAATGTGCGCGGAATTCCTATTTTTGTACCGTCCGCCCTTAATATGTGGACACCAAGAGAATGGAACGTGCTTACAAAAGGTATTTTTTTATCATAGTAAGATCCAAAAGCTGGTCTGTTTATGTGTGTGTTATTTTCAATACTTGATAAAACTCTTTCTCTCATTTCACCCGCAGCTTTATTTGTAAATGTAATAGCTAAAATGTTTTCTGGGGAGACTCCGTTTTCTATTAAATTTATAATTCTTGATACTAATACCTTTGTTTTTCCTGCACCGGCTCCGGCCAATACCAAAATCGGTCCAGATGTATGCTCGACCGCCTCTTTTTGTGCGGGATTTAAGTTTGGTTTTCGGTCTACGTTCATTTTTTACTATTTACTAACTATAAACTAAAAACAATTAACTATTAACTGAATACAAACTATAACACAAAAGAAAATTAGGCATACTTTTGGATAAACTGTCCATATTTGGTCTTTTTTTGGCTCTAAAAAGGCACATTTTTAGTATTGACATATTTTAAAAAATAATGTAAGATTAGATATCCACAGAAGTTTTCAATAGTCGTTGACACCTCTGTGGGATTGAAATATATTCAATATACGTGGTACGCGAGTATTCACCGCCTTTCTAAAGTATGGCTTAACAAAGCCATATTGTTTGTTAAAAGGCCCGATAGGATGAAAAACCACTTAAATAAAGGCTTATTTTACCAAAGGAAACTAATACCGGTTCTACTTCAGACAATGACGGGTCACCCAAACCCAAGCACCGGTTCTTAATAAAAAATTATACAAGACTAATACTAGTCGAGGTTTTTACTGTTTTAAGTATTATTTCAATACCTGCTTCTGTGAATGCTGGGGTTTTTTCTTTCATATCGTCCGTTTTTGAAAAAGGATCTGATGTCGCATTTTCTAACAAAACTGAGGTACTAAAAAACTCACAAAACATGGCTTTGCTTCGTGCGGCCGTAAATCCAAACCCAGATCCAGCAAAAGGTGGCGGTAACATAACAATTGTTGGCGATATGGCTCTTTTGTCTGAGGCGGGACCTTCCGGGACGACAGCAGACATTAGTGATGAAAAAAACAACATACATGGAAATATTTCTCTATATGTTGTAAGAGAGGGAGATACTCTCTCGCAAATCGCAAAGATGTTTGGCGTTTCTGTTAACACTATTATGTGGGCAAATGGCACAGACAGAGCAACTTCAATACAACCAGGAGAAACTTTGGTGATTTTACCTATTTCAGGTATCCAGCACACAGTTAAGTCAGGAGAAACGATTGCAAGTATTGTGAAAAAATATAAAGGAGATTTGGCCGAAGTGCTTGAATACAACGGGCTTTCGAAAGATTCAAAAATTGCTGTTGGCGATGTGATTACAATACCAGATGGTGAAATCGCGTCTCCAAAAGTGGCTTCTACCTCTTCATCATCAAACTCTTATAGGGGAGGGTCTGGACCTTCTTATGCTGGTTATTATATAAATCCACTTCCTGGCTCACACAAAACACAAGGACTTCATGGATATAATGGTGTAGATATGGGTGCTCCACTGGGAACTCCAATACTTGCAGCTGCTTCCGGTGTTGTTATTCTAAACAAGGATTACGGATGGAATGGTGGTTATGGTAATTACGTTGTTATTAAACACGACAATGGCACACAAACTCTCTATGCACACAATTCAAGGAATATTGTTGTGGTTGGCCAGTCTGTCGTACAGGGGCAGATTATAGGATATGTTGGCTCAACTGGTAGATCCACCGGTAATCACCTGCACTTCGAGGTGCGTGGAGCAAAGAATCCTTTTTAAAATAAGAAGTGAAGCGACTATAATTAGAGACGAGGAATAAATAAAAATTTAATTTTTATTTAGACCGAGTGAACTAATTATATCTAGATATGTTTTAAAAAGTCCTCCTTTAATTTTGCTTTTAAATAAAGTCAAAAAACTAAACCGCCATTGGCGGTTTTTGCTAACTTATAAACCCAAAGTCAGGCCGGGGAGTGTGTAGAATAGACAACCACCAGCCCATGGGCCGACACCCGTTACTACTTTTGGAGTATAGTAATATCAATAATTATGTTTTATTTATTCAACTTCAGTTAACTCCTCCCCAAACCCCTGAATTAGGACAGATTAGTTTCTAAATTATACAAGCTTGGAATTTTAAATCCAATTACTTTTCTCGGTCGGTCGTTGAGGAAAGAATGAATTTCATTCATTTCTTCCTCTGTA
>Ga0210050_1005082_pt1 | contig 10579 bp, 11 predicted proteins | sample CryGey132114_all_FD_185463 | JGI IMG/M metagenome (GOLD analysis project Ga0210050, IMG submission 185463) | Groundwater microbial communities from aquifer - Crystal Geyser CG22_combo_CG10-13_8/21/14_all (SPAdes) (version 2) | ecosystem: Environmental > Aquatic > Deep subsurface > Groundwater ...
TAAGGTCTGGATTTTATCTTCCGGCACATAGCTGGAAGCAAATTCGTTGGATCTTAATAGCCCGGCAATGACAAAAGCGTCAATATCATCGGTTTTGGCTTTTTTGCGCAGGGCTTCACGGAATTTAAAGGATGGGCTTGCTCGGATTTGGAAAAGATGGCCTTGGGAAAGGCATGGACTTTAACAGGCCCGAGGATTTTTACCTTAAGATGGCTGCGAATATCGTGTTCGGCGAAAAGGCTGATGGAAGCGACAGCGTGCCTGAGGCAGATGAAAGAGAGATGGAAATATTTGTGAATGCAAGAAGGCACCTTGATAGATCAGTTTTTGATTTACAGAAGTGGCAGAATGCCTGCGGCAGCCGGTATTTCAGGAAGGTGGCATATATTCTGAACCGCGGAGGCAGGTTCCAGGATTATGGGAAGTCTTACGACGGCGAACAGCTGAAGAATAAATACGGAAGGCTCATTAATATGTATTGTGAAAAGGTCGCCAAGTCTAAGAACTCAATGACAGGAAAGCCGTATCTGGGGCTTGCCGGGTATCTGCCTATAAGTGACTGCTTAGGAAGGCCTGTCGAAGACGAAAAAGAAGGGTATGACATGCACTTGATTACCTATAGAGAGATAAGCCAGTGCAAGTCGAGGACAGTTACTAATTACTGGCTGTCAGGGCTATTGCCGGAAAACTTTATCCTTGTAAATACGCAGGATGCCGTAAGGATGGGTTTAAAAGACAGTTCTAGTGTCAGGGTTTTTTCGAAATCTAATACGGAAGGCGTCTATGACCTTAAAAACGGCAAAAAGATTCCAATGATAGGCAGGATAAAAGTCACAGAAGGTATAAGGCCTGGCATAGTTGCATTTTCGCTTGGCCATGGCAACTGGGCAACAGGCGCAAGTGATGTGGCAATAGACGGGTTACTCATAAAGGGAGATCCAAGGCGCGGGAAAGGTGTGCATTTAAATGCAGCCATGCGCATAGATCCGTATCTTAAAAATACCTGCCTGCTTGATCTTGTAGGAGGAAGCGTTTCGTTTTACGATTCCAAGGTAAAGCTGGTCAAGGTATAGGAGGAGCATTTTATGCCAAAGATTCTAATAATTGACGATGATCCTGATATTTCTGAAGCAATCAAGGTTGTTCTGGAAACCAAAAATTATAAAGTAGATAACGCTGGAAGCGGCGAAGAGGGATTGAAAAAGGTAAAGCTTGATAAGCCAGACCTTATAATTCTGGATGTTATGATGGAGACCGGCGATAAGGGTTTTGATGTTGCCAGGGAATTGAAAAACGATCCTTCCAACAAGGGCATCCCTATTCTAATGCTGACAGCAATAAAAGAAAAAACAGGCCTTGACTTCAAGAAAGAGGCAGGTGATGAAGTATGGCTTCCGGTAGATGATTATGTAGAAAAGCCCCTTAAGCCTGAAGAACTAATAGCCAAGGTGGAAAAGTTATTAAAGCCACATTGATTTTTATTTGTGTCCAAATTAAGACTCTAACATCGACGGAATTATTCTTTTAAGACATCATTTTCAATGTTGTCATTGCGAGGAGCGAAGCGACGAAGCAATCTCAAAAACGGGATTGCTTCGTACCGACTTCGTCGGAACTAGCAATGACTGTAATTTGGACAGCAATGGCTATTTTTCATTATTAAAGTCTTTTTTCGAAGATGCCCTCATACATACCGCATAGAATCAATATTTTGTTAGCTGGGTTTTTTCTGATCTCGCAATTTATTGGCTGCTTCAACAACGAAGATATCAAAAAAGTTGATTTAAACAAAGTTGAAGAAATAGAAAACCAACCTAAAGAATCTTTAAGGATAAAAATCGGGCTTGTGCCTGAAGAAGATATCCGCAAGATGGCTCAAAGGTATCAGCCGTTGGTTGAATATTTAAGTAAAAAGATAAATCAAAAAGTAGTACTTGTGTTTCTGGATACTTATGGGGAGGTATGCGATAAATTTATCTACAAACAGTTAGACGCGGCATTCTTTGGAAGTTTTAGTTATGCACTTACTCACGTTAAGGCAGAGGTAGAACCGATTGCCAGGCCTGATTATTATGGGACTTCTACTTATAGAGGGCTTATTATAGTCAGGGAAGATAGCAGCATAAAAAATGTCTCGGATATGAAAGGTAAGAGATTAGCTTTGGTACATCGGGCAACTTATGCCGGATATCTCTATCCCTTATATTATTTTAAAAAACACGGAGTTGAAAACTTACAAGATTACTTTTTTAAGGTTACATATGCTGGCAGCCACGATAAGGCAATTTACAGCCTTTTAAGAAACGAGGCTGATATAGCTACGCCCAAAGACCTCATATATCAAAGGATTATCAAAGAAAATCCTGACTTAGAAAAAAAACTTACAATTCTATCTGCCTCAGATTCGGTCCCGTCTAATACTCTCTGCGTAAGTAAATATTTAGAGCCTGGCTTAAAGAATAAGTTAAAAGATGCCCTGTTAAATTTAGATAATGACCCAGAGGCAAAAGTAGCCTTAGAATCCTTAGGCGCGGCCAGATTTGTTGAAACTAAGGACACAGATTACCAGAATCTCTATGATACAATAAAGGCATTAGGGATAGATTTAAATGCTTATCCCTATTACGACAGGTCTGATATAGGTTTTGATATAGAAGAAACCAGCCGGTAAGCTAAAGAATAGCTGGTTCCCTGCGAACCCTCGTTAGTGATATACAAGGTATCTAAGATTTTCACATATGCAAGGAGAAAGAGCAGGAATATGCAGAAGAGCCTAAATAAGACAATTAGCTATTGGAGCCTGCGCAGGAAGATTTTGCTGACTATGGTTTCGCTTCTTTTGTTATTTGGATTAAGCAGTGTATGGGTTACCCGGACAATTTTACTTACTGTATTAAAGGCGGAATTTCAACATAAAGGCCTGAACTCAGCCAGAAGCCTTGCTGCCAATAGCATCGTAGATGTTTTGACCCAGAATACAAGCCGGCTTAAACAATTAATAGTGAATGAGAAAAACCTGGATAAAGATATTGCCTATGTATTTATTATTGATTCCTCAAGCCGTATAATCGCGCATACCTTTGATAAAGGATTTCCTGTAGATTTAGCTAAAGCCAATAATTCAAAACCCGATAAACCTTTTAATTCCCAGTTGTTAGACACCCAAATGGGGGTTATTTATGATATTGCAATTCCTGTTCTTTCGGGAAAAAGCGTACTAGCTTATGTTCGTTTGGGGCTTTTGCAAAATAATATACAAAAGACTATTAATACAATTAATCTCATCTTTTTCAACATAACCTTTATTATTATAATAATTGCTGCAATTTTGGCTTATAAAGGTTCTTCATTAATTACCAAGCCAATTTCTAAGTTAGTTGAGGCAACTGAGGCGATCCAGAAAGGAGATTTTTCAACCCGCTTAAATGTCAAAGTTAAGGATGAGATTGGGATGTTGTCTTCTGCTTTTAATGAAATGGCCTCACAGTTAAAGCAGACGGTTGAAAAGATAAAACACCTTAGCGTGCTTGAAGAGAGAAACAGGATTGCTATTGATTTACACGACTGCTGCGCCCAGGATTTAGCCAATATTATAAAGAGGCTTGAGCTATGCGAAAAACTTTTTCAAAAGGAACCTGCCGCGGCTATTAAAGAGTTGCAAGATTTAAAAGAGACTACTAGAAGTGTCTTAAACAGGACGCGGCAGGTGATATTTGAGCTCAAATCCCCTGAGGATGCTGGTTTTGATTTATCAAGTAAATTAACTTCTTATATAGAAGACTACAAAAAAACAACTGATATCACGGTAAAGTTAGATATGCCTGCAACTATAAATAATATCCCACCTTTAAAAGCAAAAGAGATTTTTTATATAATCGCGGAGGCCCTTACTAATGTCAAAAAACATAGCCAGGCAAAGAATGTCCAGATAACTTTAAAATTAAAAGACAATAATAACTTGATGGCGGGTATTATAGATGATGGTAAAGGTTTTGAGACAAGCGATGCAAAATTATTTAGTGCAAATTCCTGTGGCTGGGGTATAATAGGAATGCGCCAGAGAGCGGCTTCTCTTGGAGGAGAGCTGGTTATTGATTCGTCTTTTGAAAAGGGGACCATGGTTTCAGTAAATATCCCTTTAGTTAACTAGGTTAAAGATATGACAGATGTTATTAGAGTAGTTTTATGCGATGACCACACGCTTTTTCGCCAGGGGATAAAGAAATTATTAGAATTGGAAGAAGATATTAAAATAGTAGGCGAAGCAAATAATGGCCAGGAGATGCTGAACATGTTAAAGAAGACCGGGCCTGATATAATATTGATGGATATCGGAATGCCTCTTATGGATGGCGTAGCAGCCACGCATAAAGTTAAAAAGATATCGCCTAATACCAGTATTATCATCTTGACTGTTTATGAAGATGAGCCTCATATATTTGAAGCAATCAAATCCGGGGCAATGGGATATTTTTTAAAAGATGTTTCCATAGAAGAATTGATAGGAGCGATTCGTAAAGTCTATAAAGGCGAAGCGCTGATTCAACCAATTATAGCCACAAAAGTCTTAAAGGAATTTGCTATGGCGGATAAAAGAAAGATTAAAAACGGAGATAAATTTTATAATAATCTGACAGAAAGAGAAAAAGAAATCCTCCGCCTGATTGTTTTAGGCGGCACCAATAAAGAAATAGCCGGAAAACTTGGCATTAGCGAAAAGACAGTCAAGAACCACTTAAGCTCTATTTTTTGCACGCTTCATGTTAATAACCGCACCAAAGCCGCAGTTTACGCCATAGAAAAGAAACTGTAAATAAAACCCAGATCAATTGTCATTGACGTCTAGGACTAAAGGCCTATAGAGATATAGGCCTTTTTATTTTTATCAAAAAGGACCTTTGGCACTTGTGGATATCGTAAAAATAAGTATGATATAGCCTGAGAAAGGAGATGGTAAAATGGCGAATTTTAAACTTAAAGATTTACCGCTGAGCGCAAAGCTCTTTATTAGTTTATTCTTGTGTGTCATGGGATTGAGTTACATAACGCTTCTGTTGCATATCTGGGTAGATACTGAGATGAAGGTTTCTATGATAATGGAGTCTTATGGCGCATTTGAATTCAGCGAATTAGTGGATAATGCCCACAGGTATATATTCTGGTTCGCGTTGACATTTGCGCCTGTTGTTGCCCTGCTGTTTTTTACTTCGTTTGGCGAAAAACTTAAAAGGTTTTTTGCTGTTCTGCCGATGCTTATGATTGTTTCTGATATAGGCTCGATGTGGCTTACCCGCTATTTGTCTAAAACATGGTTTTCCTGGCAGTTGTATCTTTCAGGCATGTCTTTGGCAGCGTTGTTTTTGATAATGTTTTTGCTTATAAATTATGACATTTGGTTTAAAAAAGTTAAATAAGAAAAGGAGAATTAAAAAATGGCGAAGGTTCTTAAAAAGAGTTTTACTGTAGGCTTGGGAGTAATTTTTTTCCTGGCGTTTTATCCTGTCAGAATAGCCCAGCATTTCTACGAAAAAGTGTTTCAGGGCGCATCAAAGACATCTATAGGCTGTGTTGAGGTATTTGCTGAGGCCTTTTACACTGTTGAAGAAGCCCTTAAGGTCATATTGCCAGAAGCGCAGGATATTAAGGAGGAAACAAAGGCGCTAAGCGAAGAACAGAAAAAATCTATTAGCTCCAAAGCTGGTGTGAAATTTAATCCGGAATTTGACAATGAATACCACATTTATATAGGCCAGGCCAATGGTCAGGCAACAGGTTATGCATTTGAAGATACGGTTAAAGGTAAGTGGGGGCCTATTCATTACATGCTGGCTTTTGACGCGGATGGCAAGATTAAAGATGCAATAGTGCTGGGATTAAAGGAAAGACGCGGCAGGCCGATTAAAGAGCGCAAATTTTTAGGCCAGTATATAGGAAAATCTATTAGTGACCCCATAAAGCTCAATAAAGATATAAAAGGAATAGGAGGAGCTACGATCTCTTCACGCCAGATGAGCAGTGGAATCAGAAAGTTAGTTTATGTCTTTAATGAATTATATAAAAAATAAACTTAGTGAAGAATATTCTCTCAAGCGGATGCATTATCTGATGGATACTTTTCTATCTATCGAAGTTTTTTATGCTGACGAAGACAAGGCAAAGGAAGCAGTGGAAAAGGCATTCAGGGAAGCAGTCCGCATAGAATGCGTTCTTACGAGATTTAAGGACGAGAGCGAGGTCTGCAGGATCAATAATTATAGCTTTGACAAACCCCAGGTAATCGCCAAAGAATTGGCAAATTTGATATCAAACTGTATAGAATTTTCCAGGAAGACTAGCGGCGCATTCGATATTACTGTAGCGCCTTTGATAGAATTATGGGCCAATGCTGCTAAACAAAATATTGTTCCATCGCCGAATGAAATTAGTTCCTTATTACAAAATACGGGTTATGAGAATATTATTCTTGACTCTGAATCAAGCACAATAGCTTTTGCTAAGTCTTTATTAAAGATTGATTTTGGCGCTGTTGGTAAAGGTTATAGCCTTGACAGGATGGCGAAAATTCTAAAAGAAAATAAAATAGAAAAGGCAAGACTTGATTTCGGAGGCCATCTTTATTATATGAATTCGCAGGAGCATGAAGGAGAAGCTGTTGGCATAAGAAATCCTTTATGTCCGGATGAGGCCATAGAGGCCGTTACAATTAAAAATCAATCCATAGCTACTTCTGCTAATTACGAAAGGAACTTTAATGTACTTGGCAGGACTTATAGTCATCTTATTAATCCTTGCACTGGACAGCCTGTTGAAACTGATATATTAAGCGTTAGCGTGATATCTGATAGCGGCCTTGTTTCAGATATTCTTTCAACCGCGATATTTATCCTTGGGTTAAAGCAAGGCATGGAATTGATCGAAGATATGGATAATGTAGAGGCAGTGATTATAACCAATAACCGCGGAAGACCAGAGATACATTCTTCTCGGGATAGGGCGTTACACCTGCCTGACAGCAGGCAGGAAAGTGCTGCTCTTAGAAAGGGGGGAGGGGGATAATGTTTAAATCAGTTTGCGCAATGATGATTATGTGTTTGGCTTTGGCTGTTCCTTCAGTCTTTGCGGGATCAGACCAGGATACCCAAGATAAGATCAAGGCGTTACAAAACCAGATTGAGTCCATACAGGCGCAGCATCAGAGTCAAATTGAAGCGCTGCAGTCGCAGTTGAATACTTTAAAGAATCAAGTTACTGTTCAGCAGCAGGAGTTTCAGCAGAAGGACGCTAAAATAGCCAGCCTGGAAGAAAAGGTAAAGCCTTGGTTCGACAAAGGATTCAGTAGCAGCGAAGGATTTAAGTTACGCGATGCGATGGGATTAGAAGATGAATCCAAATTAAATATTGGCGGAGAAATAACTTGGCGTTATCGTCAGAATGAACATACTGTTGCGTCTAACCCCGGGTTCCAGTTTTATGAAACTGAGTTATTTATTGATGCCGCTTTACATGATAATGTCTCTACTTATGTGGAATATGATTTGATCCACGAAAACCATGCTCAGGTTGAGGATGCCTGGATTGATTTTCATACAAAGGAAGGGCCTCTTGCTTTTGGTGGCGGGACAGGGGTTAAAGTGGGTAATTTCCATTATCCTTTTGGTTGGGATAATGATGACGAAGAAGGTTATGTGTATGGAGGCCGTACTTCTTCTAACGTTCCGCTTATAAGAGGCGAGCGAATCGACGGCTGGAGACTGCGTGAAAGACAGGTTGGCCTGGCAGGGTCTTATAACTTTGATCTATCCAGAGATTTGAATCTTTCAGCCACAGCAGGCCTATTTAACGGCACTGGTGATGCGAATCATTACTCAGGTTCGGACAAAGACCAGGCCAAAGATTACGTAGCTCGGTTAGAAGCAAAGTATAAGGATGCAGTATTTGGCACTTCTTATCTTTTTGCTCCTTTTACGCGGCATGTAACAGCTAATGCCAATAATACGGCGCATCTTAGGGATATTCGGCGTTACGGGGTGCATTTTAAATATCCTGACGTGACTTTTCCCAGCCAGGATATTTCTTTGGGTGGCAAGCCTTGTCTAATCTGGGGAGAGTTTCTCTGGGGAGATAATAATGATGCATATACTGATATAGCCGCAGCCAGTTTGACTCAGCATATGTATGGAGGTTATATTGAGTTGGACGTGGCCTTAAAACCGGATAAATTACTAGGGTTTCTACGCTACGACTATTATGAGCCGAATACAAAGGTTTCAAGGGATTATTCATATGGAATTACGCCTGGCGTTAGATTTAATATCTTTAACAGCACGGCTATAGTTCTCGAATATGAACTTTATGGCGGAGGCGATAATGCGCCTAAGAGCATAACAGACGGAGACAGGGCAGCGATACAAGTATCAACTCAGTTTTAATTATCAAAAATTTGTAAATAGGGAGAGATTGCTGTGATAACTATCAGGGTTGCATAAGCTTTCTCTCCCTATTCTGTAATGAAAGGAATTGTTTTATGTTTAAGAACGCTATCTATGGAAAGGTGTTTATTATTTTTTTATTAACATCTGTTTTTTGCGGTTGCGCAGCTTTGACTGTTAAGCGCGATGAGTCAAAGAATACAATGGTGTATCCCTATCCATGCGATAAGCTATGGGACAATCTTATCGAAGTGATTACTGAGCATGGAGATACAGTTGTTGTTAAAGATAATGAAAAGGGAATAATCTTTACGGGGTATGATGAGATATCTGTGGAGGAGTTGAAGCGCATTGCTAAAATGCCACCACTGTCTATTAGCAGCGGCCTTGCGGGAGCTTGGCTATATGCAAGAAAAAAAACAGATTATTCTATAAAGGCTATTTCCTCTTCGGAGACGCAGGTAAAAATGATCAGCTATCTTCAAGGTTATAATGCATCCGGCCAGAGATGGGTAAATATTTTTACTAATGGCGTGAAAGAAAAAGAAACCTTTGATGAGCTGCAAGACCTGTTTAAGAAAACGGATAATTAATAGCGTCATATTTTTGTTTTTTGTCATCAGCCTGCCAAAATTTCTTTATGCCCAAGACGGCAATTTTTACCCGCATAACTTAATAAATAATCTAAGAGGTTATTTTCTAATCTATTACTATCAAATTAAAGAAAAACATATCATCAGGCCGAGAGAACAGGTTTTAAAAGACCTCAAGAAAATAACAGCGCAATATTCAGAGATAGATAAAAAGCAAGTTCTTAATATGTATGACTTTGGCAATTTAAGCAATCTGCTCGATAAACATCTAATCTAACGGAAGCTCCCCGGGAGCATCTATAAACTTAACGAAACCGAAATCCGCGCAATTAGCGAATATATCTACGAACAGAAAAGAAATTGAATTCATTGTCGGAGTAATGTATAATTCAGGGGATGGCTAATGAATTTATGGTAGATGGGCTGATTGAGAGGCTATATTGGTTAATAAAATTAAGATGGATTGCAAGCACAGGCGTAGTTTTAACTGTTTTATTCGCAGAGCAGGTTCTCAAGGTTCCTCTTAATAACATTTCTTTATCCAGCATTGCCGCCTTCCTTACAATATATAATCTGATATTTACCCTGCACTTAAAGAGACTTGGAAAAAACAAACCAGTCCAGCTTCTTCTAATAGCCAATAGAATTGCCAATGTCCAGATCTCACTTGATCTCCTGAGCTTAACTATGCTCATCCATTTTTCAGGCGGCATTGAAAATCCCTTCATCTTCTATTTTATCTTCCATATGATTATCGCGAGCATCCTGCTTTCAAGGAGGGCGAGTTTCTTACAGGCTACATTTGCGGTTTTTCTCTTTACGCTGATGGTATGGCTGGAATATGCAGGTTTTCTAAGGCACTATTGCCTTAAGTGGTTTATACTGAGTGGCCTACATACGAATAAGATTTATATCCTTGGTGTGTCTTTTGTATTTATCAGCACATTATACTTAGCGGCATATATGGCGAGTTCCATCTCTGTACGACTAAGAGAGAGGGAAAAGAGCTTGAAGGAGGCAAATCTTCTTTTGGAAGAAAAAGACAGGATAAAGAGCGAATATGTTTTGCGGGTAAGCCACGACATAAAAGAACACCTGGCAGCTGTGCAAAGTTGCGTTGAGCCAGTAGCAAGCGGTATAACAGGGGCCCTTAATTCCGGGCAGAAGGATTTGCTGGTAAGGGCTAAAGATAGGACAGATAAGCTTTTGTTTTTTGTAAAAGCACTTCTGGAGATAACGCGAATAAAGCTTAGTAAAAATATAGAAATGGGATATTTTTCTTTCAAGGATACCGTGGATAATGCCATTGCTTTTGTAGAAGCAAAGGCGAAGGCTAAAGGCATAGAGATGGCCTTTCACATGGATTCTGGCATAGATCTTATTTATGGTGCCCAGATTTACATAGAAGAGACAATAGCGAATATCCTTGCGATCCTGTAAAATAGTTTGCTGACTTTCATATTTGCTCATTGACAAAAAAGCAGAGCTTAGTAACCTTATGTTGTTAGGACTAACTAGCAACATAACCAGGCCACAAGGCCCAGGGAGGTTACATGG
>Ga0210050_1005087_pt1 | contig 10568 bp, 9 predicted proteins | sample CryGey132114_all_FD_185463 | JGI IMG/M metagenome (GOLD analysis project Ga0210050, IMG submission 185463) | Groundwater microbial communities from aquifer - Crystal Geyser CG22_combo_CG10-13_8/21/14_all (SPAdes) (version 2) | ecosystem: Environmental > Aquatic > Deep subsurface > Groundwater ...
TGGCTGTCGTTTCTGTATTGCGAGCATTGAATGCATTATGCTATCATGACGCAAATAGTATGAATCTGCCTGTGAGGTAGATTATATGTCACATAACAATCAGACAAGGAATCTAATGGCACACGCTATTTAATCAAATATTCTTAACCAGCGCTTTTCGCATTACCTCAACGGGCGCTTTTCTGCCTGTCCATAATTCAAACGCAAAAGCGCCCTGCCACAAGAGCATACCGAGCCCGTTAAGGGTTTTACACCCCTTCTTTGAAGCCTTTTGAAGCAAAGGAGTGTTTTTATAAATCAAATCGCAGACAACATGCCGCGGTTTCAGAAGATTTATATCAACTGGCAGCGGGTCGCCTTTTTTCAATCCAAGCGGCGTGGCATTTATTATTATGTCAATGTCTTTTAGCTGACTGCTGATAGCTGACTGCTGATAGCTGAATACATTCCCTTTAATCTTTTTCAAAGCACTGATTAGTTTCCCTGCCTTCTTCCTGTCTATGTCATACAAAAACAATTTGGATGCGCTCCGGCAAAGATAATATCCTATTGCCCGCGACGCCCCGCCCGCGCCAAGTATAAGAACGTTCTTATCTTTTACAGATATGCGAGCCTCGGATAATAACTTCATAAAGCCTCTGCCGTCAGTGTTATAACCAATAAGTTTATCTCCGCCTGAGGCGGACTGATTTACTATCGTATTAACGGCGCCTATGAAAGCTGCCTCTTTGTCAACTTTGTCAAGGAATGGAATCACCTTTTCCTTGTGGGGCACAGTCACATTTACACCCGTGAGATTAAGCGCCCTCACTGCCTTTACCGCATCCTTTAAGAGTTCCGGCTTAACAGGGAATGTCAGATAACAACAGTCAAGCCCGAGATGCTTAAATGCCGCATTGTGCATTGCAGGCGAAAGGCTGTGCTCAACAGGCCAGCCAAGCAAACCAAGCGCCTTTGTCTTCCCGCTTATTCTCAGCATACATCCTCCATTCCTTTCATAAGGCCCTCCGGCGTGGAATCTATCACCTTAACTTTTATGCCAAGGGCATTTTCAATATCATCCTTTGAGGTGTCATCCAGCAGTATATCCTCTCCTTCTCTCAGAACAGTATGAGGGACAAACAGATAGTCGCAGCCGTCTGTCTTATCGGATAAGGCCCTTATAATATCCCTTCCTGTCAAAAGTCCGGCAACTGTTATTGCCTTGCCAAAAAAAGTATTTTCCACAGCGATAACATTTATGTTTATGCCTTCTTTTTCAAACAGCCTGTCTGTAAATTTCTTGAGATACGGATAAAACGATGTCCCTGTAAAAGTAAGAAATTTCTTTTCCCGCTGACGGCTGACAGCCGATAGCTGGCGGCTGATTCTTTTTGTCTGCGACATGAACAGCGGAACCATCCCAATGCCGTTTTCTATCTGCGGCAGTTCTCCATATTCGCTTAATGCAGGGAAACTAACTCCTCCTTTTATGTACAACTCGTCTGCGCCGTAAACAACAGAGACCCCGTGTTTCTTCCTGAACCGTTTCTGAAAAGAGTCAATGATATCCAGCGCCCTTGCTGCATCCTCTTTTTCAACAGGTTTTATCGTCTGTTTCCTGTGCATAGTAATGCCGACAGGAACGACAGCAATGGAAGATACGTATGGATAGAACCCATAAAGGTCCCTTATTGTTCTCTGAAGCTCCTTGTCATCATTGTATCCGGGACACAGCACAATCTGGACATGCATCCTTATTTTGTTTTCTTTAAAGAACTTCAACTCCTTCAGGACGTCTCCCGCCTTAAGATTTCCAAGCAGCGTATTGCGGATGACTTTATTGGTTGAATGCACGGATATGTAAAGCGGACTCAGCCGCTGCTGCGCAATCCTTTTCTTGTCCTGCGCGCTGAGATTTGTGAGAGTCATATAATTGCCGTAAAGGAAAGACATCCTGTAGTCTTCATCTTTTATATAAAGAGATTTCCTCAGTCCCTTAGGAAGCTGGGAGACAAAACAAAATATGCAGTTATTAACGCATCTCTTTATCTTGAACGGCTTAAGTGTAATGCCAATGTCTCCGGCTTCTTTCGGCATGACTTTTAAAGACATTTTTTTGCCCTTTCTCACAGCAGCGATATTGAGTTCAGGTTCGTTCCTATAAAACATAAAGTCTATAGCGTCGTTAAGCCTGTGCCCGTTTATTGAAAGGAGCAAATCTCCGGGCAGAAGTCCTTCTGTCTCCGCAGCGCTTCCCGGCATAATTGCCTCTATTTCAACTCCGTATTTATTCTGCATTTGTCAATCTAAACCCTCTGTATATATAGTGCAGGCCCGAAATAATTGTCAGCGCCGCCGTCAGCCATATAAGCGCATTCTGGACGTCGGGAAGGAAGCCTGCGTTTATTTTGAGAAGCACATAGCATAAAAGCGCCAACTGCATAGCTATGGCAGCCTTGCCCGTTACCGTCGGCTTTACATTTGATATATGCGTTATCAAATAAACAAGCACCCATCCTATTACCACGATAACATCCCTGCTTATCACTGTTATCGCAAGCCACTTAGGCAGCCAGCCGTTGATAGAAAATATTATAAAAGATGTAACAAGAAGGAATTTGTCCGCAAGGGGGTCCAGAAATGTTCCAAGCTCCGTCTTTTGATTGGTAAGCCTGGCAATAAATCCGTCAAGGGCATCCGTTAATGCAGCAGCAATAAACATATACAGCGCATAATCATATCTTTTATATATGACTGCTATTGTAAAAAGAGGGATTATTACTATTCTTGCTATTGTAAGCGAATTAGGAAGATTCAGAACTCTCACAGCTGCCCCCACTTCAGTGTCAGTATTCAGTGCCAGTATTCAGTGTCAGTGAACTGTGTCGGTTACTGACACAGACACTAACCACTGACACTCATTTATGGAATATTAAAAGGTATTGTCCGGAACTTCAATTTCAATCCGAGTTTATTATAACACCTATTCCCAGTCTTTCCATTTTTTTTATTTACAAACGATAACAATGCGGCTGCATGACAGTTCTCCACAGAAAACCCATTGGCAAGAGAATCTCTAAACGCAGACTTCAAGTTCACCAGCGCGGAAGAAAGCCTGCCCCTTAAAAATTCTATCTCGCCCATGCCGAGTTTGCAGTATATAATTCCTCTGGGGTCTTTTGTCTTTCTGAAAAATCCATAAGATTGTCTGAAATAATCCATTGCCTTATCAAGTTTGCCAAGCATGGTGTATGTCTTGCCGAGACTCCAGAGGGTATATGAAAAACTTACAATATCGCCTATCTTTCTGTAAAGAATCTCTGCCTTTCTGAAATGCAAGAGAGCGCCTGAATAATCAGCCTTCATCCTCAAAGCATTCCCCATACCGCAGTGAGAATATGCAATTCCGAATGTATCCTTTAATTCAGAAAATAATTTATTGGCAGCAGTATAGTATTTAAAGGAATCGCCGAACAGCCCCGCCACTCTGGACACGCCTCCAAGTCCGCACAGATTATAGCCTATTCCATGCTTGTCTCCAAGCGTCCTGAAGAGCCTGAGTGATGCCTTAAACGACCTTAGAGAATCCGCGGCCTCCCCTTTGATGCGAAAAGCGCCGCCCTTAGCCCAGAGCACAAATGCCATTCCTTCACTGTCCTTTTTCTCTCTGTACACCTTCTCAGAACGAGAAAACATCTCCAGCGCCTCCTTCCACCTGCCAAGCCCCCTTACTGAAAGCCCGAGTCCAACCGCAGCATCTGCCGCCGCTGTCGTATCCTTCAACTTCCTGCTTATTTTTATTGCTTCAGAATAATTTTTCCCTGCCAGTTCATATTTTCCTATCATGCGATAGACGTCACCGATAGACATAAAACAGTACATTTGCCCTTCTATATCAGCATTCCTTTTGTATGCCTTCTTTGCCTTTTCAAAAAAGAACAAGGCATCATTGTATTTAGCCCTGCTTTTTAATTCCTCTGCGCGGTTGAAAAGTTTGTCTGCTGTCATAAAATAAATTAAGTTTTAAAGAGTCTCATAATTGAGTTTACATTGTTCCAAAAAATCTCCCCTCGCCCCTCTTTTCCAAAGAGGGGTATCCCTCCCTTTGGCAAAGGGAGGTTAGGAGGGATTTTTATAACTAACTTAGTCATAATTCTGCGATTGTTAATAATCTCTATTTAAGTATCTCTCGCAGTTTCTTTGTCAGTGATACATAGTCCCCGGAACTGAAAAACGCGGAACCCATGACAAGCATATCTGCACCTGCATCAGCAACCAATTGCGCATTGTCAGGTTTTACGCCTCCGTCAACCTCAATAAGCGTTTTAAGCCCTCTGTCTGAAATCATTTTCTTTAACGCCTTAATCTTGTCTATGACCTGCGGAATAAAACTCTGCCCCCCAAAGCCGGGATTAACAGACATCAGGAGGACAAAATCCACATTTTGAATAATATCGTCAATGCTGCCGAGCGGAGTTGCAGGATTAAGCGATACTCCCGCCTTTACCCTGTTTTCTTTTATTTTTTGCACTGTGCGGTGCAGATGCCTTGCAGCTTCAAAATGCACCGTAAGATAATCCGCTCCTGCCTTTATAAAATCATTCAGGTATTTATCCGGTTCTTCTATCATCAGATGCACATCAAGAGGAACAGATGTTATTTTTTTAATTGCTTCTACAATAGAAGGCCCGATGGTTATGTTCGGCACAAAATGGCCGTCCATTATATCTATGTGAAACATGTCAATGCCCGCAGCCTCCGCAGCCTTTATTTCCTCGCCCAATCTCATAAAATCAGCCGAAAGTATTGACGGCGCAATCTTAATCATTGTTCTTCCCCTTAAGAAAAATTCAATATTTTAAAATCTAAACGGTTTTCATTTTAACTCATATTTAATAATTATACAAAAATTAGTCTCGGTTTAGGTTGTCATCCATGTTGCTTTTACCTTTGTTTATATCTTATCAGTATCCGAGCCGTGAGTTCAGGATTGGTCACTAATTTCATAGCCTCCGGCGTTCTGCCTTAAGTTCCTTTTGAACTCCGCTGATGCTGATAAAGATTTTGTATTCTTTCATAACTCAACTCATTTCGTTATCAGATATCTTCATTATTCCTAAAACTATAATAATCGTTATTGCCGATAATAATATGGTCAAGCAAAGCAATATCAACTGTCTTAAGCGCCTCTTTTATGGCCGTTGTTACTCCTCTATCATCTTGGGAAGGCTTAAGCGTGCCAGCCGGATGATTATGAGCTATGATAACGCCTACTGCGTGATTATAAAGCGCCCTTTCTACAACCTTTCTCGGATAGACCACAGAACGATTAACTGTGCCAACCTTGAATGTTTCAACAGCTATTAACTGATTCCTGCTGTCTAAAAAGAGCATTTTAAACTCCTCGTCAACCCCGCCTTTCAATGACACTGTTAAATAATCATAGACGGCCACTGGAGATGAAAGCAGATTTCTGTTATGTATTCCGTTTTCCGCATAAAGAATCGCCACATCTTTAAATAATTTCAAAAAAAGCGCTGTATGCTCTGAAATTTCTTTTATGCTCTGAAGCTCTCTTTTGTCGGCATCCAATATGCCGTTTATCGTCTTAAAACGGGACAGCAATTCTTTGGCAATCGGTTTTGTATCCTTGCGGGGAATTGCGTAAGACAACGCTAATTCCAGCACTTCATAATCCAGCCAGCCATCTATCCCTGACTTTTCGTATTTCTCCTTTATTCTTTGGCGATGCCCGATATAACTTGGTTTTTTCGTTTCAATCATACTACCTCTTTTAACTGATTACTGCACTTCTCCCAATCAGGCATAAAAGCTAACATCAAGCTTTTAAAGAGCTTTCCATGATTTGGCACCTTCATATGAAGAAGCTCATGCAGCACAACGTAATCTATCAAGTTCCTGCGCTTCTCAAGGAGCTCGGAATTAAATGTAAGACGGCCGCTTCCCGAAAGCGACGCCCATTTTGTCTTCATCGTCCTTAAATGTATTTCTTTGGGCTCAACCTTAAGCTTAATCGCCCAATCCCACACAATGGATTTAAAATCCTTTGCTTCCATCTTTCAGCTATCTCCCGATTTTCAATATCTTATCCACAAGCGCAACAGCTTTGTCTTTATCCACCGCTTTAAGAAGAATCTTATACAAATTCGCGGTCAACTCCCGCGCTTCTTTGGCATTCTCGCACCAGTGAGGGTTTTGGCTAAACGCACCGTCAATCTGCACCGTTAACTCATCAGCATTTTCTATTTCTTCTTTTTTAAGAATCCAATATACGGTGAATCTCTGCGCGTCAAAATTCTTTTCAGCCTGTTCCTTTTTAGCCTGATTAATCTCTTCTATAATCTTCTCAAGCCGGGTTAAAGCCTCCTGAGTAGAGATTTGACGGTTGTCATACAACTCCACAACCACCTCAGCCCTCTCACCAATGGAAATCAGAAAGGGAAGTGAATCCTCGTTATCCAACACAAACTTTTCAATACTCTTTCGCAAGTTAATCACTTTTGTCTTATCTGAATCATCGTCTTTTTTTAATGCCTGCAAAGTATCTTCTTTAATCTCATAAATCTTATACGGCTTTGGTATATCATAGTTCTCAACCGCTTTGCGGACAAGCATCTGAGTTTTTCGCATGAGCTCCTTATCCACCACAACCCTCTTGGAAAATGCATTTCGGATAATCGTGTATAAGGACGACAGCTTCAGATACTTATCCATATAATCCCTGATGTCTTTATCAGGCGAAATAATCTCATACAGCATCTCAAGCCTTTTGTAAAACTTATAAAATGCCTCGCGCCTCTCCTTATCTGTAAAATACTCAACCGCCTGCTCAATCGCTTTGTCATCCATCCTGCCTTGAATAAAACGCTCGTATTCTTTGACATTATTGGTAATAAGCGAAATAAACGCCTCTTTTAACACGCTGATATTCTGAATAACGCTTCCGACCACATCCGAATCAAACGCCAATGCCTTCTCAAGCTTTTCAAATATCCCTACAAAATCGAGAACAAAACCAGACGGTTTTTTCAACCCTTCATCATCCTCATAGGGCCTGTTAACCCGGGCCATTGCCTGCAATAACGTATGATCCTTCATCGGCTTATCAAGGTACATGCAATAAAGAATCGGCGCATCGTACCCGGTCAAAAGTTTATCCGTCACAATAAGAATTTTTGGAAGCGTTTCTTTCTTCGGAAATATCTTGCCCTTAAGCCGTTTTTCTTTATCTTCACTTAAATAATATTGTGTAAGTACATCTGTATCATTATGGCCTTTTGAATAAACAACGGTTGAATATTCCGCAGGCAGATGCTTATCAAGTTCTTTCTTATAGAGCGCACAGGCCTCTCTGTCCACGGCTACAAGAAACGCTTTATATCCCATCGGCTCAACATTTTCCTGATAATGCTTGGCAGCAAACGCGGCTACTTTTTGCACGCGGTCATCTGATTTAAGAAAATTACGTAAGTTTACCGAGCGCTCAAGCAGCTTATTAAGCTCATCAACATCCGTTACTCCTTCCTGTTCCATAAGCGCGTAAAATTCCTTCTCCAGCATATCCTGAGGAACGCGAATCTCGCTTGGTGCAAGGGCATAATGCAAAGGCACTGTTGTGCCGTCTTCTATGGATTCAGCAATTGTGTATTTATCAAGATACCCCTTTTCATCATCCTTGCCAAACACCTTGAATGTCCCACGGCCGTAAGTGATTTTGTCAATCGGCGTTCCGGTAAATCCGAAATAGGTTGCATTAGGAAGCGCGGCCACTAAGTAGTTACCCAAATCGCTGCTGGTTGTTCTGTGGGCTTCATCAATTAGAACGAAAATATTATCCCGCGTATTAATATCTTTCTTCATATGCTCAAACTTATGAATCATGGAGACAATAAGCCCGCGGTAATTTGAGGCAAGGAGTTTTTCCAAATCCCTCTTTGAATCGGCAATCTCCATTCCTTCGCCGTCTTTAAATCCGTAGGCATCAAGGTTTCTGAAAAGCTGGCTCTCAAGCTCGTTGCGGTCAACCAGCATAATAACAGTCGGCTTTTCAAAAAGCGGCTCTTTTAAAATCTTCTCAGCCGCCACAATCATGGTAAAGGTCTTGCCTGAGCCTTGAGTATGCCAGATAAGGCCGGTGCGCTTTACCCTATCCTTTGCCCGCTCAATAACCTTCTCAACCGCACGGGTCTGGTGCTGGCGCAGGATAATCTTAAAAAGCACATCATCCTTGCGAAAGAAAACAATATAGTCCTTGATAAACTTAAGTATTCGCTCACGGTCAAAAAATGTTTTTACCTTCTTTTCAAAATTACCCTTTTCAACATCTTTCCAGTTAAAAAGCCCTTTTCTATCTAAGCTCCATGTTACCCCATAATAAAAATCAAGCATATGCGTAACATCAAAAATCTGGTTATGTGTAACAATCTCTGGCGTTTCACGGTGATACCGCCGGATCTGGTCAATTCCTTCGGCAATGCCCTCTTTTTTATGCGCGCCTTTTGTCTCAACAATAATCACCGGGATTCCGTTTATGAGAAGAATAACATCACACCGATTTGTATAAGTGCCATTGGTATACTGCCACTCGTCAGTAACATGAAATCTGTTGTTAGTAATATTCTCAAAATCAATCAGCTTTATATTGACCTCGCGTTTCTCACGTTCATGATAAACGCTCATTTCACCTTTCAGATAACGTAAAACGTCGCTATTACCCTCAATGGTTGAGCGGACATTCTCCAAATCCCTGATGATACCATCCGCTTTGGCTTCATCCACAATGCCGGGGTTAAGTTTTACAAGCTGCTCCTTTAATACCTCGTAGAAAAAAAGACCAGTTTCCCCGCGTCGAAGTTCTACCGCATTATCGCGGTTCACATACTCCCAGCCAATTTTTTCAGCGTATTTAATTAAGGGGTTCTGAACAGAAGCTTTCTCGCTCATTTCTTTTCCTCAAGAGATAATCTCAACATCTGTTTTTCTTTTTCTATTTCATCCTGCAGTTCTTTTTCACTTGGCAAATAGAGTTTATACTTTGAGGCGAATAATTTTTTATTGTCTTTAAGCACTGAATATTTAACTACGGTTGCGTCTTTTTCTGTGCAAAGAATAATACCGATGGTCGGATTATCTCCGGGCTGTTTCATTTTATCCTCAAACATGCGGACATACATATCCATCTGACCAATATCCTGATGCGTCAATTTAGTGGTTTTAAGGTCAATGATAACAAAACACTTGAGAAGATAATTATAAAAAACAAGGTCAATATAAAAATGCTGTGTTTCGGTGGATATACGCATCTGTCTTGCAACAAAAGAAAAACCGCGTCCCAGTTCCAAAAGAAATTTTTGCAAGTGGTCAACAAGAGCCTGTTCAAGCTGGCTTTCTCGCAAATGAGGCATTTCTCGTAGTCCCAAAAACTCTAACACATACGGATCTTTGATTTGTTCTTCGGGAGATGCAGACAGTTCTTTTGCCCGCATGTCAGCCTCACGCTTAACAGGTTTCTTGTTTTTGCTTACCAGAAGACGCTCGTAATAAAATGAATAGACTTGCCGTTCAAGCTGTCTTGTGCTCCAGTTGGATTTCGCACATTCTTCTAAATAAAAATCTCTGGCGTTTTGTTTATCAACTCTTAACAGTATTTTATAATGTGTCCAGGACAATTCTCTCCGCAGTGCGGAGAGAATTGGAAAATACAGGTAAAACTGTCTCATATTCCACAAACTCTGAACAGAAAAACCCGAGCCAAAATCTTTAGATAATTTCAAGGATAATTCATTAATAAGCTTTGTTCCGTAATCAGCCTTCTTTTTCCCCTGCTGTTCGCTTTCTACAATTTCCCTGCCGATATGCCAATACGCTTGAACCATAACGAAATTGACATGTCTATAGACATTGTGTCGGGCTTCTTCCAGAATGGATTTGATTTTTAAGTAGCATTTGTTATTTTTGATCTCTGGTTTTTTACTCATTTCTTTTCTCCCGAAATTCTCCACGCACTGCGTGGAGAATCCTATTCATAGTCTTCTCCAAAGTCTATATCCTTCACCCGGACCTGACCAGTCATGAGAAGCTGAAGCATGGATTTGAAAAAAGATTCCAAATTCATTTTTTTTATATTCTCATTACAAATCTTTTGATCGAGCTGATAAAACACTGACGCTATTTCTTTTTGTTCCGCTATAGAGGGCAATCCTAATCTAACTCCTTTTATCCTTTCAACGCCAACACTTGCTTGATTCACATGGCGCTGGCATATACTACGAAAATATTTGTCAAACCATTTTTTATGCAATAATCTTGCTAAATATAAAGGTACCAGTTTGTCTTTCTTTGAAATTCTAATTATCGTCATATGGTTTGATAAAACTGCTTCTTTTTCAGCCTGCCACAAAGCTGTTTTGCCGACAAGTTTCTCACTATTAGTATTGTTAAAAATCACATCCTCATTTCTTAGCAGATACGAATCGATTTTTTTGTCAGTCTGAATATGCTTAACTGTGTTTAAATCGATATATCCCTCGTCCGAAATATTGAATGGCCTTAACTGAAGGATTCCG
>Ga0210050_1005090_pt1 | contig 10567 bp, 10 predicted proteins | sample CryGey132114_all_FD_185463 | JGI IMG/M metagenome (GOLD analysis project Ga0210050, IMG submission 185463) | Groundwater microbial communities from aquifer - Crystal Geyser CG22_combo_CG10-13_8/21/14_all (SPAdes) (version 2) | ecosystem: Environmental > Aquatic > Deep subsurface > Groundwater ...
GCAGGTTTCGGACAAAAGAAATTTTTCTGTACCTGAAAAACTTGTCAAAATTTCTGAGGATGGGGTTATTTTTGATTTTAACGGGAAAAATTTTGAACTAACTCCGGAGAAATCCATAAAAATCCAAAAAGATCTCGGCGCCGATATTATCTTTACTTTTGACGAATGCACATCACCGTTTAACTCTTACGCTTACACTAAAAAAGCAATGGAACGAACTCATCGCTGGGCAATTCGTTGCCTCAATTTTTTTCATAGTCATAGTCATGGTCATAGTCAATCTTTGTTCGGTATTGTCCAAGGTGGGATTTTTGAGGATTTAAGAAAAAAATCATCGAAGTTTATCGGTTCTTTAGCTTTTAACGGTTTCGGCATCGGCGGTTCATTCGGCGAAAAACAGATGAGAAAAGTTTTGAACTGGTCATTAAGCGGTTTAGCCGAAGACAAACCGCGTCATCTTTTGGGCATCGGGAAAATTAAGGATATTTTCATCGCGGTCAAGCAGGGGATTGATTTGTTTGATTGCGTGGTGCCCACCCGCGAAGCCCGGCACGCTGTTCTTTATACCAAAGCCGGTAAATTAAACATTGAAAAAGAAATTTTTGTCAAAGATAAAAAAATGATTGAAAAAAACTGTCAGTGCTGGGTTTGCCGTCAGGAAATTAGCCGCCAGGAAATTCGCCATTATTTCAAGACAGAACGGATTTATGGCCAAAGATTAGCCACTCTTCACAATATCTATTTCTTCAAAAATCTGTTCAGGGAAATCAGGGAAGCGATTATTGATAAAAGATTGGAAAAATTAGAGGAAGAATATTATAATTATAGATAGATTTGATTTTTAACGTTAAAGAGATAAAATAAAAATATGACAACCCTAAAAAGCGTTAACATTAGACATCGGGAGAGTTTCACGCGTCTGGAAAGATTTGCGGTTTGGATTACCAATCACATCGGCACGATGGGCTTTTTCTTCATTATTTTAACCTGGACGATGTTCTGGCTTTTTTGGAATGTTTTTACCCCCCCGGACTTTCGCTTTGATGTTGTTCCGGCCTTTGCCTTGTGGCTTTTTATTTCCAATATGATTCAACTTTTTATCCTGCCTTTGATTATGATTGGTCAGAATTTGCAAGGCCGGCACGCGGAACTGCGAGCGGAAAACGATTTTGAAATCAATTTAAAATCCGAAAAAGAAATTGAAACTATTTTATCCGAACTTAAAAAACAAGGAGAACTTATTTCAAAAATCTCAAAACGCTTAGAGAAAGAAAAATTCTAAGCTTTGGCTATAACTAAAGCGATTATTCTTTTAGCGCCGTTTGCTTTTAAGATTTTTACCGCTTCATTCATCGTGGCGCCGGAAGTGAAAACATCGTCAACTAATAAAATATTTTTATCTCTAATTTGTTCAGGATTTTCTATTTTAAAACAACCCGCCATATTTTTAATTCTCATTTCGCTGTCCTTTAATTTCGCCTGAGGTTTGTTGTTTTTTATTCTTTTCATATTTACAAATAACTCCAAAGCGAAGGTTTTAGCCACAATTTCAGCAATCAGTTTCGCTTGGTTAAATCCTCGCTGGCGCTCCCGGCGAGGATGAAGGGGAACGGGAACAACTACCGACTTCTGACTTTTGACCATTGACAATGACAAATTTGATAAATATTTTATTAGAATTTCGCCTAAAATCGGGGCTAAGTTTTTGAAGCTTTTATATTTAAAATAATGAATGAGGTTTTGGAGAACTAAATCGTCATAATTGCCGGCGGCGGCTAAAAGATATTGGCTGTCATAATGACAAATTCGTTTGTTATCCGCCAATCTGGCTCGGCAAATCGGACAAAATAGGGTATTATTAAATTTAACAGTTATCAGGCAATTGTCACAGATGAATTTGTTTTTATTCTGGAGATGCTTTTGGCAATTAAGACAAAGGGGAGGAAATAAAATATCCAAAATAATATCTTTAGCTTTTGTTAAAAACATAGTATAATAATACTATACAATATGTTTAATTTCATAAAATCTCTCATCGGCGCTCAATCCTATCTCGGTATTGATATCGGAACCACCTCAATTAAGATGGTGGAGATTTCGGGGGGTAAGACACAGCCGAAACTTCAGAACTACGGCATTTTGGAAAGCTACGGCCATTTGGAACGCTTGAACAACGCCATTCAAACCAGCTCTCTAAAAATAATGGAACGGGAAACCGCCAATCTTTTAAAATTGCTTTTTGATAAATTAAAAATTAAATCTCGTCAGGCCATTGTTTCAATTCCGACTTTTTCCTCTTTCGTCACCTTAATGGAGGTGCCGCAGATGCCGGAAGTTGATATGGCTAAAACAGTGTCGTTCCAGATTCACCAATACATTCCCTTACCAACCTCTGAAGTGGCGATTGAATGGATTAAGGTGGGAGAAAAAGAAGACGAAAAAGGTTTTACCAAACAAGAGATTCTTATCATTTCTGTGCCCAATGAACAGATTAAAAGATATCAAAGTATTTTTAAATTAGCCGGTCTACAATTAAAAGCGCTAGAAATGGAAAGCTTGAGTTTAATTAGGGCGCTCATCGCCAATGACCCGACGCCAACCTTAATCGTGGATATTGGTGCCCGTTCTACCAATATTGCCGTCGCTGACAAGGGGTTTCTTAAACATAATTATCAAACTGACTTTGCCGGCAGTTCTTTGACTCAGGCCATTGCCAGCGGCCTGAATATTAATATCAGAAGAGCCGAAGAACTGAAAAAACAGAGGGGTCTTTTGGGCGCCGGCGGCGAGTATGAGTTATCCACATTAACTCTTCCTTTCTTAGATGCTATAATTAATGAAGCGAAACGGGCCGGGGCTAATTACGAAAAAAGCCAAGGAGTCAAAGTTGAACGGGTGATTTTGACCGGCGGCGGGGCAAATTTATTGGGAATCGAAAAATATTTTGAAGAGCAAATAAATTTACCCACGGTCATCGGCAACCCCTTTTCAAAAGTGAAATATCCGCCAAGAATTGAACCGATAGTTAAAGAGTTGGGCCCGAGTTTTAGCGTAGCTATTGGATTGGGAATAAAGGAATTCGTATAAATTTATTATGCCTCAATATACCAACAGTGCTTTAGAGCAGGAACTTAGAAAACCCGAGAGATTGCCGGTCGGTTGGCCTTGGCGGCTTTTGGTTTTTGTAGTCATTATTTTCGGAGTAACAGTCGCCACTTATCTGGGAATGATTCTGGGATATAAGCCCTATCTAAATTCGCAGGTAAAAAACCTTGACGCCAAAATTACCAGTTTAAGTCAAGCCGTTGATGAAGAACAACAAAAAAATTTGGTTGGTCTCTATTCTCAGTTGGTTAATATTCAAGGTTTATTGAATTCCCATCCGGCTGCCTCAAAAATTTTTGATTTTTTAGAAAAAAATACTCATCAACAAATCCATTATCTTACCCTGAACTTATCTTTAACGGACAAAAATATAAAACTTGAAGGCATTGCTTCTGATTACGGCGTTTTGGCTCAACAGTTGGAATTATTTAGGAAATCTCCGGAAATAGAGAAGGTGTTTTTAGACGATTCACGAATTACGGAAGAGGGAAGTATTCGTTTTTCAATCAGGCTTATTTTTAAACCGGAATTATTAAAATAAAACATGAAGGCTTCAACTAAAAGATTTTTAAGTATTTTATTGGCGATTCTGCTCTTTGTCGCGTCGCTTTTTGTTTACAGCACCTTAATTCGGCCGGCTTATTCCGAGATAAAAAACTTGAGAGCCGAAACCGCCGGTCGGTCAGAGCTCATCAGCAAAAACGAGGCCGCGATTCAACAAGTTAAAAAACTTTTAACCGAATATCAGGATATTGCCAAGGTTCAAGAAACAATCTCGTTAATTCTGCCGTTAGAACAAAATACGCCTCAGGGCGTTAATCAGATTGACGGCTTGTCCAAACTTAACAAGTTAACGATTGATTTCTTATCAATTCAGCAGTTAGCGATTAAACCATCCGACCAACCGGGTTTGGTTAAGGGACTTGGTATTTTAAGATACAATTTCCGTCTGACCGGCACTTATGATGGTCTTAAATCATTTCTTCAAGCGGTGGAAACCAATATCAGTTTGATGGATTTGGTGAGTTTAAAAATAGAACCGGCAACGAAATCCGCAAAGGGCAATCTTTCCTATACAGTGAATATGGATACATATTATCAGGCGGAATAAAATACTATGGCAATAATCATTGAAGAAGAAAAAAGAAAAATTAATTGGTTTGTCCTGGCCCTGATTCTTTCACTGGTGATAATAATCGGTGCGGCAATTTATTATTTATTCTTCGCCGTGCCGCCTTTAGTTGAAAAAATCGCCTCGCCTCGCTTGCAATCCCTCCAAGAGCTTTCCTCAATAAAATTACAACCAGAAACAATTATCAGCGACCCCCGCTTTCAAATTCTTAAACAATACGTCAATCCAATAGAAATACAAACTAATTCTATTGGAAAAACGAATCCGTTTGTAAAATAAGAGGCTTTGTCTGAAAATGGAAAATAAAACTCTCCTTCAAGAATTAACAAAAGAAGGGCTTTTAACCGAAGAATCGGCTAAAAAGATTTTACAGGAATCTTCTTTAATTCGGAAAAGCGCCGAAGAACTGATTTATGACCGTCGATTAGTAGACGAAGAAAAAATTGTCGGCATAAAAAGCCGCCTCTCGGGAGTTCCTTACAAAAAAATAAAGACCGATGAAATTAAAGATGAATTACTGAAACTTGTCTCCGAAGAAACCGTTCGGAATTATAAAGTCATCCCCATTAATAAATCCGACAATCTTTTGGTTATGGGCATGCTTAATCCCGATGACGCCAAGGCTCAGGAAGCCCTGAAGTTCATCGCCAAGCAATTACGAGTCAATTTAGGCATTTATTTAATTACACAATCCGATTGGGAAGCAATTTTAAGACGCTACTCTCCTTATAGAAGCGAAGTTGAAGCAGCCATTAAATCATTTAATCTTCAACCGGGTCAGGGCTTGGCCAGCGGGCAAAAAATCATTCAATTGGAAGAAGGGGTAACCGTTTCCGAGGAGGCTCCGATTATAAAAATGGTTGCTTCAACTCTAAAAGAAGCGGTTTGGCAGAAAGCTTCAGATATTCACATTGAACCTCAGAGGAATCGCGTCCGGATTAGATTCCGGATTGACGGCCAACTTCAGGAGGTCAGTTCTTTGCCGATTGAACTTCATCAGCCTATTCTCTCGCGGGTCAAAGTGCTTTCCAATTTAAAAATCGACGAAACAAGAATTCCCCAAGACGGTCGCTTTCGGACCGTGCTTTTTGGCAGAGACATTGATTATCGGGTCGCCACTTTTCCTACGCCGGTCGGCGAAAAAGTGGCTATCAGAGTTTTGGACCCAACCGTCGGCTTAAAAGGACTGGAAGAATTAGGACTGGTTGGTCGCAACTATCAAGTAATCAGGGAGGGCATTGAAAAGCCCTATGGGATGATTCTGATTACCGGACCAACCGGTTCGGGAAAAACAACTACACTCTACGCCGTGATGCAAATTCTTAACAAAGAGGACGTCAATATAGTCAGTTTGGAAGACCCGGTAGAATATTTTATTGAGGGCTTGAATCAGTCTCAGGTTCGGCCGGAAATCGGCTATGATTTCCCTTCTGGTTTGCGTCAAATTCTCCGACAAGACCCGGATGTGATTATGGTCGGAGAAATTCGCGATAATGAAACGGCTAATTTGGCTATTCACGCCGCTTTAACCGGCCACATTGTTTTATCCACTCTTCATACCAACAATGCCTTGGGCGTGATTCCCCGTTTGATTAATATGAAAGTTGAACCGTTTTTACTGCCTCCTTCTTTGAATTTAATGTTGGCGCAGCGTTTATTGCCCCGGCTTTGCCAACAGTGCAAAAAAGCGGAAAAGGCAGCGGAGAAAATTCAGGAAATTATTAAAAAAGAATTGGAGAAACTTCCCAAAGATTTAACCAAAGATTTAAATGAACCTTATGAAATTTATCATTCAACCGGCTGCCCGGCTTGTCAAAGTAAAGGAGTTAGCGGCCGGATTGCCTTGTTTGAAATTCTGACCATGACCCCGGAATTAGAAGAAATTATCAATACCAGTCCTACCGAGCACCGCATTCTCGAAGAAGCCCGGCGTCAGGGAATAATTAGTTTGCGGCAAGACGGAGTTTTAAAAGCCCTTAAGGGCCTGATTTCAATTGAAGAGGTATTGAGGGAAACAATGGAAATATGATATAATTAAGTTATGGACTATAAACAAAAACTTAATGATTTACTCCTAACCACGGCTCGGCAGAATGCCTCTGATTTGCATTTGGAAATTAACCGAAATCTTATAACAAAATTTCTAATAACCGCCATTTTTCTTAGCGGTTTTATTTTTTTTGTAAATTTAACTAACGCCGAAGAAATTTCTTTGCCGACAGAATTAAAAATTCTCGGCACTATTCAAGGCGAAGGTACCCATTTTGAAATTACTGACAGCGAATATTTGAATATTGCGTTTAAAAGTTCTGAATTGATAAAACTTAGAATGGAATCAATCCCGGAAATGGTAACAATGATAATTGAGCCAGCCGTTTCTTCCAGCGCCGCTTTAGCTCAAATCAATTTATCAGGATTTCTTCCTTTAACTAAATATTATAAATATCAGGATGATTATCACAATCTTACGGAGTTTATTGCCGACGAAAACGGCCAATACACTTATACTCAAGATTTATCAAAACCTCACTTTGTTTTTATTCAACCAAGAGCCAGCACGAAATTCATTAAAGATGACACCACCGGCGGCGATTGTTATTTAATCGGGACCTGGAATATTATTACCAAAACTTGTATTTTATCCCAAGATGTTTACGAAACAATTCAAATAGATAGTAATGGAATTATTCTTGACGGAGATAATTATACGATATTCGGTAATAATACTGGTTTCGGGATTTATCTTCCTCAAAAAACAAATGTTATTCTTGAAAATTTAAACATTAATCAATTTACTAATGGCATTTACTTATTTTCCTCTAGCAATAATACTTTGATTAATAATATAGTAAATAATAATTCTGCTACCGGGATTATTGTTAATTGGTATTCTAATAACAATAATTTAATTAATAATATTGCTAATTACAATCGTGGTTTTGGAATTAATGTTTCTTCCTATTCTAATAACAATATTATTAGTAATAATACTGCCAATAACAATAATCTTTATGGTATCTATCTGTATTTCGACACTCATTATAATAATTTAGCTAACAATATCGCTAACTCAAACGATATTGGAATTTACCCTTATCGTTCTAATAGTAATACCTTGATAAATAATACCGTTAGTTTTAATAGAGCAGGGATTTATCTTGTTTATAGTTCTAATAATAAAATTTACAATAATAATCTTATTAATAATTCTACGCAAATTTCTATTTATGGGGGTAGTGGCAATATTCTTAATTTAGACAAACCAATTGGCGGTAACTATTTTAGCAATTATGATACTCCAGAAAAAAATTGTTTTGATTTAAACAACGACAACTTCTGCGATTCGCCCTATGTTTTTTCTGGCGGACAAGATAATTTGCCGTGGACAAAACAAGATGGCTGGAAAATTCCGGCTAATCAGCCGCCAACAATTTCTAACCCTTGGCAATTTAAGTCTGATAACATTACTCAAATTCCCGAAAATGGTGTTACTACTGAAGACATAGTTGTTTTTAAGGCTGTAGTTACCGATCCCGATGATGACCAAATAAAGCTTCAAATAGAACTCAAAGAATTCAATCAGCCGTTTGACGGACAAAATCTTTTGGAGAGCGGTTTTGTGAATTCTGGCAGCGAAGCGGTTGTTAGTCGTGGGTCGTTAGTTGTTGGTTCTTACAAATGGCGTGCAAGAGCGGTTGATGACAAAAGTAATGTTTCAGAGTGGCAGGAGTTTGGGACAGTGGGAAATGTGGATTTCATTGTTAAAACATTAGAACAAGCAGCCGCTGATTTGGCAAAGGAAGTTATTAATGCTCCTTATCTCGGAGACGGCGATACTTACGGAGGTAAGGGATGGGACTCTCTGCAATCTTTATATGTGTCCTCCAACGAAATTTTTAATGGATATAATTATTGGAATAATAATATTAAGAAAAGAAAAATTGAATTTGGAGTAGGTCTTGATTGCTCTGGATTAACGCAATGGGCATTTAATCGTTCTTTTGATCCTCAAAAAAGCCTTTTGCGCAATGTGATTCGTTATGACGGAGCGGATGGACAATATAAGAATAATACGGAAACGGTAGCAGAAGTTGATTTACAGCCAGGCGATCTTTTGTTTTTTGATGGCGAGATGCCAGTTGGGGAAATAGATCATGTGGCGATGTATGTGGGTCTATTCATATATAGTGGAGAAAACCGTGATATCGTAGAAGCACATTCACCAGCACGAGGTATTATTGCTTCTTCGAAAGATGACTTGAAAATACTTCCAGAATTCCTCGTGCTTGGCTCTGATGGTTTTCGCCGCGTAGCACTTAGTCCATCAATAGGCGGTCAAGTTAAGGCCGGTTCTCCGATTGATTTGATTGTGACAGATCCGGATGGATTTACTATCGCGCCAACGACGGCAATTCAGACTAGCAGAGAGTACCTCCGAGAAATACCTGGTGAACTTTATTATACGGAGAATGTGTTAGGGGCCGATGGACGTCCAGAAGATATAGTTTACTGGCCCACTCAAAAGGCGGGAGATTATGTTATCAAAGCTATTCCCGAAACCGGAATTTCTCCAACCGAAACTTATAATTTGGAATTCCAAGTAGGGAATCAAACAATTCTTTTGGCGAATAATGTTTCTATAAGTCAGTCACCAGTTCAAGGTTATGGCATTTCTATAACAGAAACCGGGACATTGAATTCTTTTGTGCCAGTTCTAATAGATATTAAGCCTGATAGCTATCCTAATAGCATCAACTTAAGTTCTAATGGAGTTGTTCCTATCGCAGTTTTCGGCTTCACAACATTTGATGTAAAACAAATTGATCTAACCACGATTAAACTCGCGAATGCTGGAGTGAAGCTAAAAGGCAACGGCCAGCCAATGGCAAGCTATGAGGATGTTAACAAGGATGGCATTACTGATGTTATTGTTCATATTTCTACTAACGAATTTCAATTGACTGCAGCGGATATAAAAGCAGAGCTAAACGGAGATTTGCTTGATGGAAAGAAAATTAAAGGGTTCGATTCCGTTCGGATTGTGCCATAAAATTTATTATGGAATTTTTAAACAAAAAAACCTTAGTTATTTTGATTGAGGTTATTCTACTTATTGGATTTACAGGGTGGTTTGTTTATAAATACGAACAAGAAAAGAGGCAATTCGATATTTCTTCGCGCCCAGCTCAAGAGTTGCAAAAACAAGACCAAGATTTGCCTAAAAGGGAAGAAGAGCAGATCTCTACCCCCGCCGTTAATATAAAAACTTACCGCAATGAAGAATGGGGGTTTGAATTTCAGTATCCGGAAGACTGGATTACAAAAGAAAACACTTTCGGAAGTTATTACAGTAAATTTAATATGGTAGTAAGGCCAACAGTGAGTTGGTACTCTCGCTTTCCTGTTTCGGTAAATATTGTCTTGCCCGAATTTCCAGAGCGTAGTTTTCGCGGAGTAGAAAAGATAACCTCTGAAGTTACCCTTAATGGAGTTCTAGGCGTTAAATATCAGTATGAGTTCGAGGGTTCGCAAGAAACAGCGATTATATTACCTTTTGGAGAATATAAGATAATATTGGACACAGATGATGAGCGATACACAGATGTATACAATCAAATTATTTCAACATTTAAATTTGTAAAATGAATAATATTGATATCAAGCCGGAGAGTTATCCGAACAGTATCAATTTGAGTTCCAATGGAGTTGTTCCAGTTGCTATTTTTGGCAGTAATACTTTTGATGTACACCAAATAAATCTTAGTAGCGTTACTTTTGCACATGCTCCGATTAAAGCAAGGGGTAGGGACAGATTGATGACAAGTTACGAGGACGTTAATGGAGACGGCTTTACCGACGTTGTTATTCACGTTATTACCGAGACGCTTCAATTAACTCCGACCAATACAAAAGCAGAACTGAATGGATTCCTTTTGGACGGGAGAGAAATCAAAGGCTCGGATTCGGTCAAAATTGTGTCGTAAATACCCTTTATGCCCATCCTTAGTTCAATCCCCAGAAAATTGTTTATCTTGTTGGTTGTCATTGCTCTCGGTCTTATTTCGGGGTGGTTGCTTATTAAATACCGACCCATTCAGAAAGAACCAGCGCCAGTACCGATTTCAACTTCAACTCCCAAATCGCCGGCAGTTTCAGTCCCAACCTCTACCACAACAAATGTCACGCAAGAAACTAAAACCTACCGCAATGAAGAATGGGGGTTTGAGTTTGAGTATCCGCAGAATTTAATTCTTAAAGAAAATACTTTCAGAAGTTACTATAGTAAATTTAATCTAGAACTTTTTACGCCAATAGGGGAAAAACGTGATA